>Ga0209099_1000699_pt1 | contig 38824 bp, 23 predicted proteins | sample AD_JPNHW2_MetaG_FD_184430 | JGI IMG/M metagenome (GOLD analysis project Ga0209099, IMG submission 184430) | Active sludge microbial communities of municipal wastewater-treating anaerobic digesters from Japan - AD_JPNHW2_MetaG (SPAdes) (version 2) | ecosystem: Engineered > Bioreactor > Anaerobic...
ACTTATAAAATGTTGGTGGGACACCCCCCCGGAGCTCCTACTTTTCAAATTATTGGCCACTTTTTTTCTATGTTTTCCGGTGGCGATGTTTCTAAAGTTGCTTTATGTATTAATTCAATGTCGGCTATCTGTAGTGGTTTAACCATCATGTTCCTTTTCTGGACGATTACCATGCTCGGAAAAAAACTTGTTGCCAAATTAGGCGAAATGACCACCGGTCGTCAAATAGCTATTTTTGGAGCCGCTTTAGTGGGCGCTTTGACATATACATTTACTGACACTTTCTGGTTTTCAGCTGTTGAAGGTGAAGTTTATGCAATGTCTTCTTTCTTTACTGCCCTTGTTTTTTGGTGTATTCTTAAATGGGACGAAGAATATGATAAGCCCAAAAGTAATGTTAATCCTAATCGCTGGATAATCCTAATCGCCTATCTCATGGGTTTGTCTATTGGGGTTCACCTTCTGAATTTACTTACTTTGCCGGCTATCGTTCTGGTGATTTATTTTAAACTGTCCCCAAAAGCAACAGCGATGGGTGTTGTTCAGACATTGGCTATAATTTCTTTCTTTCTTGGTATCTTTTTCTCTACCGGATATATGCTTGCTATTTGGGCTTTTATAACTACACCCCTATTATATCTCTGCTTTAAAAAAGGAACTGTCAAATCTAAAGCTGAATGGGGGGTTTTTCTCTCTCTCGTTCTTTCTTTCGCCCTGATAGGTATTATTCTTTACGGAATTATTCCCGGAATTGTGAGTCTTGCCAGTAAATTCGAAATTTTCTTTATCAATTCTATCGGACTACCTTTTAATTCCGGAACCATTATTTTCTTTTTATTACTCTTCGGACTTGTTGCCTGGGCTTTGATTTATGGATATAAGAATGATAAAAAAATACTTTTAACTGGAGTTTATAGCTTTTTGTTACTGTTAGTTGGATATTCAACTTTCTTTACCCTCGTCATCAGATCTAATGCAAACCCAACTATCGATGAAAATAACCCTGAAGATGCGGTTGCCCTTCTTTCTTACCTTAACCGTGAACAATATGGCTCAAATCCTTTGATTTACGGACAATCATATAATACAAGGGTTGTTGATTATGATGATGGAAAACCTTTTTATGTTAAAGATGAAAAAAGCAAGAAGTATATTATTTCTGATCACAAAAAAAGAACAGAACCTGTTTACCTCCCGGAAGGATGTATGTTTTTCCCGAGAATGTGGGATTCAAATCATAAAAATGAATATGTTAACTGGCTCAATAACCAATATAATTCGGGAAGTGGAAAAGACAAGGAAGTACTCCGTTATTTGAAAAAAGATAAAGTGCCAACTCATCAGTTAAATGTAAAATTTCTACATTCTTATCAGTTAAACTATATGTATTTCAGGTATTTTATGTGGAATTTTTCGGGAAGACAAAATGATATTCAGGGACGAGGAGATGTATATAATGGAAACTGGATAACAGGAATTCCGTTTATTGACGATGCGTTGGTGGGAAATCAAAAAGATTTGCCGGTTTCAATGGAGCGCCCCGGTCATAATGTTTATTATATGCTTCCTCTTTTGCTCGGACTAATTGGTATTTATTACTACTCTAAGAAAGATGGAAAAAATTCGTTTATTGTACTGCTATTGTTTGCCATGACAGGGTTGGCCATTGCATTTTACCTCAATATGTATGCATTTCAACCCCGTGAAAGAGATTATGCTTTTGCAGCTTCTTTTTATGCATTTTGTATTTGGATTGGCTTTGGAGTATTCGGACTCTATTCTTTCTTTGACAAAATGAAACGTAAAGGTGTTCAAATCGGAGCTTCTCTTCTGGTTACGCTTATCTGTATTGGATTGGTTCCCGGAATTCTGGCTAGTGAAAATTGGGATGACCATGATCGCTCAAACCGATATACTGCTTTGGCCATTGCCAAAAATTATCTCGACTCATGTGCCCCAAATGCTATTCTTTTTACATTGGGAGATAATGATACTTTCCCTTTGTGGTATGCCCAAGAAGTTGAAGGCTATCGTACTGATGTACGCGTTTGTAATTTAAGCCTTTTAAGCACTAGCTGGTATGTAGATCAAATGAAAAGAAAAGCATACAACTCCGAACCTCTTCCTATCTCCATGACTTGGGATCAATATAAGGACGGAACACGCGATTTATTAGTTCTTGACCCCGGAAATAATCAATTTATCAATCTTAAAGATGTCGTTAACTATTTCAAATCTCCTGAATTTGATAATACTAAACAATTAATTCTTATAAGTGGCGATTATCAAAAAAATGGACGGGCAATTCCTGCCAGCTTCTCTCTCCCAGTGGATAAAGCAAAAGTTTTGGCTAATGGAACCGTTAAACCTGAAAATGATTCCTTGATAGTTGATAAACTGACCTGGAATATGAAAACAGATGGTCAAAATATAATTTTTAAAGCCTATATGATTATGATGGATATTTTATCCACCAACAATTGGGAAAGACCTGTTTATTATGCAACGACTACAGGTTCTGAGGCATATCTTGGCTTGGAAGACTATTTTCAACTGGAAGGACTTGCTTATCGATTGGTCCCTATCAAAACTCCACGTTCATCAGGAAATGAAATCGGAAGAATTGAGCCCGATGTGTTGTATAACAACCTAATGAATGTTTTCAATGACCACACCCGTTCAGATAAAGTGAACAATCCCAATGCTCCAAAAAAAGAACCCTATCAATACTTATGGGGTGGATTGAATGATCCCCGCGTCTACAACCCTGAAGACAACCTTAGACTTGTTTATCAAATCAGATATATGTACTTGAGACTTGCTGAAAGATATATTTTGGAAAAGCAATTCGCAAAAGCAGAAGAAGTACTTGATCAGGGAAATAAAGTGCTGGACGATAAAGTAATTCCATATAAACTCACCTACCAGTGGTTTTATTCCATTACTTCAAATTATTATATTAATGGCTATTTTAAATTAAATACCCCTTCAGGAAATCAAAAAGGAATGAAAATGGCCAATAGAATGTTGGATTACCTTATTGAAGATTTTACCTGGTTTGAAAAATGTAACGATCACTCTCTTGCTATTCAATCAGAAAATATAACAAACAATATCACCATACTTAACCAACTTACTACAGTTATTGACGAAGGTCACCTTAAACTTTTACAACCTAAATTCAAACAAATTAAACTTACTAAAACAGGAAATACCATGATTGACCTTTGGAACGCCAACATTGACCATAATATGAGAAATTTGGAAGAGTCCTATCAGTCTATTGGAGAAGATTTTCAAAAGCTTCAACAATTAATAAAAGTAGCTCAACTGACCGGGAATAATGATATTGCCCAAAAAGCTATGCAAGTGACAGAAAATCAGGTTGCAGTGATGGAGCGAATCAATCCCCAAATTGGAAATATGTTCAGAAGTTCATTTGTGAGATAATGAAAATCAGTCTTAACATCCCTATACTAAGAGGGATGTTTTTTTAACAACTGCCTTATTATGAAAGTATTAATAATTGGTCGAGGAGGAAGAGAAAATGTTATTGCCTGGAAAATAGCACAATCAGACTTGGTTTCACAAATTTTTGTGGCTCCCGGCAGCCGCGGTATAGAAAATTCTATTTCAGTAGCCTCTTGTGTTAATATTGATGAAAATGATACTGCTGGATTACTTGATTTTGCTATTAAACAGCACATTGGATTAACCATTATTGGTCCTGAAATTCCGCTTATGAACGGACTTGCTGATGAATTTATTAAAAACAAACTCCCTGTATTCGGTCCGGTTAAGGCTGCCGCCATGATTGAAGGAAGTAAGCAGTTTGCCAAACTTCTGATGCAAAAATACCATATTCCGACTGCTAACTTTGCCACATTTAATGATTACCTCCCAGCTATAAACTATCTTCATACAATGAAACTTCCAATTGTAATCAAATTTGACGGGTTGGCTGCAGGAAAAGGAGTTGTGGTTGCAAAAACAGAATCGGAAGCCGATAAAGCCCTTAAAGATATGCTCTTGGATTTTAAATTCGGAAAAGGGAAAGTGATTATTGAAGAATTTCTTGAAGGTCCCGAATTTTCACTGATGACTCTTGTTAACGGAGAACAGGTTGTTCCACTTACCATTGCTCAAGATCATAAACGAGCCTATGACGGGGATTTAGGTCCTAATACCGGTGGAATGGGAGCTTATACTCCTGTTCCTGTTATTCCTCAACAGGCAATTGAGGATGCTATTGAAAAAATCATGAAACCCGCAGCTAAAGCTATGGTTAAAGAAGGATTCCCATTTACCGGAATATTATACGGTGGATTAATTTTAACCCCTTCCGGACCAAAGGTGATTGAATTTAATGCCCGTTTTGGGGATCCGGAAACCGAAGTGGTTCTCCCTAAAATGAAAAGCGATCTGCTAAAGCACATCCTTGATATCATGGATCATAAAACAGTTGTCCCGGAATGGCACAACAAGGCAATTCTGGGAGTTGTGATGGCATCAAAAGGATATCCTGAAAAAATTGAAAAAGGATTCCCTATTATGGGATTGGAAAATATCAAAAATAGAGTTTTTCACATGGGAACTGATTTTAAGGATGACACTTGGATTACAAATGGTGGACGTGTACTCTTTGTATTAGGTGAAGGAATAACTCTATCGGAAGCTCGAAAAAATGCCTATGAAGCAGTAAGTAAAATTAAAAGTGAAGGGCTTTTTTATCGTGAAGATATCGGTTGGCAGGCCATAGAAAGACAATAATACTTTATTTAGATTTTTGCAAATATTAGAGGCCTATTGAGGTCGTTTTAAACAAAAAATAGCTAATTACTTTTTTATAAAATATAATGAAGTAATTGGGTGTTATGATATAATAAATAATTGTATTTTTGAAAAATAAATAAATAAAAAACAAACAATTTTATTATGTATGTAATCATTGCCGTAATAATCATATTATTTCTAAGCGGCATAAGAATAGTAAGACCTACTCACCGTGGGTTAATTGAACGTTTCGGAAAATACGCCCGATTTGCCACGCCCGGTTTTCATTGGATTATTCCTTTTATTGAAAAAATGTATCGGGTGAATATCACGGAACAAATGGTTGATGCCGAACCACAGGAAATTATAACCAACGACAATTTAAATGCCCGCGTAGATGCACAAGTCTATTTTAGAGTAAAAGATGATGAAGAAAATGTCAAAGCGTCTCAGTACAATGTTAATCGATATCAATGGCAAATAGTGAATTTGGCACGTACAACACTTAGAAATATAATCGGAACTCTTACACTTAAATCCGCCAATAGCGAAAGGGGGAAAATTAATTCTGAACTTCACAAAACTCTTTGTAATGAAACTAAAAACTGGGGAATTGATATTGTTCGTACAGAATTAAAGGAAATTGATCCGCCAAAAGATGTTCAGGAAACGATGAATAAGGTGGTGAAAGCTGAAAATGAAAAAATATCGGCTATTGACTATGCTACTGCTGCAGAAACGACTGCCGACGGAGTAAAACGGGGAAAGATCAAAGAAGCTGAAGGTGTAAAACAAGCTAAAATATTACATGCCGAAGGGGAAGCAGAAGCTATTCGTCTTGTAAATGAGGCAGCCGAAAAATATTTTATCGGAAATGCCCAATTATTAAGAAAACTCGAAGCTTTAGAAAAATCACTTCAGAATAATGCGAAGATTGTTCTTCCATCGAATTCCGAACTTATTAATGTTATCGGTGAAATGGGAGGAGTTTTCCCGGTTCCCGTGAAGAAAAAAGAAGAATAAGGCAGTTTAGTATTATTTAAAAGTTTGATTAGAAAGTAATTCTCCAAGTTTATTAAGATAGAGGCTATCAGTCGGACTGAAAGAATCGATTTCGGATCTGTCAATATCCAATACAGCCCATACTTCGTTATCATGAATTAGAGGAACAACTATTTCTGAACTTGACTTTGAATTGCACGCAATATGTCCGGGAAATTTATTCACATCAGGGACAAGGAGAATTTCTTTCTTTTCCCAGGCTGTTCCACAGACTCCTTTTCCAAATTGAATTCTTGTGCAGGCCAATTGACCCTGAAAAGGACCCAATACCAACTCTTTCTCTTTTATCAGATAAAAACCAACCCACAAAAAGGAGAATAGCTCTTTCAATATTGCTGCCACATTGGCCATATTGGCAATCATATCTTTTTCGTTTTCTATCACAGCCCTAACAATAGAGAGCATCTCTTTGTAACGCTCCTCTTTTTCCAAAAATAGGATTTCGGGATTAATTTCTTTTTCCATCAAACATTATGAATAAAAATAATCTCAACAAAAATAACATAATTCTTATTCTGTAACAGATACTAATTCTATCTATATTAATTTCAAGAAAAAGAAGTTGATAAAAACAAACCCTTTACTTTGTCGTTTATAATATTTATGAAAAAGATTCTAATTCTATTTTTGATTGTTTTTTGTAATAACAACGCTGTTCTTCCCCAGTCTGCAGATGATTTCTTATTAGTTGATCAGTGCATGTTGCAGATTCCAACTTCTTCAACTTTATCTACTACTCAAATTGCCAATTACATCAATAAAAATTTCGAAAAGCAGACTGACAAATCAAGAGCAATATATATTTGGATAACAACCAACATTTCGTATGATACTAAACAAACTAAAATATTTTATAATCCTGATGATTATGCTGATCTCATTAAAAATACTTTAGCAACAAGAAAAGGGGTTTGCATGAATTATGCCTTACTGTTTAATGATATTGCATCCAAAACCGGAATTAAAACATTTCTTGTTTTCGGTTATACAAAACAATATGAAAAGATAGATATTGTAAATCATGTCTGGTGTGCTGCTCAAATTGATTCTTCTTGGTTTTTATTTGATCCGACTTGGGGCGCTGGATATGTACAAAAAGGAACTTTTATCAGAAAATTGAACAACGATTATTTCAAAATGACTCCTCAAAAGAGCATCAAAAGCCATATGCCTTTTGACCCTTTGTGGCAATTATCAGATTATCCGATTACAAATCAAGAATTTTACTGCGAAAATTTGCCGGATAATAAAACCCGACCCTATTTTAATTATCGGGATTCTCTGGCTATGCATGAGCAATCCTCAGAATTAGAGAGGGCTATCTCGTCAGCTCGGAGAATTAAAAGAAACGGAGTTGTCAATTCTTTGATTTCAAATAGACTTCAAAATATTTATGAAAAAATTGAATACTATGAATACGAAAAAACAATGAATACTATAGGTACTGCAGTAAAATATTATAATTCAAGTATTGAAAACCTGAACAACGTTATTGAAAATCTGAACAACAAACAGGGGTTGGTAACAAATTACAAAGAACTACGCAATATGCTTGATTTAGCTGCAAATTCTCTTATTATGTCTGAAGAAAAAATAAAAGAGATTTCCACTACCAACGCTCAAGCCAATAAGTCTATCCAAAATCTTCAGGAGTCTATTAAAGAAGTGAGGAATAAGATTCAGCAACAGAGATACTATTTACAAAAAATGGATATTGGCAATTCCATGAATTAAAGATTCATTATACAAGACAGCCATAAATTCTGGAATATTATATATTTTTCGAATTCTTTTTTGGAGAAGGACAATCAATATTTTTGCCATTCTTTTTTTTCAAATCCCTTAAAGCGCAATCAGCATCGCAGGAATCGCAGCTATTTTCATTTTTTGAAACTCTTATAATAAACCGAATAATACGCCATAAAACAAAAGTAATGGCGCCACCAACTGCCAACATAACCAAAACTTCTTGCCAATTCATCCTATTACTATTAAAAAAGTAAAATCAAAGATATAATTATTTGTCATAATTTTCATAAGAGAAGTGAGCCAATTTGAAAAACGGCAAAAGAGAGCACCCAGGCAAGTAAAGTAGTATAAAATGCTGCAAAGAGTGCCCATTTCCAACTCCCCGATTCTTGCTTAATTGCAACAAGTGTGGCTAAACAAGGGAAGTATATCAAAACAAACAGCATATAACAAAATGCCACTAAGGGAGTAATTTGAATACGTGATCCCAAACTCACAGCAGTAGTCTCTTTGTCAGCGTAAATAACACTTAATGAACTTATAACCAACTCTTTTGCTCCAACACCGGACAACAATCCTATTCCCAATTTCCAGTCAAAGCCAAGCGGTTTGATAACAGGTTCAATAATTTTTCCGATTTTTCCCAGATAGGATTGGTTTTCCTGAGCAGATAGGTTTTCTGACATAGTTAACTGTTGAGGTTCAACATTATTTTCATAACGTGGAAAATAACCCAAAAACCAAACCACAATAGAAGCAACCAAAATGATACCACCCATTTTCTTCAAATATTGCTTCCCTCTTTCCCAGGTATGGCGAAAAATGGCTTTTAAAGTGGGCATTCTATATGGCGGCAGCTCCATTACAAAGGGAATATCTTCCCCTTTAACCAAAAATCTGCTAAACAATCGGGCCATCAGAACAGAGAGCAATATTCCTATACAGTATAACGAGAGCAGAACTAATCCTCCGTAATGGGGAAAAAAAGCTCCTATGAGTACAATATAAACAGGAAGTCGTGCACTACAGCTCATTAGTGGATTAATCAGCATCGTAATAAGTCGTGACTTACGGCTTTCAATAGTTCTGGAAGAAATAATAGCCGGCACATTGCATCCAAAACCCATTACCATCGGGATAAAAGACTTTCCGTGGAGTCCCATCTTATGCATAATTTTATCCATTATAAAAGCGGCACGAGCCATATAACCCGAATCTTCCATTAGTGAAATACAGAAATACAGAATTAAAATATTGGGTAGAAAAATAATTACAGCCCCAACACCACCAATAATTCCATCGGCAAGCAAATCCTTAAAAATGCCGGGATTCATAGCCCCATCAATCCATCGCGCCAGTTTCTCAACCAACCATTCAATACCATCCATCGGATATTGTCCTAATGAAAAAGTGAGTGAAAACATCAAAAAGAGTAAAACAAAAAAGATGGGATAACCCCATATTTTGTGAGTGACCAAAGAATCGATAAATCGGGTATATCCCTTTTTTTCAATATGATTATCAATAAAAGTTTCTTTAAGAGCTCCAGCAATAAAACCATACTTAGCATCAATAATTGCCGTCTCACTATCCTCTTTTATGGTATTTAAAATATCGGATGATATTTTATTTCTTACCTTAATAATTTCATCTCCATTGGGAAGTTTCTTCAGAATCTTTTCAATTTCTTTGTCATGTTCAAGAGATTTTATCGCCAAAAATCTTGTCGAATAACGGTGACGTATATTTTCATTAACGGCAATGACATTTTTCACGGTATCAATTGCTTGTTCCAGTAAGGGACCATGATTTACGTGAATATGACGAAAAGTTCGCCCTATCTTATCCTTTTTATTTTCTTCAGAATGAACATAATCTTCTATTTGTGGCTGATGATCGTGGCTAACCTCGGTATCATGCCAGTATTTAATATCTTTCAGAATTTCGGGGTCAATATTTCCTTCTTTATCAAAATAGTCGCCCCCTTCATACAGATTAATCAAAACGTGAAAGAGATTATCAATTCCCAATCCTTTTTTCCCGTTAGTAGGCACCATCGGGACTCCGATAAGCTTGCTAAGGAGATGATGATCCAATTTATTTCCGCTGGCTTCTAACTCGTCATACATATTGAGAGCAATCACCATTCTGACGTTCATATCAATAAGTTGTGTGGTGAGATAAAGATTGCGTTCCAGATTAGAAGAATCCACCACATTGATAATGACATCAGGGTTTTCATTGATAATATGTTGTCGCACATAAAGTTCTTCCGGAGTATAAGCTGACAGGGAATAAGTACCCGGAAGGTCTACAATTTTAAACCTATAGCCCTGAAAGTCGAAAAAGCCCACTTTGGCATCAACTGTTACTCCGCTATAGTTGCCCACATGTTCGTGAGCCCCGGAGGCAAGGTTAAAAAGAGATGTTTTTCCGCAATTGGGATTTCCGACAAAAGCCACATTGATGGTTCTTCGTTTTCCCATCGCGATACGTTTCAAATCCTCTTCAGAGATTGTAGTAACTTCGTCAATAGTTACATGCTTAGTATCGTTTTCTTGTTGTTGAGCTGCTGCCTCCTGTTCGCTAACTATTTCAATCAATTCCGCTTCTTGGCGTCGAAGAGATACCTCATAATCAAGTACTTTATATTTAATCGGGTCTTTTAAAGGAGCATTCAACATCACTTCCACCAGTTTTCCCCTTATAAATCCCATTTCCACAATTCTCTTTCTGAAACCGCCGTGTCCCAATACCTTAACAATAACTCCTTTTTCGCCGGTTTTTAATTCCGATAAACGCATTATAATAGTTTTAAACTGCAAAAATAGTCAAAAAAAATATCCTTTGTGGGAAACCATTTCTTAGCCTTTGAAAAACCAGCTATATAGTAAAGAAAAATGCAAAATAAGTTTTGTGTTTCTGCTCAATTAAAACATTGTTATTTTCAACAAATATTTTTACTATTTTTGCCTACCAAATAACAAAAAATGATTAATAGATATTCACGTCAGGAGATGAAATCCGTTTGGACGGAAGAGAGTAAATTTAATGCCTATTTGAAAGTTGAAATTGAAGCTGCAGCCGCCTGGAGTAGTTTGGGTATTATTCCTGCTGCTGATGTAGAGCTTATTCGCCAAAAGGCTGTTTTCAATATCGACAGAATCTATGAAATAGAAAGGGAAACCCGTCATGATATTGTAGCTTTTACACGTGCAGTGAGCGAATCTCTGGGCGATGAAAAGAAATGGGTACATTACGGACTAACTTCCACCGATGTGGTGGACACTGCTAACGGCTATCTTCTAAAACAGGCCAATGCAATTATTGAAAAAGATTTACAACGTATTGCAGAAGTTATTAAAAAAAGAGCATTTGAATTTAAAAATATACCTTGTATTGGCCGCACTCACGGGGTACATGCCGATATTACTTCGCTCGGGCTAAAATGGGCTTTGTGGTATGACGAAATGCAACGCAATATCCGACGCTTTAGCTCAGCCGCAAGAGACGTGGAATTTGGTAAAATTAGCGGTGCTGTAGGAAATTTTGCAAACACACCACCTTTTGTGCAGGATTATGTCTGCCAACAACTGGGTATTGGTTCAGCTAATATTTCCACACAAACTTTGCAACGTGATCGACACGCCTACTATATGGCCACTATTGCCATGATTGGGGGAACTATTGAAAAAATGAGCACTGAAGTACGTCATTGGCAACGCACAGAACTACGCGAAGCTGAGGAAGCTTTCCTAAAGGGACAGAAGGGCTCGTCGGCAATGCCTCATAAACGCAATCCCATTGGAAGCGAAAATATGTGTGGATGTTCGCGCGTATTAAGAGGTTATATGCTTACGGCCTATGAAAATGTTCCCTTATGGCACGAACGAGACATTTCCCACTCTTCTGCCGAACGCATAATTCTACCCGATGCTACAATTCTGCTGGATTATATGTTGAATCGTTTTGCCAATATTCTTGAAAATCTGGTGGTTTTTCCCGAAAATATGCTGAAAAATATTTATTTAACTCATAAAGTCATCTTTGCCCAAAGAGTAATGACAGCTTTGATCAATAAAGGGCTTTCACGTGAAGCTTCCTATGATTTGGTTCAACCTCTTTCCATGAATGCTTGGATAAATGAAAAGGATTTTAAACAAATTCTTTTAGAAAATAGCTCTATTTGCCAATATTTGAGTCAACAAGAACTGGATAATTGTTTTACTCTTGAGTATTACTTACAGCATGTTGATGAAATTTTTGACAGAGTATTTTAATCTGATTAAATTGACTCTGTTTTTCCCGGACTTGATTTATTCGAGATCTTCAAAGGATATATCCATCAAAGGATAATCTTTCCAATCTTTATAATCAAAGTGCCACCATTCGGTTGGATAGTGAGTAAACCCAAAATGTGACATGATTGAAAATAAGAAGGCTCTATTCTTAAGAACTGTATCAGGAAGATAGGCATAGTCGGGGTTTGCTTTGTCAGAAAAATCATCATAAGAAGTCGGCATAGGGATCTCTTTTCCTGTTCTTTTTTCCACAAAAGTGAGGTCAATGCAAGCTCCTCGATTGTGTCTGGAGCCATAACGAGGATTTGCCACAAAATTAGTATCAGGGTATACTTCATAAAACAACAGTGTTGCTGCATACGGGCGGTAGGCATCATAAACTTTTACAGCCAACCCTAATTTAGAAAGAGAATCCTGTACCAATTTTAGTGCATCTGCCAACGGCTTTCTTGCATAAGCTTTTGGCTTGGTATAAATTACTGATTTTGTAAAGTTGTTTTTCGTGGCATAACGAATATCCAACCAAAGAGAGTCTATAACTTCTTCAAGATCACACATCTCTAAAGAAGGATTTTTAGTAACCTGTTCTAAGTAGATTTTTTTAGTTTGCACAATATCAAGCCCAAAGGGATTGGACTTACTATCCTTATGATACTCTTTACAACTATAAAATCCGATTAATAATAGGATTATGACAAATAAACTTATCAGGCTGTTTTTTTTCATAGAAAGAACTTTTAAAAAAAGAAGGGACTCAATCCGTTTTAAGTTTGCTGTAAACCTCAAGATCAACAAAAGAATCATCCGACATTTGTTCTCCCGCACGCTCTATTCCTTCAAAATGGAACCCTAACCGTTGAGGAATTTTTTTACTACGGATATTTTCAGTATTACATTTAATCTGGATTCTATTTATGTCTAATTTTCTAAAAGCAAAATCAATAAGCACTTGAACAGACTTAGTAACAATTCCCTTTTTCTGTAATGGTTCTGAAAGCCAATAACCGATTTCTGCACATTTATTAATTTTGTTTATTTTATTAAATCCTATTAATCCTCCAAAAGAGTCATTGTATTGAATTACATATATTTTAGTATCATCTGGAGAATCAAGTATTGATTGGATATATTTCTTGGTATAGTCAATATTTTTAGTGTATTCTACAAATGGCAACCATACACTGAGATATTCTCTCTGTTTATTAATAGTGTTATAAATATCAACAGAATCAGACAATTCAACTATTTTAAGTTTTATGTTTTTGTCAACATAAAGAAACTTTTGGTTGTTTTCCTTTTTGCCTGTCAATTTTCTTTTTTGTCCCGTTTTATTTGCTTTTATCAATGCCGTAAGCACCTTATGAGGAGTAATTTTAACTGTTTCATGATGAATTCCTTCTTGAGGATTGCAGGCTTTAATCGCAACTTTCATCAATTGAGTTTTGTCAATCTCGTGAATACCGATATCTGATAAAGTCGTTGGAAGTCCTATTTCTTCACAAAATGAATAGACCTTGTCAATTTCTTCAGGAGTTGCTGAAGAAAGAAAAAGTCCTGTCAAAACACCAAAAGCAACTTTTTCTCCATGGTAAAATGAATGAGTTTCATTCAATGCAGTTAGTCCGTTATGGATAGAATGTGCAGCAGCGAGTCCTGAACTTTCGAAGCCAATTCCACTAAGGAGGGTGTTCGCTTCAACAATAAAATTCAATGCAGAGGAAGCAATATGATTTTCACAGTCAATTTTGGCATCTTTACCATACTTCATTAATGTATCATAACAAAGTTTTGCAACATATAAAGCCAATAAGGTACTATAACCACCACATTCATTTTTTGAAGATGACTCGATACAAGATTTAGCCTCAAACCAAGTTGCCAAAGCATCTCCCATCCCTGCAACTAAAAAACGACTTGGTGCAGAAGCAATAACCTTAAGATCTACCAGAACCACTTCCGGATTCATTTTTTGGTAATAAACAGATTCAAAAATACCCTGTTCATTATAAATAACGGCACATCCACTACACGGGGCATCAGTAGAAGCAATTGTAGGCACAATGATAACAGGAATAGCTGTTTTGTCGGCAACAATTTTTGCTGTATCAATAGCTTTCCCTCCCCCCATGCCAACAAGAACATCAATATGATTGTTAATGACCATCTCTGTCAACCGTATTATTTCAGATTCACAGCATTCCCCATTGAATTCTTCCACATTAAGTGGAAATCCTACATAATTGCGATTGCATTCGGGTAAAATTGTTTTCTTTACTGTGGGAGAGGCCAAAATCAGTCCATTTTTACCAAACAAATTTACCAATCCGGGAAGTTCCGCAAGAGCATGTTCGCTTTGGATATATTTTCCTGGAAAAACAGCCTTAAATATCATTGATGGTTGAAAATTATTCACCATAATTACTCCTATCCTATTTTAAGTTTTATAATAACACTATTATAAGCAAAAGCAAAGGTAAATAATTTTTATTATCAAAAGAATTATTTTAAAAAAAGACTGATTATTAATGGTTTAGTCTATTCTAATATCTTTTAAAGGGTTAATACAAATAACATTAAAAAAAAATACACTGACAATCATTATATTGACAGTGTATTATTTTACGTGATAGTAGTTTGAAGTGTTCTAGCTGGGATTCGAACCCAGGACCCCATCCTTAAAAGGGATGTGCTCTACCTGCTGAGCTACTAAAACATCCTTTAGTTTCGGGGTGCAAAAATAGTGTTTTTTTTATTCCAACGCTTTCATCCCGACTAATTTTCTTATTTTTATTAATTAAATTATTGATTATCAAATATTAAAAATATCGTGAAAGAGAAATTTTCATGATTATAAAATGTCTGTTTCCAAGAAAAACTATTCTTTTGGGATTAATACATTTGATTTTTGGAAAAAATTATTCCAAAATTAGAAATTATTGTATTTGGGAAAAATGTTTTTTTAGTGCAAATCAGCTCCTATTAGATGCATAAACTCTTGTCTGGTATTATAATTATTGAGAAATGCTCCGGTAAATTCTGAGGTAGTAGTCACGGAGTTTTGTTTTTGAATACCTCTCATAGACATGCACAGATGTTGAGCTTCAATAACAACTGCAACTCCTATGGGGTCCAATACTTCTTGAATACAATCTTTTATTTCGGTAGTAAGACGTTCTTGTAATTGCAATCTTCTGGCGAAAGCCTCCACGACTCTAGGAATTTTGCTTAATCCTACTATAGTTCCATTGGGAATATAACCAACATGTGCTTTCCCGAAAAAAGGTAGTAAATGGTGTTCACAAAGGGAGTAGATTTCAATATCTTTCACAATAACAATCTGCTTATAATCTTCCTTAAAAAGAGCACTTCTTAGAATTTTGTGTGGATCCAAGTCGTAGCCATGAGTTAGAAACTGCACCGCTTTTGCTGCCCTCACAGGGGTTTTGAGCAAACCTTGGCGTTCGGGGTTTTCTCCCACAACCTTGATTATGTTCTTATAGCATTCCGACATTATCTTAATGTCTTCCTGATTATAGAGATCGTGTCTCTCATAACCATAATCCATGTCTTCGTATTCGTCAATCATTATTTATAAATATGGGTTTTCATTTTTTTCCTGTCCTATTGTTGTGGAATCCCCATGTCCCGGGAAAACAAGAGTGTTGTCTTCAAGAACAAGTAATTTTTCCTTAATACTTTTCATCAGCATGCTCAAGTCACCGGTTGGGAGATCGGTACGACCGACGCTACCTTCAAAAAGTGTATCTCCGGTAAAAACAAGCTTGTTGTTATGGTCAACCAAAGAGATACTCCCATTACTATGACCGGGGGTATATAATACTTTAAGTGACTGCTTTCCGAAAAGGATTTCATCTCCTTCTTTAAGAAAAATATCGGGTGTGGGGAATTCCGTTTGAGAAAAGCCAAAAGAGGCACCATAAGCAAAAGAGTTCTTATAAATCGGCATTCCTTCCTCATGTGCCAACAAGGGGACATGATAAATTCTTTTGCAGAAATCATTTCCCAGCACGTGATCAATATGGGGATGTGTATTTAGTATATATTTTATTGTAAGTTTTTCTTTTTCAATATATTCTATCAGCATTTTATTTTCATTGTCATCACAGTTTCCCGGATCAATGAGAATGGCTTCTTTCATTTCATCATACAGAATGTAAGTGTTCACTTGAATAAAATTGAAATGAAAAGTTTTAATTGTTAAGTTATTTATTGTCACCTTTAGTTTGGTCATGAAATCTTTTATCGAAATGTGTTTTTTCATTCTCTCTTTTCTTTCTCTGCTTTTACCAACTCCTTTTGATTGTTTTGTTTGCTAAAACGGTTTATTAGCTTCTTGATCTGTATTTTTATAAACTTTAATTTTTTTGCCGTTTCTAAATTCAACGCTGTAAAATAGTTTTCCGCCAGCGTCCCAGTATGACCATTTTCCGCTTTTCATTCTGTTAGTATAGAAGCCCTGCATCTGTTTTTTTCCATTCGGATAATACTCTGTAAAAAGACCTTCTGCTACGTCGTCTTTGAAATTTTGGACTCTCATTACTCGAGCACGTTCATTGTAATAAGTCCATTTCCCATTTTTCATATCATTGGCATAAGTGCCAAATTCAAAGGGTTTACCGTTTTGGGCATATTCTTTCCATTTTCCCTGACGTTTGCCATTTACATAATTCCCTTCGGATCGTTTGGTCCCATTTTCGTTCCAGTAAAGATAAAATCCATGACGCTGTCCGTCCTTATATTGTATTTTATATTTGAGCACCCCATCTTCATACCAGCCTACCCAAAGTCCGGTCATTAGTCCATCCTTAAAAAAGCCTTCATCTTTAACTGTTCCCGTTTCATACCATTGCATCCATTTTCCCGTTTCTTTATCATTTAAAAACTCTCCTTTTCTTTGTATTGCACCCGATTCAAAAAAGGCTTCCCAGATTCCGTTCTTTTTTCCATTTTTAAAAGTTCCTTTTTTCCACAATTTACCAACGGAAAAATAATAATTCCAAAATCCTTCCTGCAGACCATTTATAAAGTTTCCTGTGCTTCCAATAGAACCGTCTTCATTATAAAATATCCAAGTACTATCTTGTAAATCATGAATAGATTTACCTTCCATATCGGGCTGCCCATCTTTGGTGTACCAATAACAATAGCCGTGCAGAGAGCCGTTATCATAATTACCTTCAAATGATATTTTCCCGTTATCATAATATTCCGTAACACGACCATGAATACTGTCATTGAGATAGTAGCATTTTTTCAACAATTGCCCATTTGGATGATAGAAAATCCAATCACCGTTTCTTTTTCCGTTTGCAAAAAATCCTTCTGATTCTGTTTGGCCTGAATGATACCAACTTTTAAAAGGCCCATTCTGGGCATCATATTCCTGGCTAAGTTTACCATCATCATACCACATTCTCCAGATCGCAATTTTCACTCCGTTTTTATAAACTCCCTCTGTCCACTTTTGTCCATTTTTATAATAAAATGTCCACAAACCCTCTTCCTTATCGTTAACCTTAACGCCGACAGACATAAGTGATTTATTACTCCAAAATGTTTTCACGGTATCTTGTGCCGTAAGAGAAACTGAAATAAAAACCAAAAGGGAAAAAAGAATATTTTTTTTCATAATCGGAATGATTTTTTTGAGTTGCAAAAATAGTGAAAATTGATCGAAGTTGTAAATTTTATTACTTTCCCTTCTCTATTTTCATATTTTTAAATGGCAAAATTTGCATTTTCTGTTAATTCCACAATTTTCGTATTTTTGCAGCTAATTTTACGAAATTTACTAAGTCTATGAATTGTAATGAAATACGCTCTGCCTTTTTAGAATTCTTCGAATCAAAAGGACACACAATAGTTCCTTCTTCCCCGATGGTTATAAAAAATGACCCCACTCTGATGTTTACCAATGCCGGGATGAATCAATTTAAGGATATATTTTTAGGAAACTCTCCTGCAAAAAGCTTGCGAGTTGTGGATTCTCAAAAGTGTTTGCGAGTTTCCGGAAAACATAATGACTTGGAAGAAGTGGGAAAAGACACCTACCATCATACCATGTTTGAAATGTTAGGCAACTGGTCTTTTGGTGATTATTTTAAAAAGGAAGCCATTGGTTGGGCATGGGAATTTCTAACACAAATAATGAAACTTGACCCTTCTCGTCTTTATGCCACTGTCTTCGAAGGCAATAAAGAGGATAAAACCGAGGCAGACAATGAGTCCAGAGAATTTTGGAAAGCTTTTTTACCTGAGAATAGGATTCTTTACGGCAATAAAAAGGATAATTTTTGGGAAATGGGAGACACAGGGCCCTGCGGACCCTGCTCTGAAATTCATATTGATCTCCGTGATGATAAAGAACGCGCTAAAATTCCGGGAGCAGAACTCATCAACAAGGATAATCCATTAGTAGTGGAAATTTGGAATTTGGTTTTCATTCAATTTAACAGGCTTGCATCCGGGGAATTACAACCCCTTGCTGCAAAACATGTGGATACAGGGATGGGTTTTGAGCGCCTTTGTATGGCTGTCCAGGGAAAAAAATCAAATTATGATACGGATATTTTTCAACCTGTCATTCAAAAAATTGCAAAAATATCAAACAAAATATACGGCGAGAAAGAAGATGTTGACATTGCTATGAGGGTTATTGCCGATCACTTAAGGGCCGTCAGCTTTGCCATTGCAGATGGGCAATTACCTTCCAATACCGGAGCCGGATATGTCATCCGCCGAATTTTAAGGCGGGCAATTCGCTATGGCTATACCTTTTTGGGATTCAATCAACCGTTCATTTGGACTCTTGTAGATGAGTTGAAAAACTTAATGGGCAAACAATTCACCGAATTGAAAAGCCAGCAATCTCTAATAGAAAAAGTAATTCAGGAAGAAGAAAACTCTTTTCTTAAAACCCTTGAATCCGGTATTGCAAAATTCGAAAGCTACTGTTCCAAATCAATAAATAGCAAAGTCATTCAAGGTGATTTTGCTTTTGAATTGTTTGATACATTTGGATTCCCGATTGATCTGACACAATTGCTGGCATCTGAAAAAGGATTAACGGTTGATATGGAGGGCTTCCAAAAAGGCCTTGCGCTTCAAAAACAACGCTCTCGTGATGCAGCAGCTATTGAAACTGATGATTGGGTGGAATTAAAACCGACTGCAAAAGAGTCTGAATTTGTTGGTTATCATTCATTGAGTTGTGATTCAAACATTATAAAATATAGACGAATAAAATCAAAAGGAAAAGTATTTTTTCAGTTAGTTCTTGATAAAACCCCATTTTACGCTGAATCAGGCGGCCAAGTTGGAGATATTGGCACCCTGGAAAATGTAAATCAAAAGATAGAAATTAAGAATACCGTCAAGGAAAATAATCTGATTGTTCATATTGCAGAAGTGCTTCCTGAAAATCTCAATGCAACGTTTAGTGCTAAAGTTGATGAGGAAAGCAGAATAGCTTCCCAGAACAACCACAGTGCCACTCATTTAGTACACTTTGCTTTAAGAAAAGTGCTGGGTTCTCATGTAGAGCAAAAGGGATCTTTGGTTACACCTGAGAGGTTGCGTTTCGACTTCTCACATTTTACCAAGGTTACTAATGAAGAGATTAGAGAAGTGGAAAAGATCGTCAATAGTCTGATTCGCAAGAATATTGTTTTACAGGAATTTGAACATACTCCTATTCAAAAGGCCCGAGAGATGGGGGCAATGGCTCTATTTGGTGAAAAATATGGCGACGAAGTTCGTGTGATTAAATTTGGAGAATCGATAGAATTATGTGGAGGAACCCACACTCCTGCTACCGGGAATATTGGCATTATTAAGATTACAACCGAAAGCGCCATTGCTGCAGGAGTCCGCAGAATTGAAGCAGTAACCGGAAAGGGAGCAGAAGAATATCTTACTCATTTTGCTGATTTGGCTGAAGATTTAAAACTCTTTTTTAATTCACCCAATATCATGCAGTCTGTTCAGAAAATGGCCCAACAAAATGAACTGTTACTTAAAGAAATTGAAAGTTTTCAAAAAGAGAAAACGCAAATTTTGATTAGTCAATTGGAAAAAAAGGTTGAACATCTTAACAATTTCAATATTATTCGGGAAGTAAACACGACAGATCCTGATATTTTGAAACAAGCGGCATATAATTTACGCAATAAATTTGAAAGGTTACTTATAGTTTTAGGGAGTCAATATAATGATAAGCCAAATTTGATTGTAGCTTTATCCGATGATCTCATAGCTGAAGGATATCATGCGTCTAATTTAATAAGAGAAGCTGCTATTTTGATTCAGGGCGGCGGAGGTGGCCAACCATCTTTGGCAACTGCCGGAGGTAAAAATTGTAATGGTCTTGAACAAGCTGTTGAAAAAGTAGTGACCATAGTTTTAAATAAATAATACTTTTTCACTACATCTTAGAAATCTTCTATTTTCTTTCGGAATGAAAAGAGATGTATGGTTATCGTCTATTTAAATACCTTTTCGGAATTTCCACGTTTGAATTTGCCAGTGATAAATTAAAAAAATGGGTCAGATTCACATCGTTCATGATCTCCTTTCCTGATTCAATCAACAAAGGTTGTAAGATATAGGAAACAATATCTTCACTCCCCCCTTTTTTTACAAACAAATGGATAATATTGTGAATGAAAAAAGTAGCATATTGAGTAATATCTATCTCTGAATTGAAATGATCCAGGTCTATACCTCTTTTAATAATTCTCTTCGTGATAGAAATAACGCTGTTCTCATCTTCGTGAAGAAAAAAGCCACCAGTATTCATCTCTCTTTCGAAAAAATAATTTTCAACTATATAGCTTTTTTTTAATTCATAAATAATAAAAAGTAATACCTCAACCATATTGTTGCAATTTTGGCATTTTTCAAGAAAGTTCTTTCTAAATCTCTGTCTCCAGTATATCTGAAGCATTCTTTCCATATTTTCCCTGTTTGTATAACGATTAAAAATTGTTTTTTTAGTCACATTAATCCCTTTAGAAATTTCATCAATGGTTCTGTCAAAACCATTTTTTTCAAAATATTGGTATAAGATTTCTGTTTTTTGATGATTTAATCTGTTCATGACTCCTCCTATTTTTGAAACAATAAACAAAATTTATATACACTATTTGTCTTTTCTCAATAATATGCAATTCGCACTTTTAATTATTCCTCCCTAACTATCTTTAATTTAAATATTTTAACAAAGATAATATTACTTTATATAGATATTGAATTATATACATTGATCTCTCATTCAAAAAACAAATTTAAATAAATATCATTTACAAAAATAAAAAAAATAGATAAAAAAATTAATTTCTTTGAAAAATTGTTTATTATTTGTTTCTTTTAAAATATGAGAGTGTAAATAAAAAAAAGAAATTAAACAATATATTAAATAACTCACTAACCGTAAAAATCCAAAAAGAGTAAATAAAAAACATTATTCAAAACAAATAAGCAAATAACAAATTGATATCCAGTATATAAAAGAATTCTACTTTACAATTTTCAGCTATTTATATAATTCCGGTTGAAAATTTTATGAATTGTAAAATTAAATCCTATAGATTTTTACTATAGTAATTAAGTTCCTCTCTATTATCCCATTTTTGAGATTTCCAAAAACCATTTCCAATCTCGTTATCTTTTAACACAAGCAGACCGGCCTTTCGAATACCCTCTTTCTTAAGCTCACAATATACTTCCTTCATTAGGGATTGGGCGATGCCGCGGTTGCGGTAATCAGGATGAACCGTTGCGTGATAAATATAACCTCTTCGCCCGTCGTTGCTGCTAAGAACTACCCCAACAATCCTATTCTCATCAAGCGCAACAAAATTAGAAGTTGGATTTTTCTTTAGAAATTTTGCTATTCCTTCTGCTGAATCATCATAATTTCTAAGACACATTCCCGGGGTAGATAACCACAAATGAAAGACCTCATCATAATCATCGATTTTCATTAACCTTATTTCAATAGCTGACATAGTATAAGCATATTTAAATTCATAAAATTGAAAGGCAAAAATACAAGGATTTTATTATTTATGTCGACTTGTTTTATAAGAAATAGCAAAATAAATAAAGGGAAAAACATCTTTGTTTATGAAAAGCAGCGTTACAATTCTCTGTTAACAGTTTAAAAACAAGCATTTTACAATGAATTTTAAGAGTTTTTGTTTCTATTTAGAATATTTTTGTATTTTTGTCGCATTGAATGGTCTCTTAGCCGAGTGGTTAGGCGCCGGTCTGCAAAACCGTTTACAGCGGTTCGAATCCGCTAGAGACCTCTAAAAATAAAATGTCAGAGCCACTTTAAACAGGTGGCTTTTTTTAGTGAACTATTTTTGTATTTTTGCTTTTATAAAAAGAGTTATCATGTCTTATAATGAATCGATTTTAATAAATCTTGCAGAGAAATTCAATCAAGTTCCTTGTATAAAAATTGAAAAAATCCCTCAATCCGGTTCTGTGAGATTATATTTCAGGTTGTTTTTTGAAAATAGAGATTCTATTGTAGGCGTTTACAATGCTGATCTGAAAGAGAATCATGCCTACTTTACTTTTAGTCATCATTTCCTTTCAAAACAAATCAGGGTTCCTGAAATTTTGGCCATTGATTCTTCCTGTCAATATTATCTTTTGTCTGATTTAGGTGACGAAACACTCTACTCTTTTCTCTCTACGCATCGGGAAGAAGAGGAATTGTCGGAAGAAACCTTTCATTATTATCGGGAAGTAATCAGACAACTGCCCTTGTTACAAATTTCAGGTAAAGAAGGTTTTGATTTTTCCGTTTGCTATCCTCGTTTTGCCTTTGACCGTCAATCGATGCAATGGGACCTTAATTATTTTAAGTACTATTTTCTAAAGCTGACAGGAATTTCATTTGACGAACAACTTCTTGAAGATGATTTCAATACTCTTATAGATTTCTTGCTTGAGGCTGAGAGCAACTATTTCTTGTATCGCGATTTTCAGTCGCGCAACATTATGATTTACCGGAAAAAAGTCTATTTTATAGATTTTCAGGGAGGCAGAAAAGGGCCTTTGCAATATGATATTGCTTCGTTGCTCTATGATGGAAAAGCAGCAATTCCTCAAAAATACAGGGAACAATTTTTGGAATACTATTTGGATGAGCTTGAAAAAGTCACCGATTTTAATCGCAAAGATTTTTTGCTTCGCTATGACGGCTTTGTATTGATTCGCATTTTACAGGCCTTGGGAACTTACGGCTTCAGGGGATATTATGAAAAAAAATCACACTTTTTATTAAGCATACCCTATGCAGTTCGCAACATTGCCCATTTATTAAAAACAATGAAGTTGCCAATCCAAATTCCTGTATTGTTGAGTGTCTTAAAAGAGATAACCGAATCTCCTGATATTCCTGGATTTTCGCAAGATGATAACACGTTGACAGTCAGCATTACCAGTTTTTCGTACAAAAAGGGAATTCCACAGGATTTGTCGGTCAACGGAGGAGGTTTTGTTTTTGATTGCCGTGCACTTCCTAATCCCGGTCGGGAACCGCAATATGCTTCTCTGACAGGAAAAGATGAAAAGGTAGTGAGTTACATGAAACAATATAAGCAGACGGTAGCTTTTCAACAGAATGTCTTTGCTTTGATTGATGCTTCCATTGACAATTATCTTGAAAGAAGGTTTACCCGATTAATGGTTAATTTCGGGTGTACCGGCGGGCAACACCGTTCCGTCTATTTTGCTGAACTTTTGGCTGCTCATTTGAAAGAGAAATATCATACCGTAAATGTATTACTCCGGCACACCAATTTATAGGAATTTGCAACATCCCTATAAAACTGCGATTATTTTTCCTGATTATTATTTTTTGTCGCAATCTGCAAAAGGAACTCATTTGTTTTAGCGATTGTAGCGGAAACTCCGCAAAAGTGTAGGGTTTGGGGCACGGGGAGCGGCAGAGCGATACACGTAGAGACGCGATTAACCGCGTCTCTACAAATAATTACAACTTTTCATGTCCAAAGCACGACGGCGAAACGTAGCGAGCCGGAACGCCCAAATCAAGATTAAAATAATTCGGATGCTACTTATCAGAGCGGTTTAACGGAAACACAGATATCGACCACAAATCTGCCATCTTTTGGCTCTTCGGGATATAGTTCAAAACAGGGACCGTCGTCGGGCTGGTAGCCGCTATTGGGAAACCACTGACCATAAACCCAGTTCCAGGCATCCATAAACTGATCTCCGGCAATCTCGAAACGAGCGACAAGGTATTTGCCTGCATCGATTTTCATCTTACCAATTTCGCCATCTACCTTTGTGTTTTCAGGAACAGAAATGCAAACACTGATTCGCTGCTTCTCTTCGGCGGTCACATTGGGATCGTCGTGATAAATAACAAGAAACTTACAATCGGGATGTTGGAGCAAATTGTTGGCTCCTGCCCAAGAACAGATTTTTCCCCACAGCTCATCAAACAACTGTTGATCTCCTTTGTAGGGACCGATATGCCTTACATAGGCAACCGTCATTTCGGGAAATTCTTTAACTTCCGCATTTTTACAAAAATTCATAATTGACCTCCATTTTAATGTTTTTGAATCGGGGCAAAAGTAGGACAGAAAATCCTTTTCAACTTGTTTCTTCTTGCTATTCAGTTGACTTATATTGCTATTTTCGGGGTGGTTTTTCCTATAACCGGAAGCAGAAATATTAAAATAAGCTTTAAAATTTCTAGAGAAAACGGAAATATCGGTAAATCCGCATTTAAAGGCGATTTCTGAGATTGATTCCGTCGGATTCATCATGATCAGCGAAGCAGCTTTTTCGAGTCTCACACGTAAAATAAACTGAAACGGGGTTTCTCCTACTATTGCCAAAAAGATGCGATGAAAATGATATTTCGAAAAATTAGCCACAGCCGCAAGTTCATCTAAAGTAAGCTGACTGTCGATATGGGTTTCAACATAATCAAAAATGCGGAATATTCTTGATTTATATTCGTTTTCAATATTTTCGTTTTTTATTTTATCTATTCCCGACATATTATTTAGAAGATAAAATCAGTATTTAAAAAATTAGAGTAATCTTCTTTAAGGATTGTGGTAATAATTTTCTTATTATCATCATTTTCTTTTGCTGCAAAGAGGGTTCTGATAGAGAAGACCCGAAGGGCATCCGAAACGGAAAGGGTTCCTTCGGCAGAATCCTTGCGTCCGGTAAAAGGGAAATTATCAGGTCCCCGTTGACATTGGGAATTAATATTTACGCGACACACCTGGTTAACAAGAATATCAACAAGCGCAGCAATTTCCTGTGGGTTATTCCCAAAAACTGAGGCCTGTTGACCATAATTGGAGCCAACCACATAATCAAGGGGTTCTTTAATATCTTTAAAACTGACAACGGGAATCAATGGTCCAAATTGTTCTTCATGATAAATCCGCATCCGATTGTTTACATTGTAAAGAATGGCGGGAAAAAAAGAAGAGCCGGCAAATTTACCTCCGGTCGGATTAACTACGTGTGCCCCATGACTGATGGCATCGTTTATAAGTTCTGTCAGATATTCTGATTTCCCCGATTCCGGCAAGGGCGTAATATCTACTCCTTCTTCCCAGGGCAACCCCTGTTTCAAATTCTCAACCATCATAGATAGTATATCCAAAAATCGGGACACTATTTCTTCCTGCACAAAAATGATTTTCAGAGCCGTACACCTCTGACCGTTGAAAGACAAAGCTCCCAGCAGACATTCTTTAACAGTAGCATCCAGGTCAGCATCTTTCATTACGATTGCTGGGTTTTTGGCCTCCAGACCGAGTACACATTTCAGACGATGGGGCTTTGGATGTTGTTTTTTAAGAAGATCAGCCACGCGGCTTGACCCTATAAAAGCTAAAACATTTATCAGTCCGGATTGCATAAGGGGTCCGATAACCGTCTCTCCATTTCCATAAACAGTATTAACAACCCCTTTGGGAAACACTGACTGAAAAGCTCTAAGCAACGGATGATGCAGCAAAACGCCTAACTTAGGAGGTTTGAAAATAACCGTATTTCCCATTATCAGAGCAGGAATCAAAGTGGTAAAAGTCTCGTTCAGCGGGTAATTAAAAGGGCCCATACAAAGCACAACTCCGAGTGGGGCTCTTCTTATCTGGGCAATAATACCCTGAGAAACACTAAACCGCGAAGAATCCCTGTCCAGTGCTTTAATAGCCTCAATCGTATCCTGAATATAATCTACTGTTCTGTCAAATTCTTTATTGGCATCCGGCAGGCTTTTTCCAATTTCCCACATCATAAGCTTCACCACAAGCTCCTTTTGTTCTTTCATTAGCAGAACAAAACGTCTGATGTAATTAATTCTCTCTTCAATTTTCATTGAAGGCCAAACTCCTTTGCCATTGTCATAAGCTTTCACAGCAGCATCCAATGCCTCCAGTGCTTCTTTTTCACCCATAAGAGGATAGGCTCCGAAAAAATTTCCGATTATTTCGCCCTGCCGATAACTAACAGGATAATAGACTTCCTGAAAATCTCCCTCCCATTTCCGGATATTACCGTTTATCAAATATTCTGATTGAATATAAGGGATTTTCGGCTTATATTGTTCCGGAATTTGATCTAATGTAATCATTGTATTCTAGTTTAATTTATCACACGAAATACACTCTTCCTGCTCGGTTTCAAACTCTACAGTGATGTGTTCAATTCCTTCATTTTTCATCAATTCTTTGATCTTGCCCTTTGTTTCTTTCAGAATAATAGGAAATTGCTCTTCGGTATTTATGACCACATGCAGGCTCGCAACATTATACAAACTATCAAGACTCCACACATGTAAATCGTGAAGTGAACGGACATGAGGAATTTGCTGAATTTTAACTTTTATCTCGTTAAGATTCATTTCGGAGGGAGTGCCTTGCAAGATAACTGTAAGAGTCTTTTTCAGATTTTTGTAAACATTATAAAGCACCCACAGAGAAATGGCAACTGAGAGTATTGGATCCAAAATAGGAAGATGTACAAAAAGCATCACGATGCTCACTACCAGAACTGCACCCCATCCCAAAACATCTTCAAGAAGATGAAGTGAAATCACTTTTTCATTAATACCTTTTCCTTTTCGTGTTCTCAAAACGGCAATTCCATTCACTACAATCCCCAAAACTGCCAGTAACAACATTCCTTTTGCATGAACTTCCTGAGGATTCACCATCCTTCTAACACTTTCAAAGATTACAACCGATGAGCCAATGATTAAAATCACCGAATTAATTACTGCTCCCAATAAAGAAAATCTTTTATACCCATATGTGAATTTTTTATTTGGCATTCGGTTGGAGATTTTTTCAAAATACCAAGCCAGGGCAAGTGCTATGGAATCTCCTAAATCATGAACAGCATCGGACAAAATAGCAACGCTGTTTGTTATCAGACCGCCTACCAATTCTATAATGGTAAAAGTAAAATTAAGGAAAAAGGCTATGGTAATATTTTTAATCCCGGTTGAGTGGTGATGGTGTGGATGACTCTCCGAATAATCTTCCTGTTCAGATGAAGTAGAAATATTATCCTTCATAATATCCAAATTTTTTCATCTGTAATTCATCGCTTCGCCAGTCCTTCAGAACCTTAACAGAAATATCAAGAAAAACATGTTTTTCCAAAAATTCTTCGATAGCAAGTCGGGCTTCGATGCCCAGTTTTTTTATGGCTGTACCTTGATGTCCAATTATAATGGCTTTCTGAGATTCGCGTTCAACGTATAGCATAGCTCCTATTCTGATAAGTTTCTCTTCCTCCTTAAAACTCTCCACAACTACCTCAACACTATAAGGAATTTCTTTCTGATAAAGCAACAATATTTTTTCTCTGATGATTTCGGAAATAAAGAACCGAGTGGGACGATCTGTCAGTTCATCTTTAGGAAAATAGGGTGGAGAATCAGGAAGTTTTTCAATAATTTTCTGCAATAATTCATTGAGGTTTATTTGTTTTATAGCAGAAATATCAATAATATCGGCTTTGGGAAGAATTGTCTGCCAATAAGTCCGATTTATCTCTACCTGTTCGGCAGGAACCTTGTCTATCTTATTAATAATTAAAATAATAGGTATTTCAAACTTATTAAGACGCGCGATAATCTGTTCGTCATATTTGGTTTCACCACACTCCACCATATAGAGCAATACATCAGCATCTTTCAGGGACTCATTCACAAAACGCATCATCATCTCCTGCATTTTATAGACAGGGGTTAAAATTCCGGGGAGGTCGGAGTAGACAATTTGAAAATTCTCCCCATTGACAATTCCTTTAATACGATGGCGAGTGGTTTGAGCTTTTGAAGTAATGATAGAGAGATTTTCCCCAACCAATTTGTTCATAAGGGTACTTTTTCCTACATTTGGGCTTCCAATAATGTTCACAAACCCTGCTTTATGTGTTATTTCATTCATGATTGCTAGCTTTAAAAAATAATAATTGGGGTGGTTCGTCCTGTCCGAATCGCAAATAGGAATCATGTACCAGCCAATCTCCGGAATTAAAATAGATAGCTTTGTCGTTCATTTTTATTTCAAGAGGCAGGTGTCGATGGGCATATATAAAGTAATCTATCTGCTCCTCTGATAGAATAGAGCGAATATAATTGACAAGCTGTTCTTTGTTATCACCCATATAAGTTTCTTCTTCTTTGGAAGTCATGGCACGGCTTTTTTGCGAAAAAAAACGGGCAAGCCCAAAAGCAAGTCTTGGATGAAGAGCTCCGAAAAGTTTGATATTGGGACGAAAGGCAAAAAGAGCTTTAATAAATTTATATCCGACATCTTTGGGTCCCAGTCCGTCGCCGTGTCCAATTAGACATTTCTTCCCATTAATTACAAAAGCATGTTGCTCTCTAAATAAGCTGAATTTCATTTCTTTGACAAAATAATCCCTGACCCACATATCGTGATTGCCGGTAAAATAAAAAATTTCAATATTGAGATCTCTTAGCTGGCTAAACTTTGACAACAACTTATAATAGCCTTTGGGAACAACATCATGATATTCGAACCAGAAATCAAAAATATCCCCCAATAAGATAAGATGAGTGGCATCTTTCTCTATTTCATCAAGCCACCGTAAAATTCGCAATTCACGTTGGCGGCTCTCTTTTTCATTAGGAGATCCCAAATGAAAATCAGATACTATATAAACAGTACCATTTAACGTGATTGGGTTTTGAAAAACGGCGCACATATTATTTCTATCAGGTGGCAAAGATACGATTTTTTCCTCTTTTTACTCTTATTACTCAGATGAAGAATTGTGTTTTAACGCTTCCTAAAAATTCAATTATACAGCCCTATAAGAACAGTTCTGACAGACTCTCTTTCTTATAAAAGATGGTGTCTTTTTTTTTACTATTTTTGCATCTTAATAGTTACAGCAAATCATAAAAATAAAAAAGATATGGCAAAAGTATTGATTATAGGAGCCGGAGGTGTAGGAGCTGTTGTAGCCCACAAATGTGCTTCTGTTCCGGAAGTATTTTCAGAAATTATGCTGGCAAGCAGAACCAAATCAAAATGCGATAAAATTGCTGCTGAAGTGGGTGGCAACCGGATTCAAACGGCGCAAGTTGATGCCGATAATGTTTCTGAAACCATAGCATTAATTAAGAACTTTAAACCCGATTTGCTTATTAATGTTGCCCTACCCTATCAAGATCTCTCCTTAATGGAGGCCTGTTTGGCAACTAAGACTCATTATATGGACACCGCCAATTATGAGCCGAAAGAGGTGGCTAAATTCGAATATAAATGGCAATGGGCATACCATGACAAATTTCGGGAAGCCGGTATCATGGCTTTACTTGGCTGCGGATTTGATCCCGGAGTGACCAGCATTTATACTGCTTATGCAGCAAAACATTATTTTGACGAAATTTACCATTTGGATATTGTGGATTGCAATGCCGGCGACCACGGTATGGCTTTTGCCACCAATTTCAATCCTGAAATCAATATCAGGGAGATTACCCAAAAAGGTAAATATTGGGAAAATGGTAAGTGGATAGAAATTGAACCTATGTCTGTTCACAAACCTATTCACTATCCTAATATCGGACATAAAGAGTCTTATTTACTCTATCACGAAGAACTGGAATCCTTGGTTAAACATTTTCCAACCATCAAAAGAGCTCGCTTTTGGATGACTTTCGGACAAAAATATATCACAGTTCTCAATGTTCTGCAGGAGATAGGGATGACCAGCATAAAGCCAATCCTTTTTGAAGGCAAAGAAATTGTTCCTTTGCAATTTTTAAAGGCAGTACTCCCGGAGCCTTCATCCTTGGGGGCAGGCTATAAAGGCGAAACATCCATTGGATGCCAAATCCGTGGTATTAAAGATGGAAAAGAACGCACCTACTATGTTTGGAACAACTGTAACCATGAAACCGTTTTTAAAGAAATTGGAGCTCAGGCCGTCTCCTATACTACCGGTGTTCCGGCCATGCTGGGGGCTAAAATGATATTGACCAGAAAATGGTCCGGAAAAGGTGTTTTTAACGTAGAAGAATTCAATCCTGATCCATTTATGGCAGAAATCGGTACTTATGGACTCCCCTGGCAAGAACAAATTGATGAGGCTTTGCCTGTTGAATTCTAATATTGGTTTCTTTTCCGGCTGTCTCTTCCTTTTTTTATGAATGTAGGACTGATGTTCTATTTTTGTTGCTACAGTAAATAAAAAAGATATTCTAATATCATGCAAATTCCGACAAATATATCAAAATTACGACTTGCCATAATATACAAAAGAGCCTCAAGGTATATAACTTTGAGGCTCTTTTAGTATTAAACAATTATCATTAAAAACTATTGTTTGCAAATTTTCTTTGTAATAATTGTTTGTTTGTTAATTATTTTTACAAAATACATACCTTCTGTATATCTCGAAAGATCAACAGTAATGCTGGTATTATGAATAGTTTCTGCAAAAATTAATTTCCCGAAAGAATTGTATAATTCAATTTTACTGCCTATAAGATCTTGTCTATTACTATTGATAGTAAATTTATCTCTGGTAGGATTAGGATAAACCGTAATATAATCAGAATCAAAAAATTCAATACCATCAGGCAATGTAGTAAGAGTGGTAATTAAGGCATCACTTTGTAAAATATCAGTGCAAAGAGCTATTATATTAATCAAATAAGTAGTATTTGGATCCAACTGATTTAATGTACCTTGTGGGGAAGATACGATTATAGAATCGCTAAAAATATTTGATTCTTCTGTAGAGTATAAAATTTTCCATAATGATTCGTCATTTGATGATGTCCAACTAATTGTAGCTGAAGAGTCTGTGATGTTTAAAATTTGGGCATTGGTTGGAGCGAGGCACTGTTCCGGGAGGGGAGAACAATTTGGAATAAAAGAAACAGTTGAATCAATTAAAGTCTGGAAATTGGTAATATCAATAATGGTATCGTTGAACGAATTTTGAACAATAATTCGGTTATTAGTGTCATTAATTCCGTTATTACGCCAAATAAGGCTGATTTCTTGACCGTCACAAAGAGGTATTGAGTATGTAAAATTTTCAAAGCCGATGAATAATTGGAGGGTATTGATAACAATATTATTTGCAACAATGTCAATACTTCCATTACTACCATTAAAAGTAGAATTTAAGAGTTGGAAATAGTAATTACATTGCAAGCTGTCATTACATCCTTGAGTAAAGAAATTTTCCACAAGGCTCCAGGAGCTATAAGTGGTATCGTCACAAGCGGAACGAACATAAATATCATATACTGTTGCCGGAGTTAGATTAGAAATTGTCTGCGGATTTGAATTGGTTAAGATAGTCGTACCCGTTCCCACAGAAAAACCGGTTATTCCGTATTCTATTTCCCAAGATGAAGCTTCTCCGGATTCCGTCCATTCAACAATTGCAGAATTTTCTGTAACATTATCTATTGCAACTTGAGAAGGTCTATGACAGTTATTTGATATGCTAACTGCCAGGTTATCTATATTAATATCTTGAATTCCGACAGTTTTAAATGCAATAAAATTGGCAGTACCTATATAATTGGATAAGAAAATTTCATAGTTTTCCCATGATTGCAAAGTATTAATTTGAACCGTATCAATAGGAGCAAAAGAAGACATGTCAGTATTATCTGTTAAAGCGCCAATAATTAGCATAGGATTATTATGATTTGAATATGCATAGAAATTTAATTTTAGAGTATTAATCGGCTCTAAAAAGGCAGGCATAACAGCACACAAGTTTTCATTTTGTGTAGTACTATAAAAAGTGAGCGCTCCAGCAGATTGATTATATGTTGTTGATGCAGAAATATATGGTTTATGTGCATTAATTAATGGAAGTGAAGTCCAGCAAGTCGGCAATATTGCACTACCGGAACCATATACGTCAAAGCTCTCAACATAGGGTGAAACAACAGAAATTGGAGAACAATGTGTTCTAAAATGAGCAATATTATAAGCAGAACTGTTATTAGCACCACATTCGGTTTGAACATATACATCGTATTCCGTGTCAGGCGTTAAAGAACCCAAAACATAAGATGTATCGGTAACAGAAACAAAATCAATTGCATCAGGTTGATCTCCAGTAGCAAATATTCCTACTGAATAATTGGAGTTTCCGTTTATTCTGTTCCAAGAAACCAATGCGCTTTGATCAGAAATATTGCTAACAACAATATGGATCGGACGTGGACAATTTGGAATAAAATCAACAGAGATATCATCAATCCACATTTCATTAGAAGCGTTATTGTTTGGATTATCATATTTGATTACAATATATCGACCTTCTCTAAAGTAATTATTGTAATGGATGTCAAATGATTCCCAACGGCAGAGTTGAGAAGCAGACAAGGTGGCAATAGCAACAAAAGAAGTATCAATCACAGGATTGGTCATAACACCGATTTCAAGAAATTGATCAGGTGTAGTAAAATATGCTTGCAAAGACAAAAAAACAGAGCCTATAGTGTTTTCAGAACTTAAAATAGGAAGTGCAATTAAGTTATAGGAATATTCATTACTCTTTAAATGAACGGATGCAGGAGCTGAATGATATTTTACCGTATCTAATATAGGATAACCTATATAATTAGAGCGTATGGTCCAACAAGATGGGAAATCATTATTAAGATCTGAGTAATAGGAAAAATTTTCATTCCAGGGCAATGAAGAAATAACTCCGCAAGTGGTTTCGAAATTTTGAATAGCCCAATCACTTTCTTCATTATTGTCACAAAGGGCTTTTACACGGACGTTATACACTGTATTAGGAGATAGATTACTAAAATGGTATGATGGGGTTGTTACATTAACGGAATCCCAATAGGTGGCAGCTGAAGTCTTGTATTGAATTTGCCATAAAGATTCTCCGTTCCCAACCATAGTCAGGTTAGCACAAGTGTCAGAAACCCCTGTAACCATAATATTCGGAGCAACACAACCCAGTTCATAACAAGCTTGAATAAATTTAATATTTGATCTGTTCGGAACAAGTGATCCGTTTCCCGGATTTTCCAAAGAAGGAGCATTACCACTGGTATGAACGACATAAATAGAGGAATATCCGGCTGTGGGATGAGTATAAAAACGTGGTAAGGGCATTACCAACGTTCCACTAATACTATCACAAATGGCAATCACTAAATTATGAATTCCATCATAATGATATGTACTATCAAATAAAATAGTAAACCAATTTTCAGGAGGATTGCTTCTAAATTCAACAGATCCGTCAAATACTTGCGAAAATTGTGTTGAAGGCACCCATGAGGTTCCGGTTGTGAATACAGAATCTTCAGTAGTACCTAAATAGATTTTAAAATTATCAACCTGTAATGTAGAAATATAATAGTAATTTAATGCAATAGCATTGATAAATTGTTCTCCACCTACTTCTTCCGGAGTAAAAATTTGTTGTGTCATAGATGATCTTTCCCATCCTGAGAAAGGCACGGCTTGTCCGTTCATTATTTGTGTTCCAGTTCCGATAATAGATTCATGAATTTGATTACAGGTCGTTATGAAATATTGAGATACTGTATCACTATTATTTTCGCCACAGGTAGAAAATACTCTGGCAGTATAACCTGTTTGTTGATTTAATGAACTTACAGGCAATTGATTATTAGTTGTGATATCCGAAGAAACAATATTTCCTTGTCTGTCTAAAATTTCCAGAGTATAGCTATCTGCAGTTTGTGCCAAAGTCCAAGATACTAAAGCAGATGAACCTGATATATTGCTTATGGTCAAATCTGTTGGAGGAGTACAATTGGATAGTCTGGATAAAACAATATTGTCAACCCAAAACATGCCAGCGATTGTAGTGGGAACAAATCTAAAAGCAATGAAATGTGGAGTTCCCAAATAAGCAATACTGTTGAAATATACTTGATAGTGTATATAAGTTGGGGGGCCTAATGGGGCCTCAGTAAGAACAGATGCAATTTGTTGAAAGGTATTCATATCAGAACTATCAGTCATAACTCCAACTTCAACAGCCATGCCACTAACAAAGGTTTGAATATCAAAATTCAAAGATAAACTGCTTAAAATAACAGAGGTGTCAATTTTAGGCATAACAGCATAAGCATAATTCCCTACGCTGGAAACATTAAACATAAGTGAGTTTCCCATAGGACCGTTTGTAACAACCGGAACAGGAGGATTGGTGGAAAAACAGGTCCAGCAGGGCGGAGCTACACTTAATGTAGTAATTGAATTAAAACTTTCCTCATAAGGGAAAGTGCTGATTACTTGGCAATTTTGAGCTATGGACGATAAAGCCATAGCCACCATTACACAAAAAAGAAAAAAGAGTTTTTTCATTTAGATTGAATAATTAATAAAGAGGACTTCTTTTTTTTTATTTTTTTATTTATATCTTCTAATTACGCAAAGTCCCTTAACATAATTTAGAAGTGCTTTATGCTCCGTATAAGTTGATGTAATGTTGATATTAAAATGCTTTATCAGCATTGCAATTTGACACCGCAAATATATAAATTATCCTTAGATAATACAAATAAAACTACAGAAAAGCGCAAAAAAATTAAATTGACTGTTTGATTCCAATAATTGTAATTAAATTCTAATATTATATGAGGATTAAAAAAAGTTAAAATAAAATTTACACTTTCTACAACAAAAAGTGTCTCTGAGTTGAGAAAAAAATTTTTCCCCTTCTATTCATAAAAAATATTATAGGAAAAATTTAATGTACTAAAACGAAAGAAATGGCTTTTTTAACTTCTAAATTGCACTCTATAATTTTGTCCAGATTTTGGGATAATGCCTTTTTCAGTTATAACTATTTTCTTAACCAGACAGAACTTTATTATCAAATATGAGTTCCAAAACGATTTAAAAGGAGTCTGGGAAAAAACAATATTGCTCCTAAAATCAAAATGTTCCTAAGCTATATTCCCTCCGCGAATAAATTTGCGACAATATCAACTTTTCTCACCATCAAAAGGTTTATTGGATTTGCATTTTTGCAGTCTCATTTAGGAGAAAAGATCTATATTTTTATACGATTTTAATTTCTTGCTTAAGAAAAAAAAATTTGTGCCTATGAAATTTTAATTTTGTGCTTATAAAATTATATTTTCTTGCCTATGAAATTATATTTTTGTGCTTATGAAATATATTTTATTAGGCATGAAATTTGAAAGAAGAAAATAATGGTTCCTTCTGAGTAAAAATTACCGATAATTCGACCAATCAAATCATGTCTGCAGGGGCAATACTGAGAATAACTATTTTCAAATTATTACTAGAATAAAAAAAGGCAACCCTTTCGAGTTGCCCTTGTTATTTTAATCCAAAGAATTAACTACTATTCTTTGATAAACTTCTTGGTTGCCAGGCCATTCTCTCCTTTCAGACGAATGAAATAGACTCCTGAAGTATAGGAAGAGATGTCAATCTGTAAGAATGAATCAGTCACTTTATTGCTGTAAAGAAGCTGTCCTAACATATTGGTTATTTCAACACTTTCAAATTCTTGTGACAGTTTAACATTTAACAGATCGTTAGCAGGATTCGGGAAGATGACAACACTGTTTTGCAGATTGTTCTCATTGATTCCAACGTGTACAAAGTTGGCGTGAATAGTATGATTAGCATTCACCCCGTTAAAAGAATATACGCTCTGGGCAGGACCTGCAACTCCATCCACAACCAGCGACCAAAGAACATGATCGTTATCATCCGGTGTCATGGTAAAGGATTGATTACCACCGGCAACCACTGATATTGCACCTGACGGAGAAATAGCACCACCTGATGAAGCAGAAGCTGTAATGATATAGGAAGTTACGCCACATTGTGGAGTAGTGAAATTAGCAGTAGTATAGTCACTTTCGTCACCGGCGCCGCAAAGAGCTTTCACTCTGACATTATACTGGGTGAGTTGCATTAAACCGGTCATAGTATAAGTAGGAGCAGTTACCACAACAGAAGTATAATCAGGATCTGCATTCCTCTTATATTCAAATGTCCACATGGTTTCAGAACCACCTGCAGCCCAGTTAACAATAGCACTGTCGCAGCCAAGAGTAGCTGTAGGAATTGCCAAGTTGACAGGATTGTCACAAGTATCTTGTGGAGCAGAATACCCATCAATGGTAATATCATCCAAAACAACTCCGTAGCCAAATTCAGCATCCCCTTCGAAGGCAATACTATAAGTAGCACTTGCATTTGGAAGAGAAATGGAATCAAATTGCCATGTTGTAATACTGTTAGTAAACGACATCAACTGTACCCATGGATCAGCAGGACTTACTCTGTAATATACCGTAAGCATATCTTGATCTCCTGCCCAAGTAACTTGAGCATGCCAAAATGATAATTTAGGATTGGTAACATTGGTAAAGTCAAAGGTGGGTGAAATTAGTTTTGAAACATTGCCTGATCCTGAATAGTATAAATAAGCATTATATGAACCAGTATTTGCTCCGGATGGATGTCCTGAATATCCGCCGGCCTGATAAGCCCAGTGAGCCGATCCTGAAACTATACTTTCATTCCAGCAAGCCGGAATTGCTCCACCGTTTTCAAACCCTTGAGTATATGGAAATGTGTTAAAAGCAAAACAAGAAGTACAGAAAGAGGCGGTATTGCTAAAATAGCTTGAATCAGCAGGTCCGCAGACTGCTCTTACTTTAACCTCATAACAGGAAGCATCTACCAATCCTGAAAGAGTATATGGATTGGTATTAGCTTGAACGGCCGTCCAAGTTGCATCAGTAATCAGTTTATACTGAACTTCCCATGCTGTTTCTGTTCCGCGAGAAGTCCAAGCCAATGAAGCAGAATTGGTAGCAACATTGGATACCGTAAGAGCTATTGGAGAAGGACAAGTTGGCCATGTATCAATTGTAACGTCATCAATAAATAGATACCAACCATCCAAACCACCCTGAGGTATATGAAATGCAATATAAACATTGCCTGAATAGGCACTTAAATCAAGCACAACTTCATCATAGGTGGTAAGAGTAGAAGTATCTGTGAATAAGACAGTAGTAAAATCGGCAGGATCTGTTCCGGTAGTAGATAATAAAACCCTATAATCATTAGGTTCGTAAGTGCTATAAATCCTGTGATAAAAACTTAAAAATTGATTTCCTGACAAGAGAATACTAGGAGTAATGAGATAGTCATTATTCATACCCCCATTACCATCTGTGTAGATACCTGCAAATTGAGTTCCCGAATGTTCATATCCGGATCCGGTATATATATTCCATGTATCTCCATCATTATTCCCATCTACAACTCTCCAGCAGTTTAACGATTGGCTAGTGGTTTCAAAGTTTTCAAAAAATGGGAGTGTCGTAAATGCAAGACATTCAGTTGAAAAATTCACCAATACCCAATTTCCGGTGGTGGTTCCGCAATTAGCTCTCACATACACATCATAATTGGTATTGGGTAAAAGTCCGCTAATGGCATAAGTAGTATCAGTTAGTGCTATAATAGTTCCCAATGAAGGATCAAACCCGGCAGTATCATACACAATATCCCAAGCAGATTCAGCATTTGCAGGATTCCAAATTACATTAGCACTATTAGTGGTAATTCCGGAAACACCCAAATTATTAATAGTTGCACACGGGATGTCTGTGATAACAATATTATCGATAGCTCCCGGAGGGTTGGAACCTCCACTATAATCACTATACCACATAAAATAAAGACGCTTTGTTGTATTAGAATATGCACTACTTAAAATAAGGGAATCAGTCTTCCATGTACTTTGTAAATTAAAAACGGTGCCAATTTGAGTAACTCCGGCAGGTAGAACACATGAACCTGATGAAACAAAAGCCGGATCACCAATAAAAACTTTAATATAGTCATAGTAAGAACTTTCCCCCTGTGCTCTCCAATCAAATTTTAACTGATATTCTCCGGTAGTCGGAGTAAATTGGATATCGCGATAAGCCCATACATAAGTGAATGAAGTATTATTATAACTATTAGAAACTCCATAATTATCGGAAATATATAGTCCATTAGCACCACCAACGGTATTATTGGCTCCTGCGCCTATATACCACTTGTTGGTAGCAGTTCCGTTAACCAGTGACCAGTTGGAATTTTCGAGCGTGTCTTCAAAATCAATGATACCCGGTGCAATAAAAGGAACTTGTGTTGTTGTAAATGTTTCAACATCAGTCCAATTACTGTTTCCACCTCCGCAGTCCGATTGCACATAAAAATCATATAGGGTTGATGGGGTTAATCCGGTAATGGTATAAGGATTTGTAACTCCAAAGTTTGTCGTTCCGCTACCGGGAATAAAGCCACTGGGGCCATACTCAATATTCCAACTGG
>Ga0209099_1000700_pt1 | contig 38735 bp, 38 predicted proteins | sample AD_JPNHW2_MetaG_FD_184430 | JGI IMG/M metagenome (GOLD analysis project Ga0209099, IMG submission 184430) | Active sludge microbial communities of municipal wastewater-treating anaerobic digesters from Japan - AD_JPNHW2_MetaG (SPAdes) (version 2) | ecosystem: Engineered > Bioreactor > Anaerobic...
GTGCCCACCGTCAGTACCAGAAAATTCACCATCTTTCCATTGCCCGTTGAAGCCCATCCTATAACTGCTGGCATAATTAACCCTTCCCGGCATTTCCTGCCCAAAGGGGTAGTAGTCTATTGTAGACAACTGGGATAAAAAATAATTACCTGGTTTAACAATTTGAGGCATAAAATGAAAATGTCAGTAGACTTTTGGATTTTTCATTATCGTAATTCCCACTTAAGTGTATACGAATGGGGACCCTAATTATTCTAATTTTACAGGTTTTAATAAAATCTTGTAAATTGTATCAGGTGTTATAATAAAATCCCATTCGCCTATTTTGCGCCCATAATTTGGTGTCTTAATTGGTGGCTCAACGAAATATATCATGAAGAATGAGCTGTCTGAATATAGTACCCGTTTATCCATATCATTATTAAATAATTTCATTATTAAAGTATCGGAATAATTGCTACCAATCCTGTTTTTTATTTTCTCCTGACAATAATACAAATTAGGGACCAAGGGATTTGGTGAAAAAGTACCAACTCCAGAGTATTTGGGTTCTTTATATATCCAGAACTTTTCTGCATTAATGCCATTGTTTTTTTTTACATAAAAAAAATAATAGTAAGCACTAATGTATCCAGCAAATATAGAAGTAACTATTATTATAATGAAATATCCTTTTTTAATTTTCATATTTTAGAATTGTTTTATAACAGCTATATTATATTAACTAATTACATTTAATGATTCTAGTTTTTATGCTTGTCTTTCTTTGTGAGTTGATCAAAGAAAGGTGTTGAATAGGCCTTTTTATCAGTTTGATATGCGCCAGAGTATGGTGTAAGGTCTTCATATCCGCCCTTATTAATCATATCGTCAACTAATTTAAACATGGATTTTCGAAAGGCGGGTTCTGTAGTATTAATTTTATTTTCATCACCACTTCGGAGTGCATTAAAATATTCACTAACAGATTGGTCTTCTGCCCAATCTCGTAAATAATTTTCACCTTTTAAAAAATTCCCAGAATAAGCTCTCCAAACTTTTGCTTCAACTTCAATCAATAAAGGATTTGCACCTTTTATTGAAGTCTGCTGTGGGGTTGATCCAATTTTATGTTTATCTTTTAACCCATAAAATTGCCCCTGTCCACCATGGAAATATTCCTCAGCAACTGATGCCTGTTCCAAATCCGGGTTATAAGATTCGTTAGTCATTTTTATTGCAGTTGTGGCATTCTTGTAATTGCCTCCTACTAAAAAATAGGTTTGAGCTAATTCATTATTATTCGCAGGATTATTAAAAAATACTGGCTGATCCTTACTTTGAAGTTTGTCATAAATAGATTTAAATGAAGAACTTGAAACATTAAGATAATTTACTATATTAATTATACTTTTTTTATCTTCTTGTGGCATGTTACTAATAAATTTTTCAAGCCCTTCTAAATCCTTTGCTCTTATAACATCATTTTCAGCAAACGCATAGGTACTATTCCAGGGATACTCCTTAAAAAGTGGATCAACACTCCAGAACCTACCTATCCGGCTATCATACTCTCGAAATTTAAACTCATAATGGCAACCATCGGTGCCTGCAAATTCACTATCTTTCCATTGCCCATTGAAGCCCATTCTGTAACTGCTGGCATAATAAACCCGCCCCGGCATCTCCTGGCCAAAGGGGTAGTAGTCTATTGTAGACGATTGGTGTAGGAAATAATAAGCTGTTTTATTTCTTAAAAACATTCTTCGTATAATTGGGATTGTGCTAATCTAAAATTTTTCTATCTTTATCTAACTCACTAATAATTTTTATTAATAAGCCCTTTGAATTTAAAAATTTTAATAACGTTTGCCTTTTTTTATAAGAAAAGATAGAAAAAGAATTTGAAGGGAGGGATAATTTCCCCTTGGAATTATATTCTAAGGTTATAGTTGGCAAGCTATATTTACTGTGTTTATCGGTATACCTAATACTTGTTATTTGCCTGTATGAAATTATTTTTTTTCTCTTTTGTAAAATGCGAGTTGGATAAAAAATAATGGTTTTATCATCAAAAAAATAAAAAAAGTTAAGCCAAAATATGGATATAAAATATGCTACAAATCCAAAGGAAATAATACTAATAATAATTAGTAAACCATTGTTTTCATCGAATATTAATCCAGTTACAAGGTAGAGCACTAAAATAGTAATTATTATAAATGATAAAAAACTAAAGGTGTTTGAACCTTTAAAATAATATTTGTCCATTATTAATACATTGGTTTGTTTGTTTCTTTTTCCGTGCCTGATTTTAACCCTTTTAAAGTAGATTTAATATCTGTAGATGTACTTCCCAAATTGAATGGATTTATTAAATCTTTTGGATTTCTCAACCCCCAAAATAAGTTAAAAGCACTTACACCAGTTTTAAAATTTCCTATTTTATTTTTTGTTTTATCATTAGAAGTAAGTTGTTGTGAAAAACTCTCACCATTAGAATTTGTAGGAATATCATCAATATTATTTGCGATTCCAAGACCACCAATTATTGCACCTGCAGTACCTACGCCTTCAATTAAAATACCCGCACCAGAAATTGCGCCAACAACACCAAGTGCTACAGCCCAATCTTGTTCGGTATTTTCATATTTGCTTGATGGAATAGCATGGCTGCCTCCTTCTAAATAAGTTTCTTCGAAATTTTTTTCTTTCTCTAAAATTGATTCCTTTTTAAAATCAATGGTGAATGATCTGCCACAAACGGAATTTAGTGTCTCATTTATATACGTATACATAAATTGTCCTATTCTGCTAATTTCACGTGTTTGTTGTTCCTTATATTCATTTCTTATCCAGGTTAGTGTTCCATTTCCTAATGGGCCATTTTTCTGGTCAGGAAAAACGTCTGCCCAGTTCATTGAATGCACCAAGGTCGTTCCTTCTTTTGTATTTGTTCTAATAACAATTCGTTCCTCCAATCCATCTAAATCAACTGCTATCATCGGTTTATTTCCCGCAAATTGATACGGTGTATACCACGGATATTTTGCAGTTAAAGGATCCACCGAAATAAACCTACAAACCCTTGCATCATATTCTCTAAATCCATAGTTTTGCCAGTTTCCGGTTCCGGCAACTTCGTTGTCGTTTTCTTTGCCGTTAAACCCGTAGCGGTAGCTTGTTGGGCTATAAACCCTCCCCGGCATTTCCTGCCCAAAGGGGTAGTAGTCTATTGTAGACTCCACATCAGGCAGATAATAATCAGTAATACCATTTGAATTTGCATCCACCGCTATCCGTTTGTCTTTTATAGTTACCATTACGTTTCCAAGATGATTGGTTAATTCGTACCTGCGGCTACAATAAGTTGAGGCAAAAATATGCGGGTTGGGTTGTTGATACTCTCTAGGAGTGCCGTTTATATATGTTAATGCTCTATCAGGCTTTAACACGCCCAAACGACTGCTGCCATATATGGGCAATTCTTTGATATAAAGGTTCAAATATCCATTTGAGCCGACTTTCATTTCGTAAATACCCATAATATTTCCACTGGCATCAAAAGTATTATACGTTGAAATTTGAGCGGTTTGATTATATTTTACAGTTCTCCGGGCAAGAGCATCATATAACATGGAATATCTTTTCCCGTTTCGTTTATAAATAGAACCCAAGCCATAGGAAGCCCATGTTATTGAATTAGCATCCGATAAAGAATCTTTAATGAGACTACCAATCTGATTATAATTATAATTTGAATGGCTCTGATCTTCCAGATCTCCTGCATAAGAAGTGGTTCCGGCACTGTCATGCACAAATTTGAGTTTATTATTATTTGAAAAATAATTATAACTCAAACGATCCATCAGATTACCACTATCATCGTACCTGCGAAGCTTTGTAATATTACCATTGCCATCATAAGAATAACTATTTTTATATTTAGTTGTTACACTTATACCCTGCCAAGTATTATTCGTTTGTACATCTTTTGCCGTATTATCCAGGCACGTTTGCATTAATTTAATCCGATTCAGCCTGTCATATTGGTATGCGTAGCCAGCTACTGTTATTAAGGGAGAAGTATTCCCGCTTTGTCTCATTGAAACAACCGTACGAGTGATATTACCGTTGTATAGGCCGCTATCTTTCACGGCTGTTTTATACCCGCTACCGGCAGGTATTGTAGTCAGCAGATTGGAAACAGGAATGGACTCTTTAATCGGGTTGTAATCGTTGCTATAATATTCCAATGAATAAGAAAAAGCATCTAATGCAAAAAACTTATTCGGATTATTATACCGAGGGGTTCCGTTCGTTCCGTAATATAATTTTGATTTTCCGTCGGCTCCTGCATCACGGTTAGTGTCAATAAAAACTAAAAATATAAAAGAATAAGGTTTCCTTTTAGCATTCATCGTTATTATTTGTTGTTGAGAAGCAACATAGACATCAAAAATATTAATAATTTTTTCAATACAAATTATTATCTAAATATTTTTGATTTTTATTATTGATATTGAAAATAAAAGAAAACTATTCGATATCCATGAATCTCTTTGATCCATTGTAACTATTTGTAAGTGAAATAAAAATAGCATGGTCCCTTTTGGTTCGATAACGATATTAAAAAATATTTGTCAGGTAACTACCGGTATTTACCTGACATTTTATATCTTTGCAACAAACTTACCTTTCAATGAAAGTTACTGATATTATTAGCGATAAGATTAACCGGCTTCCTGTTGGCTATGTTTTCACCTATAATGATTTTAATACCAAGGCGGAAAACATAGAAGCTCTTACAAAAGCTCTTGGCCGTATGGTAAAAGATGGCCGGCTCAGGAAACTTTCACCAGGGAGATTCTATAAACCCCGGCAGTCTGATTTTGGCGAATTGAAACCTGAAGTTTATCAGGTAGTAAAAGACCTGCTGGAGCAAAACGGCAAAATCATGGGGTACCTTACCGGATATTCGGCTTATAACGAACTTGGCCTCACATCACAAGTTTCAAATATTATTCAGGTTGGGACTAATGAATTGAAAAAAAACATTACCCGAGGATTATTTAAAATCCGGTTTATCAAACAACCAAACAAAATAACAAAGAAAAATATCCTATTACTACGGATACTCGATGCAATTCGGTTCATAAAAGAAATACCGGGCGCTTCCATTGAGCAATCTTGCAAGACCTTGATTATACTCATAAAAAATTTGAATAAACAGGACCGCATTGCATTTCTGCGCCTGGCAAAGAAATATAATCCTGCTGCACGTGCATTGGCCGGGGCTATCTTTGAAATTTGTTTCGGAAAAAAATCCGCTGATGCTGTTTATAAAACATTGAATCCGTCATCTGAATATAAAATTGACATCTCAGAAAACATATTGCCGAACAAACAAAAATGGAACATCCTATGATACTGCATAAAGATATGGCTTCATTCACTGCTGCCATTCAGACAGCATCAGAGCGATTAAAAATCCCGCCTGTTTTCGTCGAAAAAGATTATTGGATAACATGGGTATTAAAACGTCTTTCTCAGAGTAAATTCAATGATAATGTCGTTTTCAAAGGAGGTACTTCTTTGTCAAAAGCTTACAAATTGATTGATCGTTTTTCAGAGGATATTGATATTGCCGTACTGAATGTTCCAGGGTTATCAGGCAATCAGGTTAAGAATCTTATCCGTGATGTGGAAAAAGATATTTCAGTTGACCTTTCAGAAATCCATGAACACCTTGGAACAAGCAAAGGTTCACGATTCCGGAAATCATATTACACCTATCCTAAAACCGGTGATAATCGTTTCTATCAAGGAGTTTCCAACAAGCTGATCATTGAAATAAATTCTTTTGCAAATCCAATCCCTTTCGAACAACGCGAGATTTTTAGCCTTATAGGCACATCACTTTCCATGAACAATCAAAATTCTCTGATTGAAAAATATGAGCTGATGCCTTTTACGGTCAATGTTCTCGAAAAAAATCAGACCTTATTGGAAAAACTTGTTTCATTATTCAGGGTTTCATTTGAAGCGGATGTAGTATCAGGTATTTCAGGTAAAATTCGTCATTTTTATGATTTGTTTTATCTTCTTAATGATAATAATTGCAAGGCATTTGTCGACTCAAGAGATTTTCCGGTTCAATTCTCCGATGTGTGGAATCACGATCAGGAGGCATTTGATGAACCTCATTCATGGAAAAATAAATCTGTATTGGAATCTCCGTTATTCCTCCAGTTTCCCGATTTTTGGGAAGCGGTTAAACCCACATATAAACGTGAACTTTCGGCCCTGGCGTATACTGAAATTCCTTCTGAAAATAAAATTGCAGAAGCATTCATATACATAATGAAAAAATTGCACCCATGATTGCCGAGTAATTTCAAATAATTATTATGGACAGATTTCTATAATCCATTAAGGCTATAAATTGCCTTTAAATCATCAATAAAATGGTTCGATTTTAGTTCTTTAAGGGAGACCACAGCGCCTCATCCAACGGCGCTTTTTTTATGCCTTGAACAAATTACGAACAAACTTTATTACATTTAAAAAGGTGTAATAAAAGAAGCGAAATAAATATTTTTAAGATTGAGATTTGGGTGGAAAAACCTATTATTTTCTAACAATCTTATAATTATTTGAAAAACCCTCCGTAACCACCCGTATCATATAAATTCCGGGGGGTACACTTTCAAGGGAAACTTCAAGGGGAACAGATAAAATATGCTGTTGGTATTCGGTGATGGTTCGGCCGGTGATGTCGGTTAACAAAATGTTTCCAGGCCTGTCAATGGCTGCCTGTATATATACCTTTTCATCAGTCGGGTTTGGATAAACCTGGATTTCCATATTGTCGTTATTTTCGGCACAACCGGCTGCTACAGGCCCGTAAATATCAAAAGCGCCATCATAATCAACCTGTTTTAAACGGTAATATACGGTCTTCTCAAAAGGTTCATCATCGGAAAATGAATAATTATTAAGGTGGTTGCTGTTACCGGCGCCGGCCAATGTGCCAATACTAGTCCAGGTTTTGGTGTCGTAACTTTTTTCAATGATGAAATTATCACAGTTTGTTTCTGAGGCCGTGCTCCAGTTTAAAACGATCTTATTTTTATCACACGTTGCATCGAAGAATAATAATCTAACCGGAACTGGTTCGTTATTTTTGCCTACGGTCCAGGGGGAAAATTCGTCAATACCTGGTAAGGTAACCGTATTATCACCGGGAACAGGGGCTGCATAGCTGCCTCCTCTTTTAACCCAGCCATCGCTGCCGGTATTATCACGGTATAAGGCAACCTCTGAAATACTCAGGCCGTTGCTTTCAAGGTCCCAGTAATGGAAGGTAAGTGTTGCCCCAAGGGTGGTATTATTGGTAGGTGTAATTTCAAAATAACGTTTAACGCTGGTATTCAATTCTCCTCCGCTACGTATTCTGAACCCTCTGTTTATATCTGTTGATCCAGGTGCGTTGGCATAGGTAGTTATTCCGATGCCCATTCCGCGGATATTGGTATAATTAGTGGTGGCGGCTAAGTCTGTTCCTTGTGAAAGGATCCTTCCTTCTGCTAAGGAAGAGGCACATCCACTGCAATAAATACGGTTTGTGTTTGACTCGTCAATAATTTCACCAGTGGTAAGCAGGTCAATATTTAAATCGTTAACATCCACAAGGCCTTGTGTCATTGTAAGATCATTCCGTACTGCAATACTATAATTTTTTAATTGAACAATATGAGCGGAATTGGTTCTGTTAACGGTCATATCATAATAAGAAACCGGGATAGCGATCTGATTTGTACCTGTTGTAGTCCCTAAATAGTACACTATACCATAAAATGGCGAAAGTGATGAAATGAGGGTTGTATAATCTTTTGTGAAATAATTAATAGCCGGATAGGTAGCATTTTCATAGTAAACATTTATGGTGGAGGATGCATTACCCATATAAACGGTGGCCGGATAAGTTCCACCTGTGTTTTTTTCAATTCTATTATTTAAATTCAAGATAAATGGATTTACAAAATTATTATACCTATCTTGTGTAAAATAAAAATTGCCAGCATTAGATGAAGATGAGCCAACAGTTATAATCCGATCGGAATAATCATTGGTAGTGACTGTACCACCCGACGCTGTGGAAAATATTTCTAAATTACCTTTAATGGTGGTTGTTTTTGTAACGGTAAAAATATTATTTCCAAAAGTAATGGAATTCCCATTTGCACATATTTGAAGGTTTCCCCCATATGTTACATTGTATGTCCCCGTTGTAGAAATAGTCATTACAGTTTGATTCCCGACCGCCCAAGTGCCACTTTTTCCTGAATAATAACACACAGTTCCTGTTCCTGGAAAAACATTCCCATGATTTGCATTGCTTACTTGAGGACCTTCAATAAAAAGAGTATATAATGGTTCAACACTTACTTTACAACCTGTAGAGCCGGAGGTAGATCCGATATCTAAGTCATAAACCGTGCAATTTGCAGAACTCAAATAACAAGTGCCAGAACCAGAATTATTAAAAGTAATTTTTTGGACAACAATATCATTGTTTTTTAACCACATACATGCTGACACATGATTGCCATCTCCGATGACAATTGTGGTTTTTGTAAGATTATTCCCAGATTTAAAATCGTGTGATGTGCCACCACAAATATTTATTATGTTTGCATTAATATTTCCAAGAACTTTAACGCCAATATCATTTCCTGTAATTAAAGTTCCTGAATTATTAATAGTTCCAGTACCTATGATTGTTCCGGTACTTGTACCACCTGTCCCTGTTGTGCTAAACTTACCTCCAGCATTAATTGTTAATGTCCCTGTTATTACTGCATTGCTGTTACAATAAACAATTCCCCCAACAGTTGCTGTCTTTGATGAATTTATTGTAAATGTACCACATTTCAAAGTACCACTAAGTGTAGTATTAGCATAAAATGTAACATTTTTATTTGATGATGCGGTTAAGTCTAAGATCCCTGTCGAATTTAATACCAACCATGATGTTGAAGTATTCGTGTTGTTATTTGTGAAAGAGCCTAAACAGTAAGTGAACATCCTGAATTAATTGTCAAAACACATCCATTATTTATTGTCAAGTTATGAATAATATAGGCGCCATTAACAGTTACATTAGAATTAATGACGACATCTGCATTGGACATATTATTAGGAACAACCCCAACATCCCATATTGCTGCTGTCCCCCAATTTCCTCCTCCGGGTTTTGAGGTATATGTTGATGCAAATACACTTCCCTTTAGAAGTGATAATGAAAAGAATAACAATATGTAGAACTCTTTCTTCAAATTCCACTAATTAAATGCAACAAAAATGTTCAAAGACAAACGTTTTAAGCAAGACAAATATATCACTTTTTTTATATTTTGTCAAGCTTTAATATTTTTTTATTTGCAGTTTTTTTCAAACAATTGGCCTCATTCCTGTTTTATGTTTTTTTCAAATTCAGCCACCACCAGCATGGCTTTTTCATAATCATTTTTTGAAACCATCACTTTCACCGAGGCGAATCCTCCGGGACCCGTGTACCAGGGCGCCATCGAACCAATCACCTCACCCTTCAGGAAGGCTTCTATTTCTGAATCGTTCAAAATGCTTTTCAGCATCTGCGCATGCATTGTGGTTCCGGCAAAAACTTCTATTGGTTCCATTTTTTATTAAATTGTTTAAAAACGGTTTTCCTAACAAAGATAAGTAAATAATACATTGAATAAATTCCATGTCAGGGAATCCGGCATCTTGTGGCGCATTTTCCTTTTACATGACAAATTATTTCAATCACAATCCTAAACTTAATTTTAAAAATGGCAAACCAATAAATATTTTTTTATATTTGTTACTGCATTTATAATTTTAACTTTTATTTTCAACCCATGAACCACCGAAAATTTTTTATACTCTTTCTTTTTTCTGTATTATCTAGCTTTAATGCGTTCAGCCAGGATTGGAAGTTGAAAAAAGACAGTGATGGCATAAAAGTATATACCCGCGATGTCAAAGGTTCGTCCATTCAGGAGTTCAGAGGCGAAGTTGTTGCAAAGTCAAACCTCTCAACCATTTTATATGTCATTGATAATATTGCAGATTATCCGAAATGGATGTATAAATGCAGTTACGCTGAACGGCTGAAGAAAATAAACGAAGCCTCTGGGTATGCTTATAGTGTGCTCGATCAGTCGTGGCCTGTGACAGACCGGGACGCCTGTACCTTTTATTATGTCACTCAGGACTCCAACTCCCTGGTGGTTACGATTAACATTAAAGGCGTCTGCAATTACATCCCGGAGAAACCGGACAGGGTCAGGATGCCTAGTATTAAAGGTTCATGGCAGTTGATCCCGGTATCAAAAGGTGTAACCAAAATCGTTTACCAGATACATAGTGAAGCGGGTGGCGAAGTACCGGCGGCTCTTGTGAATATGTTTGTTACCAATACCCCTTATTACAATTTGCTGAACCTGAAAAAAATTGTGGAATCTCCGCTGTATCCCAAGAAAGTGATGGAACACGTGAAGGAGTTGTGACAAAAAATACAAGAGGAGGTTTTGTAAACAAGGCCTGGCAGGCTTTTTAAATTTCTTTCAGAAAATCGATATTCCTTTTAACAGTTTGATACCCCACCCTTCTCATGGCAGAGTTTGCAGTGATTTCAAGAAATTTTTCTTCCGTGAGGTTTTCCCAATCTTCCTTCGACATCATGTTTAATGATTCCGATAACTGGAAAGGTTTATCAATACAAGGTTTCAGATTTTGGTTCCAGGGACATGCTTCCTGGCAGAGATCACAACCATAGATGAAGTTGTTGAGTTTTTCTTTTAGTGAGGCGTCCAGAGGATTTTTTTGTTCCATGGTGAGATGTGAAATACATTTGCGCACATCCAGTTCATGCGGGCCAACCAATGCACCTGTCGGGCATGCCTCGACACACAGATTGCAGGTTCCGCATTGTTCTTCAACAGGAGTATCGTATTGCAGTTCCACATCCGTAACAATGATTCCGATAAAATGAAAAGTCCCGGTATCCTTATTTACCAGCAGGGAGTTTTTACCGATCCATCCAAGGCCGGCGCGCTGAGCCCAGGCTTTCTCAAAAATCGGCGCCGAATCAACAAAGATACGCGTGTTGAGGCTTCCGGTAGTTTTCCGGATGTAATCTGCAATGATATTCAATTTTTCTTTTATTACCATGTGATAATCCCTGCCGTAGGCATATCTGGAAATCCGGTACTGTTGTTTTGCTGAAAGCGTATCCTGATTATAATAATTGAATAAGGCAGCGATCACCGTTTTTGCGCCCGGGACCAGCAATTCAGGATCGGCCCTTAACTCGGGGTTTTGTTCCAGGTAGGTTTTCTCCGCATGGAATTCATGGCTTACCCATCGTTTTAAAAATTCGTACTCCCGTTGAAGCTTTTCAGCTCTGGCAAATCCGCATCCGGAAGCGCCTGTTTCCAGCATCAGTTTTTTTATACCGGATGATAACTCCTGGCGATTCATATTTTTTATTGAAAAAGAGTCTGCTGTGTATTTGGGTTTATGCGGCCAAGATGCTGGTATGCTTTTTCGGTGGCCTCGCGCCCGCGCGGGGTACGCATGATGTATCCTTCCATGATCAAAAAAGGTTCGTACACCTCTTCGATGGTACCGGCATCTTCGCTCACAGCGGTAGCAATGGTGGTTAAGCCGACCGGCCCGCCTTTAAATTTATCGATGATGGTCGTCAGGATTTTTATGTCCATTTCATCAAGGCCGTTTTTATCTACATTTAATGCTGTGAGTGCGATGTTGGTAATACTTAAGTCTATGATTCCGGTTCCTTTGATCTGTGCAAAATCCCGGATCCTCCGCAGGAGCAGGTTGGCGATACGGGGCGTGCCGCGGCTCCGGCGTGCGATTTCATAGGCGGCATTGTTTTCAATCTCAACATCCAGAATGTTTGCAGAGCGCCTGATGATCGTTTTTAAAATATCGGCATCATAATATGACAGTCGCGTATTAATCCCGAAACGTGAACGTAAAGGGGCTGTGAGCAAACCTGAACGGGTGGTGGCGCCGATCAGTGTAAAAGGATTGAGGGTAATTTGAACACTGCGTGCATTGGGCCCGCTTTCGATCATGATGTCGATTTTATAATCTTCCATGGCGGAATAGAGGTACTCTTCAATGACCGGCGACAAGCGGTGTATCTCGTCTATAAAAAGGACATCGTTGGGTTCAAGGTTGGTGAGCAGTCCCGCAAGGTCACCGGGTTTGTCAAGTACCGGGCCTGAAGTAACTTTTATGCCCACGCCAAGTTCATTGGCAATGATATAGCTCAGGGTTGTTTTGCCCAATCCCGGAGGCCCATGCAAAAGCACATGATCCAGCGATTCGCCCCGAAGTTTGGCCGCCTCAACAAAAATTTTGAGATTTTCCACAACCTGCCCCTGGCCTGAAAATGCGCTGAAAGAGTTGGGCCTTAAAAATTTTTCAAATTCAAGTTCGTTAGGAGAAAGATTCTCTTTACCGGGATCAAGTATGCCTTTAGTCATCAGATTGTTTTATTAAAACAAAAATACTAAATTCCTTAATATAAAAGAACTTCCATGCGTTTTTTTATAAAAAACCGGGTACTATATTTTGATCAAAACCTAAAATATTTTAAATTTCTTTCAAAGATATTTGCTGTATTTGTTTTTTTATTTAATTTAGCAAAATAATAACATAAAAAGCCATCCACATGAAACAAATTGTTGTAGCAATAGATTTTTCAAAACATTCCATACACGCATTAGAATTAGCGATAACGATCGCAAATGTCATCCACGCTCATATTATGATGGTATGGGTTGACAAGCCGGATAGTGACGATTCAATTTTTGACAATACCGACCATGAACATCGTCAGGAAGCAAAGCAACGGCTGGAAGAGATAATTGAAAAATATGGTAAAATGCTGAAAAAAGGGAAGCTGACCTACAAGCTTAGAAAAGGTAAGATCTACAAAGAAATCGCCAACCAGGCAAAATATAACGATGCATATCTTATTGTTGCCGGTTCTCATGGTGTATCGGGCTTTGAATCGTTCTGGATCGGAAGCAATGCAAGTAAAATAGTAACCTATTCGCCGTGTCCGGTTATTACCATCAGAGAGTCATTCCATGTAAAAAAGACCATTTCAAAAGTTATTCTGCCTATTGATAATTCCACTTCTACCCGTCAGAAAGTGCCTTTTGCCATGGATTTTGCCAAATGTTTCTGTTCAGAAATACATGTGCTTGAATTGCAGTCGTCATCACTGAAAGCGGTACGTAATAAGGTAACGAGTTATGCAACACAGGTTTCTGATTATCTGACCGAAAACAAAGTGAAGCATGTGGTAAAAACCATTGAAGCAGATAATATTACCACGGCAACCATTAAATATGCTGAAGAAAATAAAGCCGATCTGATTATTATCATGACAGAGCAGGAGCAGGAACTGTCCAATATCTGGCTTGGGCCTTATGCACAGCAGATGGTGAACAACTCTCCGATCCCGGTCATGAGTGTACACCCGAAAGAACTGGATTATCTGTCAAAGTAAGCTTATTGATGAAACTGAATTATATCGGGATCTTCTTCCTGATTTTTATTTTTGCCGGTACAAAAAGCATTTATTCCCAAAATAACGCAACCAAGCAAAAAGTTACCGTTATTCAGGACCCCAGGATTATTTCACTGGTCGAAAAACATATATACCTCAACGAAAAACAGAAAATTGCCGGTTGGCGTGTTCAGATATTTTTTGAATCAGGGAACAACTCAAAAAGCCGGGCATACAGTAAAAAAGGGGTGTTTATGGCTATGTATCCCGACATGGGCGTGTACCTGATGTTTCAGTCGCCGTATTACAAAGTTCGCGTTGGCGATTTCCGCACGCGTATGGATGCCGAAGGTTTTAAACAAAAGCTAATGGGAGAATTTCCCGATGCGTTTGTGGTGAAGGATGAAATTAATTTTCCGGAAATAAATTAGTAAACAGAAACAGGTTGGCCTCAATCCGAAACAATTTTTAGAAGCAGCAGCACATCTGTTCATCAGGTTTTGTAGTATCATTTGTAAATCCAACAGGAGCTTCCTCTTCTTGTTTTGAGACAGCCTCAAACAGGGTCGTTGATAAAGTACATTCCAAAAGTCATTTATATAATAAACAAGAATGCTCATCCGCTTTGGCGGATGAGCATTCTTTTACTAATTTATTTTGGGTAATCAATCCAAATCATAAAAGCCGAAATAGTCGCCCAGAGTCTGTAAGGAAGTACCTACCCCGATCATCAGAAAACGCTTATCGCTTACTTTTTTGGTTTTATATAAACAAGCGCCGATATTGTATTCGCCTTTGTTTGAAATCATAGTCTTCTGTATAGTTCCGTCAGGAGTAACAATCGCTTTTGCCACCCATAATTTATTATCTAAAGACAGGTGTGGTTTTTCAACAAAATTTGCGCTGACAATATTTTCGGCCCAATCATAATAGAAAATGCAGAGGTTTTCACCTACTTTAAATGCCTTGCAGTATAAATCTGAAGGATCTGCTTTGGTCGATACATTCTTATTTATCATTTCCAGCCATTCAATTTCTCCGTCAGCATCAAATTTGACCAGGGTAATGTGTTTGGTATAATAGGTCGTGGAGGAACTATGCCCGTTGCTGGATGATGACGTTGAATATTCGTGTACTTCGCTGCAATAAAGGAGTTTTCCGTTGATGAGAAAAATATCAAAAGGCCCTTTGATGCCTAAAACCAGCCATTTTTTGTAATCGGGGAATCTGGCTTCAAACGTCCTGTCAATTTCATAGCTTCTGAAAACTTCATCAGTACCAGGGTTATTGATATCCTTGCTCAGATAAAATAATTGCTTTTTCCCGGGTCCGAACGGGGCTCCTGTGGCACCCGTGCATAGCCCGCTGATAATCACTTTGCCTTCTTTGGTAAAGAGCGTTTTGTACGAAAAATTATCATAGGGAAAAACTTTATTCATAATAATAGTATAGGATTGAGGCTTGTCAAAAAGCGCCACAAAAATCGCAGCTTTAATTTTTTTCATCCCGTCAGCGGCGCAACAGGCGGTAAGGACGAGCTTGCCATTTATATAATCCATTTCAAAATCCCGGGCATTGGTTTTTTCACCGAAAATCTGGTCAAAATCCACGGAATCGCTCCAAACAAGTTTAAGATCCTTATCATAGATGTCAATATACCTCATTCTCGGGGCTTCTTTCAGGCTGGGTTTGTCAAAAGTCAAAATTTCAGAATTAACCACGATCATGTGCGAACTGTCGTGAGACAAAATGATGTCCGGAGACCCGGTAAATTTATGTTTTTTGCCATGCAGCGGAAAATCCCTGGTTACCAGGGCATTCATGTTGTTGTCTGTAATAACGATCCGGTTGTTTTTGGTGTATTGGGACATGGGGTTGTTGTTTTCATCCATAGTGCCGTAAATAATATTGTAATCCTGAAATCCCGTGATTGAAAGGTTAACGGGTGATTCTGCAGGGATACCGACTTCGGTTTGCAGGTCCATGTTTTTGTCGTAGTTGCGGATAAAAATGCTGTGCTTGGTTGTTTGAAAAGGTTTGTTATGAGGGATGGTGAATACCGCTTTATAAGAATCTTCAGAGGCTTTAATATAATATTGAAAATCATATTTGTCTTTATTGCTGTCGATTTTCAACCAGTGGATATTATTTTGCGCTGTTACGGACAGGATTGTAACTGCGAAAGCTAAAAGAAAAAGTATTTTTTTCATGTTATTGGTTATTAATTATTTAGTATAGGAATATTTTTTGTTGGATTATGAGTATGTCAATAGCAGCGTTAAAAAGGTTAAGAAAAAAACCTTTGAAATAAAAAATCAGTTTCTGTTTAGGGCGTTCAGGTCGGAAAAAGCAATTTTCAGCCTTTCAACAAGGGCTTTTTCTCCGTCACGAAGCCAGGCACGCGGGTCGTAATATTTTTTATTTGGTTTTTCCGGCCCGTCGGGGTTGCCGAGCTGGCCCTGCAGATAAGCTTCGTTTTTCTTATAATATTTCAAAACACCTTCCCAATAAGCCCATTGGGTATCGGTATCGATGTTCATTTTTATTACGCCGTAAGAAATTGCTTCGTGAATTTTTTCCGGTTCAGAACCCGAACCTCCGTGAAATACGAAATTAACAGGATTAGGTTCAGTGCCGAACTTTTCCTGAATGTATTTTTGAGAGTTATGAAGGATGACAGGTTCCAGCTTTACATTGCCTGGTTTATACACCCCGTGCACATTCCCGAAGGATGCAGCAATGGTAAACTGGTTGCTGATTTTTTTCAGTTGTTCGTAGGCATAGGCCACATCCTCAGGTTGGGTGTAAAGCCTGGAGCTGTGGATATCACTATGGTCTACGCCATCTTCTTCGCCGCCGGTGATCCCGAGTTCTATTTCAAGGGTCATCCCGATCTTACTCATGCGTTCCAGGTAACGTTTGCAGGTTTCGATATTTTGTTCGAGCGGTTCTTCAGAAAGGTCAAGCATGTGTGAGCTGAACAATGGTTTGCCATATTGCTTGTAAAATTTTTCCCCGGCATCCAATAATCCGTCGATCCAGGGAAGTAATTTTCTTGCTGCATGATCCGTATGAATAATCACAGGTACGCCATAATGTTCCGACATCATGTGAATATGCATCGCTCCGGAAATAGTACCGGCAATGGCTGCTTTTTCTCCTGTATTATCAAGGGATTTTCCGCCGAAAAACAAACCGCCGCCATTTGAAAACTGAATAATAACGGGCGAATTAACTGCTTTTGCAGCTTCCAGCACAGCATTCACCGAGTTGGTGCCGACCACATTTACCGCTGGTAGCGCAAACTGGTTCTGTTTGGCAATTTTAAAAACATATTGAAGATTTTCTCCGGTTACCACTCCGGGGCCGATTTTGTTTAAAATGCTTTCTGACATATGTTTCAGTTTTTGTAATTATTCAGCTAATACGATGATTTTGTTTTTTCGCAATTCCACAACACCACCGTTCACCTCAAAGAATGTGAGTTTATTTTCAGCGTCTGTGATCCTGATCTTTCCTTTTTTTAACACCGCAACCATTGGTGCGTGATTGTTCAACACCTCAAAAGATCCTTCTTTGCCGGGGAATTTTGCCTTTTTTATTTCTCCTGAAAAAATGGTTGTTTCAGGCGAAATTATTTCAATAACCATAATTAATTTGCTTTATTTTATTTAATAATCTTTTATATTTAACGGTTAATGGTTTATGGGTTAGGCGACTTGTCAGGTTTATTGTTATTGGTTAATGGTGTTTTTTTGCTCAGTGAATTTTGACCATGCAATCGATAAGTTATAAGTCTGTCTGCTAATTATGTCATATGAAGAAATTAATTCATTACAAATTGCAATGTCTACGAATTGTGGATATAAATCCTTTATCTGACACAAAGAAACGATTGTTTCGTTAGATTCCGCCATGGCATCATCTAAATATTTTTGAAATCCCTTCTTCTGATGTCTTTTTGAATGTCCTTCAGCAATTAATCTGGGTATCGCTTTCGAAGATCTCTGAAGTTGATCCCTCAAATCAAATTTTTCTTCAGGTGGAAGTTTTGGAAGAATGTCTTTAAAAACTTTTAGCATAGCAGTGTATGAATTTTGGTAAACGTCCAAATCCTGAAAACTTCGTATTTTTTTCTTTACCTCTTCCATTTCTATTTACTATTGACATTAACCCAAACCAGCAGCCCAACCTATTTACCCCATACCAGAAAAGTAACTGCTTAATTGAGCAGGGTTTATTATGCCTGGTTTAAGAGTTTCTTTCCTTTATCTATTGCTTCTTCGATAGTCCCAACATTATGAAAAGCAGCTTCGGGATATTCATCCACTTCACCATTAAGGATCATTTTAAACCCTTTTATGGTGTCTTCAATATTTACGAATTTGCCTTCCAGGCCTGTAAACTGAGTTGCCACAAAAAACGGCTGGGATAAGAAGCGTTGAACGCGGCGTGCACGTTGTACAACGAGTTTATCTTCATCCGATAATTCATCCATACCAAGGATGGCAATAATATCCTGCAGCTCATTATACCGTTGTAAAATTGCTTTAACGCGCTGGGCGGTTTCGTAATGGTCTTCGCCGACAACATCGGGGCTGAGAATACGTGATGTAGAATCCAGCGGATCCACAGCAGGATAAATTCCGATCTCGGTGATTTTACGGCTGAGTACGGTCGTAGCATCAAGGTGGGAGAATGTGGTTGCCGGGGCAGGGTCGGTAAGGTCATCAGCAGGGACATAAATGGCCTGTACCGAGGTGATCGAACCACGTTTGGTGGACGTGATACGTTCCTGTAAAATACCCATTTCCGTAGCAAGTGTTGGCTGATAACCTACGGCAGACGGCATACGCCCGAGTAAGGCAGATACCTCTGAACCGGCTTGTGTGAAACGGAAAATATTGTCAATAAACAACAGAATATCCCTGCCGCTGGTTTGTTCATCACCGTCGCGGAAATATTCGGCCAGCGTAAGGCCGGATAATGCAACACGTGCACGTGCTCCCGGGGGTTCGTTCATCTGCCCGAAAACAAGTGTTGTCTGTGAATTTGCAAGTTCTTTTGTATCCACCAATGAAAGGTCCCATCCTCCTTTTTCCATGTCTTCTTTGAACTTTTCACCATAGCGGATAACGCCCGATTCGATCATATCGCGCAGCAGGTCGTTTCCTTCCCTGGTGCGTTCTCCGACACCGCTGAACACCGACATACCGGAATATTTCTTGGCGATATTGTTAATGAGCTCCATGATGATAACCGTCTTTCCCACACCGGCACCGCCAAACAACCCGATCTTACCACCTTTTGCGTAAGGTGTGATGAGGTCGATAACTTTGATACCTGTATAAAGTACTTCTTTTGATGTGGCCAGGTTTTCAAATTTTGGTGGTTCGCGGTGGATATTATAGGTCCTTTCTTTGCTTACCGCGCCAATGCCATCGATGGATTCACCGATAACATTAAATAATCGTCCCCGGATATGGTCACCGATGGGCATGGTAATCTGATTACCGGTATTGATTACTTCGATGCCTCTGCGAAGCCCGTCCGTCGAATCCATAGCAATGCAGCGCATGGTGTTTTCGCCGATATCCTGTTCGCATTCGAGAACAAGGATTTCACCGTTGTCCTTTTTTATTTCAAGTGCATCATAAGTTTTTGGGAGATCTTCCTCTTTCTCAAATATGACGTCCACTACGGCGCCAATAATTTGATAAACTTTTCCGTTCTTTTTTTCAGCCATTATTTTTTGATTTCTTATTTTTTTTGAAAAAATTACTTTACTGTACTTAACCAACAAAAATACATTTTTTTGAAAATAAAAAAGGTTTTGCATGGAAAATATCTTTTATTTTTGTCAAAACATCTTTATTTTCTCTATTTTGAAGGTTTATAATTCAATTTTTGATTTTCCGGAAGGCCTGAGGTCGGTGGTTTCGGTGGGAACGTTCGACGGTGTTCATAAAGGGCATCAGGCGATCATAAAAAAAATGACCGGCCTTGCCAAAGAAAATGGCCTTGTCTCGGTAATCCTTACCTTTGATCCCCACCCAAGGTATGCCTTAAAAAAGGATGATGATAAGCTAAAGCTGCTTTCAACCACTGAAGAAAAGATAGCCCGGCTCGAAAATTTCGGAATTGATTATGTGGTGGTTATAAATTTCACACCTGAATTTGCAAAAATCCCTTACGAAGAATTTATTAAAAAATACCTGGCGGAGGCCCTGAATGCAAAATATGTAGTTGTGGGATTTGACCATCGTTTTGGTGAAAACCGTTCCGGGAACCATCAGAAATTGATGGATGCCAAAAAAGAATATGGCTTTGAGGTTGTTGAAATACAAGCCCTGGCTGAAGGTAATACCTCAATAAGTTCTACAAAGATCAGAAACCTTATCGAAAATCGTCAGATAGAACAGGCTAACAAACTGCTGAATTATTCATACAGCATCAGCGGTAAGGTGGTCGAAGGAACCCGGACAGGGAAAAAACTAGGATTTCCAACAGCAAATATGTTCGTTGAGGAAAGGTTTAAGCTGATTCCGGCCACCGGCGTTTACGCGGTGAAAGTTGAAATCGACGGCAAGTTGCACCAGGGAATGTGTAATATTGGATTTAATCCGACATTTGACGAACGGCCGTTCTCCATAGAAGCACATATTTTCGATTTCGAAAAAGATATATACGGCAAAAATATCCGGATCTATTTTATGTCTTTCATCAGGATGGAACAAAAATTTGCAAGTGTTCAACTGTTGAAAGAGCAACTGGAAAATGATAAAAAAAATTGTATGGAAAAAATCAGGGAATTGTCCTGATCGCCATTAAAACAATTTGTGGCTGATTTTTTTAGCGCAAATAATCTGCAAATGAAGGATCTCAAAATTTAAAAAAATTGATAATGGCCAATGGGTTTAATATTAAGTCGGTAGGATTGTTTTTTATTGCTTTTTTGGGGATGGCGGTTTTTACGGTTAATTCACAGAACATTGATACCGTTACTATCGACACCGAAAAGGTATTTACCTCGCTGGAAGAAGCCGTAAAAACGCCCGGCGCCGTATACAGATTGAATTTGGAAAAGAAAAAACTGAAAGAGATCCCTCCCGAAATTTATTCTTTTGTAAACCTGGTAGACCTGAATCTTTCTCATAACAGGATCAAAGATATGGCGGCACAAATCGGGAATCTGAGAAATCTGAAAATATTAAACCTGTCACATAATAAGCTGACCGAGCTTCCATTGGAAATGGGCAATTTACAGGAGCTGAGCATTCTGGACCTTTCGAAAAACAAACTTTATACGCTGCCGGTAACGATCGGTTGGATGACGAGCCTTACCAGCCTGGATGTGTCTGACAATAAAATAACCATGCTGCCCAACACCATCGGGAGCCTTAGTAAGCTGAAATCATTCATAGCAAATCAAAACCTGCTCATGGAAATCCCGGCCGAGATAAGCAATCTGAATCAGCTCAACTACCTTGATTTATGGGGTAACGCCATTTCCGTTTTACCGGAAGAGATCAGCAAATTGAGTAATACGTTGAAAACTCTTGATATGCGCGTGATGGCGATAAATTTTGAAAAACAAAAGCATATTCAGGAGTTATTGCCCAATACCGAAATATACTTTTCGAAAAGCTGTAATTGCCAATAATATAATGAAAAAACATTTCATCATCCTGTTTGTTTTTTGGTGCGCACTATCTGATACCATGGCCCAGAAAGAAAATTACGCAAGGTTCGGTATCGGATATTTAGTGGCAGAAAAAGGGCTACAGGCATACGCCATCAATTTTCCCAATGCGGCCTTCGATTTGTTTAGCGCACCTGGCAGCAAAAAGGTGGGGACCATTTATAAAAAGGATTTTATAAACCTTATGTATCAGGTCAATACCGGCACATCCGCTTTTCGTGTAAAAAATGAAGACCTGGCTGAATTTCCCGGAAAATCATTCTGCCTGAAGTATTTTGAACAAGAAGACGGTTTTTTGAAAATCCTGGTGAACAGCACGGGCAAAGGATACTGGATTATGGAGAAAGAACTGAAATACCTCCGGATAAATTCACAAAGCTGGTTTGAATATTTTGTGAAGCAAAAAGGAGATTATTTCCCTGTCATCGACATAGGTCTAAACCTGCGTGAAAAACCGAAAGCGGAAAGTAAAAAAATCGCCCTGTTGAAGGGAGACTGTTTTATGATCAGGCTTACCGGAACCATCGAGGGGTTTTGGGCCGAAGCAGAAGTGAAAAAATACGCCGCACGCCCCTGCAAATCGGCAGATCTGTCATCTCTTTCACCTGATGTGGTCATGAACGGATGGATTAAAATCCTTGATGATTCCGGGGTTCCCAATATCTGGTTTCATGTGAATGGGTGCGACTAATTCATTGATAAGGTGATTTCAAAAAAAATAATTTATCCGGTTGATAAAAGGAAAAAGTGTTTACCTTTGCTAACATAAAAACAACAATAAACGGAATGTAGAATTTTGCTAAAAAGGGGGAGATGGGTATGATAGAAACCATCAAATTTAACACGTTCAGCTGGTTGCATATTTTCAATCCCAGCGACGAAAATTTTGACTATTTAATTGAAAATTACAATTTTCACCCCCTCGACATCGAAGACTGCCGAAGCAAAGTTCAAAGGCCAAAAATCGACATTTACGACGATTATTATTTTCTGATCCTTCATTTTCCCTGTTTTGACAAAGCCAATCGTTTTCTTGATACCAAGGAAGTGAAAATTTTCTGGGGCAAGGATTATATCATCACCATCGGTAATTCACACTGGATAGTCAAAAAATTCTTTAATACGGTAAAGGAAAATATGGAGGCGTTCAAACATGAACTCAGCGCTGAAACCAGTGATGCCTTGCTTTACGAAATCATGGAACGCCTGATGAAAGAAACGTTGTCTTTAGTGGGGCGTATTGGCAGTGAGGTGGATCAGATAAATTACGGCCTGTTCAATGATAAAACCCAAAAGATCATAGAAAAAATTTCAGTTACCCGAAAAAACGTGATCATGCTGGATACCAGTTTCAGGCCTCAGTTACGTTTGTTTCATAAGTTTGAGTCGGGTGAAATAAAAGGGTTTGCCGAGGATATGGAAGAATACTGGGGAAATATTCTGGACTACTATCAGAAACTGTGGGATATGATCGAAGACTACAAGGAAATGATCGAAGGCCTTTCAAAAACGTACGATTCGCTTCAAACAAATAAAATAAACGAGATCATTAAGATCCTTACACTGATTTCCACGGTGATGCTGCCTATGACTTTTATTGCCAGCGTTTACGGGATGAATATTGGCCTCCCTTTTCAGGCGCACCCGGCGGCTTTTCTAATCGTTTCAGGAATTATGCTTGCCGTTCTTATGCTCTTTCTGTGGTTCTTTATCAGAAAGAAGTGGCTATAATTTCTTCTGAATGTTAGCTATAAAATCGCGGGTGTTAATTACATAACGGCAATGTGTCCCGGAACCGACCGGTCCTTCTTCGTCTCGGGCCATAACAGAAAAATAAAGTTTTTTTCCCTCGATTTTTTCAAGGCGGGCCTCACAAAAAACTTTCATATGCATAGGGGTGGCCTTAAAGTGTTTTACATTGACTTCAACCCCTACGGTATTAAATCCTTCCGGAAGATATTGTATCACCGTGTTTAAAGCAGTTTTTTCCATTAGTGCGATCATGGCGGGAGTAGCAAAAACCTCAACCAGGCCCGAACCGTAACAGGCTGCTGTTTGATTATATGTTACCGTTATTTCCTCGACATGACTGATGCCGGTTTTTAAGTTTTCAAGCATGGGTTTAAAAAATTATATTTTATTTTTCTTGTATTTCCTCTTTTGTCTTCAAAATTAGCAATTTAAACTATAAATTTTACTTATTTCATATAATTATTTCGACAGATAAATTGTTAATACAGGCATATTTAATATTTACTGGGTTAAATTGTTAAAATTAACAGTAAATAATAGCTAAAGTTATTAATTTCAATCATTTATCGATGTTAAATTTTGGTTAAACATTAACGCCCGGTGATATTTCGCATTTAAAGAGTTATATTTGTATAATGAAAAAAAAACTGACACAATTCATAATAATTCTTACAACCCTTTCGCTACTGGGGATTGTTGTATCACAAATTATATGGGTTGACCGGGCTATTAAACTCCGAACAGGACAGTTTAATTTCATGGTTCAAAGCAGTTTGTCAAAGATCGAATCACAACTTAATACTTACAAGGAGGATATACTTTTAAAGAATGAACCTGATTCCGGATCACAAATAGCTGATACGGCATGTCTCATGCGTTGGTTCAATGATGGATTTTGTGAAGTTATTGATACCATGATGTATAGCGAATTTGGCCATTTTAACCCAAGTATTGAATATGCATATGGTGTGGTAGATACTAACACCAAGGAGCTGATCTGCGGAAATTACACCATTGATAATGCGCAACAAATTATAGATTCTAAACATAAGGTTTTATTATCCCGCTTAGAAAAAAAGAAGGGGTATGCCATTGCGGTTTATTTTGAAAATGAGAGGAACATAATTATCCGTAAGATGTTTCTATGGCTGTTGATACTTTCGGGCGGATTTCTGCTGGTGGTGATCATCTGTTTTTTATACATCATTTTTTCACTGTGGCGCCAAAGGAAAATTTCTGAAATGAAAAATGATTTTATCAATAACATGACCCACGAGCTCAAAACACCGATATCTACCATATCGGTTGCTGCAGAAATGCTCATGAAACCTATGGTCTCTGAGAATTGTGACAAAACACGCAAATACGCCAACATCATTTTTGACGAAAATATGCGCCTTCGTAACCAGGTGGAACAGGTGCTGCAAATGTCCGTCCTGGATCATAATGAATTTCATTTGAACCTGGTTCTGGTGAATGTTCACAAGGTTATTGAAAATTCTGTCGACATTTACAACCTTATTATTAAAGAAAAAGGCGGCATTATTACCAAAGAACTCGATGCCACCCAAACTATTATCAAGGCCGACGAGTTGCATTTTATAAATATTGTTACCAATATGCTTGATAATGCAATAAAATATTCGTCCGGAGCACCTGTTATTAAAATCACCACCCTTAACCGGGACAACGGAATTGCTATAGTAATAGAGGATAATGGCCTTGGGATCAGTGCCAACGATCAAAAACAAATCTTTAAGAAATTCTATCGTGTATACACAGGCGATATTCACAACGTCAAAGGTTTTGGCCTTGGTTTGTTTTATGTAAAATCGGTGGTAGATGCCCATCAGGGAACTGTCAGTATCATAAGAAGCGAACTGAACAAAGGCTCTGTTTTTGAATTGTTTTTTCCATTTAATTTTAATAAAATCAATAACGATGAACACAACAGCGAATAGCAACAGTAAAACAAAGATTTTACTTGTAGAAGACGACCCAAACCTGAGTCTGGTGTTAAAAGATTATCTTGAAATACTCATGTACGAAATCAGCCTGACCGATAACGGTGAAGATGCCCTGGATTTGTTTCATGCTGAACATTTTGATTTAATTATTTTAGACGTCATGCTCCCCAAAAAGGATGGTTTCACCATTGCAAAAGAAATCAGAAAAAGCGACAAAGAGATTCCTATTATTTTCCTGACCGCGAAGAATCTCAAAGAGGACCGAATCAAAGGTTTTCAGCTCGGCGCGGATGATTATATCACCAAGCCGTTCAGCACCGAAGAGCTGAGTCTTAGGATTGAAGCCATCATAAGAAGGTCAAAATCAAAATCGCATTTCCCGTTGATCGATAATGTGGAGACCTATTTTTTGGGCTCGTTTACGTTTGATTACACCAACATGGTATTAAAATCACCTGCCGGTGAGCAATACCTTACCCGCAAAGAAGCAGACCTGCTTAAACTTCTATGTGTTAATAAAAACAGGTTGGTGCACCGTGAAATAGCCTTAAAATCAATATGGGGCGACAGCGATTATTTTACCGGCCGCAGTATGGATGTTTTCATAACGCGATTAAGGAAATACCTCAAGGACGATGAAAAAATCTGTATCGCCAACGTTCACGGCACCGGGTTTAAGCTCGAGGTCAACGAAGATGAATCCGAAGCTGAAAAGGCATAAACAGGGGCTCATCATTGGTTATTGAGGTTGTTCACATTTTTGCTGACAACATCTTTTAAATTTATACTGACAGTATTGTCAAAATTGTATTTTTGACCCTGCAAACTTACAGTGTTTATTTAAAATGTATTAATAAATGGAAAAAACCACCTCAGGCTTAAGCCGGAAAAACTACCTGTTATCCATAACAGTAATCGGGATACTGTTTTTTATTTTTGGATTTGTCACCTGGCTGAACGGCGCTTTGATCCCGTTTTTAAGGACGGCTTGTGAACTCTCCGATGTGGCGGCCTATCTTGTTACTTTTGCATTTTATATTTCGTACTTTGTCATGGCCATCCCATCTTCAAAGATCATTGAACGATTCGGGTTCAGAAATGGTATGACCATAGGTCTGTCGGTGATGTCCATCGGTGCGCTTTTATTTATACCTGCTGCTTTATCGCGTTCCTATTCCTTGTTCTTAACAGGGCTTTTTGTGCTGGGTACCGGCCTGGCTTTATTACAGACAGCAGTAAATCCGTACGTTACCATATTGGGCCCTATTGAAAGCGCCGCCAAGCGCATCAGTATCATGGGGATCTGCAATAAAATTGCCGGTGTCCTGGCGCCGATCCTGTTAGCTTCATTTTTACTGAAGGATGCGGAAGCGATAAAAATTAAATTGGCTGAGCTTACCGATGTGGCTCAACGAACATTATTACTTGATGAGCTGGCTCAGCGTATGATCATGCCGTATTTGTTCATGACCATCTTTTTAGCATTAATGGTTGTCATTGTACGTTTTGCAAAACTTCCCGAGGTCAGCCCGGAAGAAGAGTCATTTAACAGTAATGCGGCATCCCACCCGAGCATTTTTAAGCACAGAAATTTAATACTGGGAGTTATCGCCCTGTTTTTTTATGTCGGCGTTGAAGTTATTGCGGGTGATACGATCATCCGTTATGGTGAATCACTGAATATTGCCATGAGTTCGGCAAAATATTTCACCTCGTTGATGCTGATTTTTATGGTGATCGGATATTTCATTGGTGTGGCTTTAATTCCCAGGATTATTTCCCAGAAAAATGCGCTGGCTGTGTGCGCGGTATTAGGCCTCATCTTTACCCTGGCAGCGGTTCTCGTCCCGGCGCAATTAATAGTGTATATTCCTTTTATCGATTTAGTTAGTTTTTCACCGGTTACCCTGACTATTCCATACACGGTATTGTTTGTAGCGCTGCTTGGCCTTGCCAATTCGCTGGTATGGCCGGCAATATGGCCGTTGGCTCTGAATGGCGCGGGAAAATATACAAAAATAGGTTCTGCTTTTCTTATCATGGCCATTGCCGGTGGGGCAACACTTCCTTTGGTTTACGGCTGGCTGACGCAGGTGCTGCATAATACGCAACAAGCCTATTGGATAGCAATACCGTGTTATCTGGTAATATTGTTTTACGCGCTGTCGGGGTATAAACTCAAAAAAGTTTAATTGCTGAGAAAACCATATCTTTGCTAATTATTTTCGGATTTATATGTCGTTACTGGTATTTTCAGTTTTGTTTTTCCCGGTCCTTATAAGCGGGCTTACCGTTTATCTGGTAAAACCAAATTTTAAATACCTCAGCCTGCTGACAGCATTTAGCGGGGCTTACCTGCTGGGTATCAGTTTTCTGGATATCATCCCAGAAATATACAGTGTGGGAGAGCCTTTGACCATAGGGCTGTTTGTCCTTATCGGATTTTTTATTCAGTTGTTGTTGGATTTTATTACAAAAGGAATAGAACACGGCCATGAACATCTGGAAGAAAAAAATATTACCCATCGTTCCGGCTATCTGAGTACGATGCCCATCATGATCGGAATTTGTATACATTCATTTCTTGAGGGAATGCCGCTGGCCGACAACAATGCCATGCCTGAATTACGAAACACCATGCTGACAGGGATCGCCATACATAATGTGCCGATTTCAGTTGTTTTGATGAGCCTGTTGTGTTTTAACTGTCAGAAAGTAAAAATGATGCCGGTTATCCTGTTGCTGATTTTTGCCTTTTCCGCACCTTTGGGAACTATTGTCAGCAATTTTGCCGGAGATGCACTGGTGACTAATTATTCACATTTCTTCGATTATGTCCTTGCCATGGTGGTGGGTATTTTTCTTCATATTTCAACCACCATACTTTTTGAAAGCGACGAACACCACTCTTTCAATTTCGGTAAATTACTGGTGATCCTTCTGGGCTTTGGTACAACGATAATTTTGGCTCTTGCCCTGCATTGATCTGCAAATAGTATTGTTTAAAGAGCTATTCCGTAAGTTTTGATTCGTTCCAAAATCCATCCATTTCTGCAAGGGTAAGATCCTGAATTTTACGGCCGGATTCTTTTGCTTTTTGTTCAATGAAAGCAAAGCGTTTAATAAATTTCATATTTGTTTTTTCCAGTGCGTCTTCAGGGTTTACATTGATGAACCGGGCGTAGTTGATCAGGGCAAAAAACAAATCGCCGAATTCGTCCTCTATTTTTGCGTTTTCGGTTTTACTTTCTACTTCTGTTCTTAGTTCATTCAGTTCTTCCAGGACTTTATCGAAAACCTGGCTTCGTTTTTCCCAGTCAAACCCCACGCCACTGACTTTTTCCTGAATGCGGTAGGCTTTTACCATGGCCGGAAGTGAGCCCGGAACTCCTGCCAGAACGGATTTTTCGCCGGTTTTCAATTTTATTTTTTCCCAGTTGCTTTTTACGTCATCAGCGCTCTTCACTTTTACATCAGCATAAATATGAGGGTGCCGCACGATCAGCTTTTCGCATATCCCGTTTAGCACATCAGTGATTGAAAATGCATTGGTTTCGGAAGCGATTTTTGAATAAAAAACGATATGCAGCATCAGGTCGCCCAGTTCTTTGCAAACATTGTCCAATTCCTTCCGCATAATGGCATCCGAAAGTTCGTAGGTTTCTTCTATGGTCAGGTATCGCAGTGATTCGATGGTCTGGGATTTATCCCAGGGACATTTGGTGCGTAATTCGTCCATGATGTTCAACAGGCGGTCGAAAGCTATTAATTCTACTCTCATCGTTTTTTTTTGCAAATGTAATCAATTCTATTTTTTATATTTGCTGCCAAACGGCAGGAAAATTATTTTGAAAAAATTTATCTTCGCAACACTCATTTGTTTTTCATTCGCTATGGCTGCTTTGGCCCAGCAGCAACAAAAAACGCACCTCAGGGATCTGCGCCTGGATGTGTTAGGGCATTATGGGTTTATTGTGCCACACCACAAATCCATGCAGCATCTTACACAGAGCCATTTCCCCGGATTTGAGGTCACGTTGTCGGAACAGACTCACGGTAAACAGCTTTGGGAGCAATTGTTTAAATACCCCATAAAAGGAATCGGGCTTTTTTATTCTCCGCTCGGCAACAACAAAGCATTAGGACAGGGAATAGCCGTTTATCCATACCTGAATTTTCGCCTAACCAAGGGCAAGAAAGTGAACTTGTATTTTCGAATAGCATTTGGACTGGGATATCTTACAAACCGATTTGATCCGGAAACAAATTACAAGAATATTGCTATCGGCACACATTTTAATGCCTTTATCCAACTGAAGTATGAGATGCGGTGGAACATGACCAAAAGACTTGGATTGTCAGCAGGTCTGGCGTTTTCTCATTTTTCAAATGCTGCTTTTAAAACGCCCAATCTTGGGATTAATATACCGACGCTGAACATTGGCGTTTCGTATAAGTTGTATAAGGAAACGCCTGAATTCATAAAAAATGAAGTGCCGGATTGTAATAAAAAATGGCAATACGAGGTGTTGGGAGGGTTTGGTGTTAATGAGCTATACGGTGCCGGAGGAAGAAAGTATCCATATTTTTGCCTGACGGGATATTTTTTGAAACCTTTGAGCCTGAAGAGGCAGCTTGGCATCGGGCTGGATGTGTTTTACAGTGAGGCCGTTGTGGAATCATTGGGACGGGAGGGTGTTGTTCTTAAGAGCAAATTGGAAGCAATTAAACCCGGGCTGAGTTGTGCTTATGTAATGAATTTTTCGCACCTGGCTTTTATTGCCCAATTCGGGGTTTACCTGTATACCAAAGACAAAAGCACCGGGTATTTTTTCGATCGGCTGGCCTTACAGTATACGGTAAAGAATCATTATTTATTTCAGCTGGGATTGAAAACACATTTTGCAAAAGCTGAGGTGCTTGAGCTTGGCGTAGGTTATAAATTCTGATTAGTTGCTGTATTCTTCTTTATTCTGCAGCTTTCCCTGCTCATCCCAAAATTTCCAGACACCCATCTTTTTCCCGTTGGAGTATTTGCCTTCATACCGTTTATTCCCATTTTCGTAAAAAACGGTGATTTTTCCATCATCAACACCTTCGACAAAATAATGAATGCTCATTTCGTGGCCATTCTGAAACCAGCTTGTCCATTTTCCGTTTCTTTTTCCGTTGCTGTATTCTCCCTCCATGTATTTCTGATGGTTTGAATAGTACAGGGTTTCTTTGAATAAAACACGGGTATTGCCATCGTCCTTATAATAGCGTGTGATTTTAGGCGAGCCGTCGGGATAGGATTCGACGTTTTCTTCGACAATTTTAGTAGTGCAGCTGCTGATTATAAAAGCAAATAAGAGCAGAAATAAAATTTTACTTTTCATTATAACGGTCTATTCTTTTGTTGCTTCGGCTTTTTTTGCCTTGTTGATTTCTTCGTATTCTTTGTTCAGTCCGGTCAGGATATCATTGGTTATATCCAGTGCCTCATTGGCAAAAAGCAGTCCGCCGCCGAAAGATTTTTCAAAGATAAAAGTATAATTTTTTGATTTGTTGTAGCGGGCGATATGATGGACTATGGTATCGTGTACTTCCTGGTTTTTCGCTGTTTTCGCTTCCATAAGCTTTTGAGATAACTGGGCTTCCATCTCTGAAATACCCTGTTGTTTTTTTGTCAGTTTTTCCTCGGTTGCTTTTTGTTCATTCAGCGAAAGCAGCCCGGCAGTGCCTTTTTTCAAATAGTCATTGTATTCTTTCTGAAAGTTGCTTACGGCCGTGGCATATTGGTTCTGATATATTTTTTCAAGATTGGCCAGGTCCACCTGAACGTCCAGGACAAAATCATACTTTTCCCAAATCGTATCGGTATTGACGAAAGCAAAGGTGACGTTGTCAATTGACTTGGGAGGCGTATTTTCTATGGTGTTTTTCTTTGGGAGAAAAAACAAAACAAACAAAACAATAACTCCAACTAAAGCCAAAATACTTATGGTAGTCAGGGTACATTGTTTTTTATCACAACATTTTTTCGGAGTTTCTTTGTTTTCCGCAGGGATTTCCTCCTGAATTTCCTTTATCGGTTCTTCGTTCATCATGAATATAATTTAAGTGTTTATTAATTTCCGACTTCTGATAAAAATTTCAACCGTATCAGCCTGATCTCTTCTTCAGTAAATTCCTCTTCTCCCAGTTCCGTGAGGGCATCTTCGACAGAATCGGTCTCGGCTTCATAAAAGTAACTGAAAATTTCATCCTGGTGGTAGGGTTCTACATATTCTTCAATATAATAATTGATGTCCAGCTTTGTACCTGATGCTACAATGCTTTCGAGCTCAAAAAGTAATTCCTGTATGGTCAGGTTTTTTGCCATCGCAATATCTTCAAGCGGCACTTTGCGGTCGATATTCTGAATGATATAGACCTTCAGTCCGGACTTGTTTACCACTGATTTTACGACCATATCCATGGGCCGTGTGATCTCGTTTTCTTCCACGTATTTTGCAATCAGGTCCAGAAACGGTTTGCCGTATTTTTGCGCTTTGCCGGTGCCAACACCGGTGATTTGCAGCAATTCATCCATTTTGATCGGATACTGTATGGCCATATCCTCCAGCGAGGGGTCCTGGAAAATGACAAAAGGCGGAAGGTCTTCTTTACGGGAAATTTGTTTCCTTAAATCTTTGAGTAATGAAAACAAGGTTTTATCTGCGGTGCTTGTTTTTCCACCCCCTGCAAAAAACTCATCATCGTCCTGGCTTTCATAGTCGTGATCCATGGTAAGCATGATGGTGGTGGGCTCGTCCAGAAATTTTTCCCCTTCGGGTGTAAGTTTCAGGATCCCATAATTTTCGATGTCTTTGGAAAGAAACCTGTTGACAAGGGTTTGGCGTATCACGCCGTTCCAGAATTTTTCGTCATGATCGGCGCCTTTGCTGAATACATTCAATTTGTTGTGTTTAAAGGATTTTACCTGTGCTGAAGTCTTTCCAATAATCACATTGATCAGATGGGCAGCCTTGCACTGTTCCTTTGTTTCCTGAACTGCTTCCAACACGATTTCAACGTACTCTGTCCCGTCAAATTTTGTTTTCGGGTGAAGGCAGTTGTCACAACACTGACAATTTTCATCGGGGAAAATTTCGCCAAAATAATGGAGCAGCAATTTGCGCCTGCATACCGATGATTCGGCATAGGCAATAGTTTCCAACAACAATTGCTTGGCAATTTCCTGCTCGTTCACCGATTTCTTGGAGGTGAATTTTTCAAGTTTTTGTATGTCTTCATAGGCATAGAACGCGATGCAGTTGCCTTCGCCGTCGTCACGTCCCGCCCGTCCTGTTTCCTGGTAATAACCTTCCAGGCTTTTGGGCATGTCGTGGTGGATGACAAAACGCACATCGGGCTTGTCAATTCCCATCCCGAAGGCGATAGTGGCCACGATAACATCTACTTCCTCCATCAGGAATTTATCCTGGTTTGCTTTACGGATTTCTGATTCCAGCCCTGCATGGTATGGCAACGCTTTAATACCATTTACCAGAAGGGTTTCGGCAAGCTCTTCCACTTTTTTCCGGCTCAGGCAATAAATGATCCCTGATTTCCCATTGTTGCTTTTTATAAATTTAATGATGTCTTTTTGGACATCTTTTGTTTTTGCACGGACTTCGTAATACAAATTTGGCCGGTTAAATGAAGCTTTGAAAAGGGTTGCGTTCATCATACCCAGGTTTTTCTGTATATCATGTTGTACTTTGGGCGTAGCAGTAGCTGTAAGCGCAACAACGGGTACTTTTTTGCCGATGGCTTTTATGGTTGGCCTGATATTGCGGTACTCGGGACGGAAATCATGGCCCCATTCCGAAATACAATGTGCTTCATCAATAGCGTAGAAGGAAATTTTGAATTGTTTAAAAAATTCAATGTTATCTTTTTTTGTCAGTGTTTCAGGTGCAACATAAAGCAGTTTGGTCTTGCCGGCGAGAAGATCCGCTTTTACATCAAGCATTTCCTGCTTTGATAAGGATGAATTTAAAAAATTTGCAATTCCTTTGTCTACTCCAAAATTGCGGATGTTATCCACCTGGTTTTTCATCAACGAGATCAGCGGTGAAATAATAATGGCTGTTCCTTCACTGATCAATGCCGGAAGCTGGTATGTGAGGGACTTTCCGCCGCCTGTTGGCATTATTACAAATGTATCATTTCCGTTGAGGATATTTTGTATGATTGCTTCCTGATTCCCTTTGAAATTATCGAACCCAAAAAACTCTTTTAAAACTTTATGTAGTGAGGCCTCTGCTTTACCTTTCATTTCGTATAGGTTTGTTTTGTGTAAATATACGTTTTTTATGTTTATTCAGCAATGTTTTTTACAATTTTATTACGAAATTATAAAAATTTAGCAATTTCAAAAAAAAAGTTTTTTTATTCCCTATGTTTTTAATTCATAGAAGATTCATTGTTTTTTTTCAGGTAAACATCAAATTAACGAAAACTTCGTTTTTTTATTTCTCAGGAAAAAGGATCAGGATATGGACGGAGGTATTTTGGTTTATATGTCTTATCTTGATTGTGCGTAAATCGTGATGTTAATTTCATTTTTTTTACTTGTTGGTAAAGGAGGTTAAAAATTAAATAAAAAAGGATATATTTGCGTTGCGTTTAATGATATTTTTTTAGTAAAGTTTTCGCAGGATATTATCATGTTTTATTAAATTCTCCAAATGGAAAATCTGCTTACATTAATTGTACCTGCATATAATGAAGAGCAATCAATGCCGGCATTTTTGCCCGAAGTAATTGTTTTTTGTGAGCAGCAAGGTTTTAATCTCATCATCGTCGACGATGGGTCAAAAGATAAGACATTAGCGAAAATCAAAGAGCTGACAGCAGGGAAAAGTTTTGTTGACATAATCCATCATAAGGTGAACAGAGGCTATGGCAGCGCTATAAAAAGCGGGATCAAAAGTGTAACCACGCCGTATTTGGTTACCATTGATGCAGACGGCCAGCATTGCACCGAAGATATTCTGAAATTATTGGAAAAAATGAAGGAATCTGATGCCGATATGGTCATAGGCAGCAGAAAAGGGCAGAAAATAAGAAATTATTACCGGTTTGTTGGAAAGTCAATTATACGGAATTTTGCCAGGCTTGTGATGACGGTTCCTATCTATGATATCAACTCAGGGATGAAATTGTATGATGCGGCACTCGCAAAAAAATATATTTCTTTATGCCCTGACGACATGACTTACAGCGATTTTATATCACTTGTTTTTTTAAATCAGAAACATCTTGTAGTGGAAGTGCCGATTCAAATACGCGAAAGAGTAGGAGGTGTAAGTACCATATCCATGAATACCGCTTTTAGTACACTGCTTGCTATAATGCATATTTTATTGCTGTTTAACCCGATGAAAATTTTCCTGCCTCTGGCATTCTTAAGCATACTTTTCGGAATTGGCTGGGGGCTTCCCTTCCTGCTGATGGGGCGTGGTGTTAGTAATGGCGCGATAATCACCATAGTTTCCGGGCTCCTTTTCTTTGCTCTCGGGCTTATTGCCGACCAGCTTTCCATGTTCCGGAAAGAAAGACTGAAACAATGAGAGTTTTACTTATCAATCCGCCGTTTTACAGGATCATTGGTTTTTACAACAGGTATTTTCCACTTGCATTGACATTGATTGCAGGGGCCTTAAAAAAGGCCGGACATGATGTGGTTGTGTACAATGCGGAACTTTATAAAAACCCCCAGCATCTGGATTACTCGCTGTTGCCTCAGAAATACCCCGCCTTCCTTGATTCCCTGAACGATGATCATCACCCTGTCTGGAATGAAGTAACCAAAACCATTCGCGATTTTCAACCGGACCTTATCGGTATTTCGATTTATACCACCTTTGCTGCATCAGCTTTTCGAACAGCAAAAATGTCAAAGGTTTTATTTCCGGATTGTCCTATAGTTGTTGGTGGGCCACATGCCACAGCAAAAGCAGACGAGGTGCTGAAAATCGCGCCATTCATTGATTTTGTTATCAAAGGGGAAGGCGCTGAACCTATGGTAGCATTGGCCAACCAGCTTCAAAGCGGGATCAGGCAATTATCAGCCGTCGAGGGTTTATCTTATAGAAAAGATGCCCAACAGATTCATAATCCCGAAAGGTCTTTTTCAAGCGGCACAGATGATAATTATTTCCCGGACAGGTCGCTGTTGCTGAATGAAAAAATGTATAATTCCGAAGATATGGGGCTTGTCATGTCGACCATCGGATGCCCTTATAATTGTACATTTTGCGCATCCCATATCAAAAAAGTGAACTATCGTCCTGTTGATGATATCATTAGAGAGATTAAACTGGTAAAAGAAAATTATGGTACAACCCAGTTTACGTTTAAAGACGATTCTTTTACATTAAATAAAAAGCGGGTTTATGAGCTTTGCAACGAGTTGATCAGACAAAAAATAAAAATATGCTGGGAATGCAATACACGTGTCAACCTGGTTGATGAAGACTTGCTGAAACTCATGAAAAAGGCTGGCTGCAATTACCTCAAAATTGGCATAGAATCCGGCTCAGAAAGGATGTTGTCAAAAATAAACAAGGGTATCTCCTGCGAACAAAGCAGGGCCGCGGCAAAGGTTATACAAAAATCGGGAATCCATTGGAGCGCTTATTTTCTGATTGGACTGTTGGGCGAAACCAAAGAAGACATTTATAAAACACTGGATTTTATGTATGAGCTCAAACCAGATCTTGCACTGTTAGGCGTCTATGAAAATTTCCCGGGGACGGCAATGTTTCAGGAAGGGATTGAAAAAAACATAGTAAAGCCTGAAATGAGTTTGGAAGATTTTTATACCACGCCACCCAATCTTTATTATCTTAAGGATCCGCATGTACGAAGCGATGTCCTTGGTGAAGATGAATTCCGGGTCATAGAAAATGATATTAAAGAAAAATTTCACCGGTATAATAAGAGGTGGAGGAACATCCTGAAAACAGCATCAGCAAAATTTTATGTGTACCGCAACGAACCCAACATTCTTTTTGAGGATATAAGAAAATTCTTCAGATATATTTGAGCTCCATGGGAAATCATACCTTCATAATACCTGCCTATAAAGATTCTCCTTTTATTGAAGAGTGTATTGTTTCGCTGAAGAACCAAACGAGGAAAAGCAACATACTTATCGTTACATCAACGCCTTCGCCTTATTTGCAGCAGGTTGCAGAAAGATATGCTGTTGAAATTATTGCAAATAATTCCGCCGATAAAGGGATAGCCGGTGACTGGAATTTCGGCCTTGCTCAGGCTGAAACAAGATTTGTCACGCTGGCACACCAGGACGATATTTATGAATGCGATTATTTAGAACGGGTCATGCAAAAAGCAACTAAAAAAAACACTCAGATTGTTTTTACCGACTATGCCGAATGGCTGGATGGCAGGTTAAGGCCGCGTTCGCGGAATCTGAAAGTTAAAAAGTTTTTGCTTTTTCCTTTTATCATTAAATCCAGGATCAGTGGCGTTTTTTTTAAGCGCTTGCCCTTTCTTTTTGGAAACCCGTTGTGCTGCCCATCCGTTACTTACAATATGGAAGCTTTGCCGGGTTTTGCATTCTCACCGGATTACAGCTACAGCCTTGATTGGCATGCGTGGCTTGAATTATCAAAAAAGAAAGGGGCATTTGTTTTTATTAATAAAAAGCTTACTAAACACCGCATTCATCAAGGGTCAGAGACATCGGCACAATTGGCGACCGACCTGAGAAAAAATGAAGAATTAAAAATCCTGCAGCACTTGTGGGGAGCCTGTTTCGGGAGATTTATTTCCCGTATTTATTTAGGTGGACATAAAGACAATATCATATAACCGGGGTTAAATTTGCATGGTAACAACGAGTGAAATAATTTTGGAGGTGAAAAAAAGAATGGAGTTTACAGTATCCGGAAATTAAAATGAAAGAAAAAATTAAAATTGCATTAATAAACCCCCGTATTGAATCTTATTCAAGCACCTTGCCGCCATTGGGTTTGCTTTATATAGCATCCATGCTTGAAAAAAACAATTTCAATGTTAAAATTTTCGACATCTATCCTTATGACGACCGGGATATCTTAAGCATGATCCGTTACAAACCCGATATCATAGGACTGACCATTCTTACAGATTACTGGAACCGGGCGAAGTATGTTGCAGAAAAAATTACCGCGGAATTAAAAACTGCAGTTTTTATTATTGGAGGAGTTCACGTTACGGCGTTGCCGGAAAAAAGTTGCCAGGAACTCGGCGCTGATATAGGTGTGATAGGAGAAGGAGAGCACACCATGCTTGAATTGTGTAAAAAGATCGCAGACAATTTGAACTGGAAAGATGTTCCGGGTGTTATTTATAAAGATGAGCATGGGAAATTTACCCGGACAACAGCACGTCCTCTTATTGAAAACCTTGATGAACTGCCTTTTCCTGCACGCCACCTGCTGGAGTTTGAAAATTACCTGGTCCCGCCGGGGATCATCCGCGGCCATTGGACAGAACGATCCACAACGGTGATGACCAGCAGGGGTTGTGCTTTTTCATGCATTTGGTGCGGTTCTCAAAATATTTTCGGGCGAAAGGTCAGATACCGGAGCGTTGATAATGTTCTGGATGAGCTTCAATTGCTTTCTGATAAATACAACATCGATACCGTATGGTTTGTGGACGATACTTTTACGCTGAAGAAAAGCAGGGTCATGGAATTTTGTCAAAAGGTGGAATCAAGAAAAATAAAATTAACCTTTGGCTGCCAGGCTCATGTAAAGACTGCCGATGAAGAAATGTTCAGGGCCATGAAAAAAGCCGGCTTCGTTCAGTTGGATTTTGGCGTGGAAAGCGGCTCTGACAAGGTCCTGGAAAACCTGAAAAAAAATTCGGATGCAGCATCCATCAAAAAGGCGTTTCAACTGGCCAAAAAAGCCGGATTGCGTACGGCAGCCACCTTCATGTTCGGATTGCCCTCTGAAACGGAAGAAGACGTAAAAAAAACATTCCAGTTGGCAAAAGAAATAAAACCAAATTTCACCAGCTCCTTTTTCCTCACTCCATACCCGGGCACCGAGCTGATGGAACTGGTGGAAAAGAACAATTGGACAATACCGTCCGACAGGAACAATTTCGGTTTGAAGAAAAGGCCATCATTGCTGATTAATTTTTCGGAAAAAAGAATGTTTGAGATCAGGAAGCAATTTCAGAAGATGTTTGCCTTCCGTAATTTTTTCAGTTTATTCAAATCTCCGGGTTATTTTTTTAAAGCGATAGGGCTGATGTTTTCTTATCCATTAGGATTAATCAAGGGTTTAAAAGCTTTTTTTAAAACATTTGTTTTTGATGATTTTATTTTTGCTTTTTTGATTTACTATACAAAACAGAAGATAAGAAACAGGCAGCAACAATAAAATGGGCTTTGTTCAAACAACCATCTTTTTTTAACCCAAATTCCGCATTAAAGAATTTTCTAATGCGTAGCATTAGGAATAATTAAGTATAATTAACTGTTTATAAATAACTTATAGTGTGAATTTTAATGCGGAATCGACAAAGTAAATGTAATCCCGGCAATAAAAAAATTGCCAGGAACATTTACTAAGTCGGCCTGCCTGACTGCGCCATGCAGGCAGGGGTTCCCTCCCGACACTTCGTGTGCGGGACGGGCAGATTCAACGCACAATCCTGCGCG
>Ga0209099_1000704_pt1 | contig 38577 bp, 33 predicted proteins | sample AD_JPNHW2_MetaG_FD_184430 | JGI IMG/M metagenome (GOLD analysis project Ga0209099, IMG submission 184430) | Active sludge microbial communities of municipal wastewater-treating anaerobic digesters from Japan - AD_JPNHW2_MetaG (SPAdes) (version 2) | ecosystem: Engineered > Bioreactor > Anaerobic...
CGGGTCGGTAGGATAGTGGTCATGGATGATGGCCGCCAGCGAGTCATACTCATTTTTCAGGAGGAACATTCGTTGTTCCCGGACAGGATCCTGCCATTGGTCTGTTGAAGCCAGCTGAAGTGCAAGTTTCTCTTCAAGGTAGATCTTCCGGTTGACCTGCAACCATCTCGCGATCAGCGGATCCCCAGCCGGATATCCGTCACGATGCTTCATCAGGGCATCAGCCCGCCTGCTCCGTTGATGATAATTCCCGGCTATTGACAGAAGAACAGGAAGGATCTCCGGTCGCGTGGAGGACAAGGTAAAACCTACATCCAGGATACGACTCAGGAGGATTTCTGCTGAATCATGAATCAGAATGTATTCAGGGATACCGGTGATTTCGTTTCTGAAGACATTCACCGCGTCGAAAGCCTTCCCAAGCATTCCGAAAAGGCTGTCATCGGAGATGGTCCCGGAGGGAGTCTGGTGGTCCCTTTCAGTCTGCAGGTAATGCATACAAGCCCGATCTCTCAGGATCCGGAAGTTTGTCAGGGCAGCCGATCCCGGGACAGATTCAGCGGGGAGTTCCCTGATCATTTCCCGACCAATATTCAATAGCGAATCCGATTGTGTTGTTTCTCCATCTGCATACCGGATCCATGCTTTGAGACGATAGATCTCCGACCGGAACACCGGCCTGTCCAGGAATGGCAGGTTATTCGCACTGAGCAGCGAATCCAGTACCCGTTCCGCCTCGTGTGTCTGTCCATTCTTCATCAGGGCGATGGCCAGGTTTTTCCGGATCGACACCTCCCTTCTGGCGCTCTCTTTCCCTTGTGATGGATTGAGGAGAAGGGCCCCTCGAAAATCGTTCACCGCCCTCTGCCAATCTTTTAATCCAAAAGACACCAAAGCCGCATTGTTAAGCGCTTCCGAAACCTTCATGGAATCCGAAGGGAAATATTTCAACACTGTTTGTTCCGACAAATTCCACCATTTCCAGGCTCCCTGCATGTCTCCCTGCTCAAAGCATGTCGAACCAAGATTATCATACAGGTCGAGGAAACGAGCCGGCATAAAGGCATCCAGAGACTCCTGTTCGGCAAGAGCATGTAAAAAATACCTTTTCGCCTTGTCATATTCCGAGTCAAGGAACCAGGCTGAGCCTGTATTCTGATCGATTCTGGAAAGCTGAGTCATCGTGATGGCCAGATCACGAGCAACACGGAAATGACTGCGTGCCCCGGCCATATCATAGGTGACCAGATCGAGGTTTCCTTTGAGGTATTCAATGTCGGCAAGATTGGCTGAATCACCGGGACATTTCTCTTGTATCTCCTGTTCAAGGAAATCCAATGCCTTGGAGACGAAATCGGGATCAGCCTTACCGGCCATTCCCGATAACAACGCCACTTTCATGGCATATTCCCTGTGGCAAGGAATTTGCTGGCCAACAGTCGTCATTACCGTCGTGAAGAAAATAAGGAGACAGGGCAACCTGAAAAGCAGTTTCCGTTTGCCCGTCATTTCCGTTGAAGCAGTCTGCCTACTCACACCTGATTTTCCCAGCCGTAACCAATTGGTCATCTTTTAGTAATTTCCAGTAATACAGTCCGCGTTGATAAGATCCTGTCGGGAAAGAATATCTGTCAGGGGTATCCGGTACAGCTATCAGAATCTTTTGTTCATGATTATCGTAAAAAATTATTTTCAGGGAATCTTTGCCTGTCATTCTCCAGCTGAACTGTACTGTATCACCACGGCGAACGGTGATTTCAGATAATGGTTCCAGCAGAATAATCCCTTCCGCCCGGGTAGTCTCACCCACGAGGTGTTCCAGGGAAGGGCAAGGGGTGAACGATTCCGCGAGAAGTACTTTTTTCCGGCGAGGGGTCACATCCTGATTTTTTTCTGTCTCCTTACTTGTTTTGATGGGTAGTTCTTTCAAAGCCACTTCTCCGGGAGTCTTGGTTGGATGCTCAGCCAGCCGGCTTTTTTCGGGAATATCCGGGGTTGGCAGGATCCGGAACAAATAATACCCGCCGGCAGAGAGGAGGACTACCACCGTGGCTGCCAGGAGGAACCATCTCCACTTCCCGGGGGAAGATCTCTTGCCGGCCTTCAGAAGAGCCTCCCGGAATTCCAGCAGTTCCCGTTCCTCAAGCATTCTGTTGATCTCTCGATCAACCCTAACCTCCTTCCTGAGTTCGGGGTCATCATGAAGCATCTGAATAAAGGTGGCTAAATCTTCCCCTTTCAGACTACCCTCATTAAATCGGTCGATCCATTCATTGATCTTCTGTCTCTCCATTTTGAAAAATATAACACTGGCATGCGGGATCGTTCATGATTTTTTTCCTCAACATATTTTTGCATGCATATTTCCGGGTTTTAATATACTTGACGCCGCTCACGCCCATCTTCAGGGCAATCTCCTTCAACGGTACTTTATCAAAGAACATACGTAACAAGGTCTGGCAGTCTTTGGGGAGGCGGAGGAAATGATCCTGAAGGAAGCGGAGCCGTTCCAGGTAATCCTCTTTCAACTCCTCTTCTCTCATGCTGTAGGCCAGTGTCCGTTCATTCACTTCCACCTCTTCGCAATAAACCATTTTTCTTGTCCGTTCCAGTCGTCTCAACCAGATATTCCTGCAGATGGAATAAAAGTAGGTCTTGAGGCTGCAGTTGAGATTCAGCGGTCCTTTGGAGATTTTATCAAAGAGGACCATCAGACCGTCCTGGAACAAATCCTCCGCATCTTCATAAACCCCGTTATTTTGCCTGACCATTGAGACGATGCTGGAGAAATATTCTCTGTACATGAAGTGAATCGCTGATTCTTTCTTCAGTTTCAGCTCCTGTAGAATGGTTTTGTCAGACAAGCAGATCATAGTTCTTATATCACCCCTTAATCCGGTTCACCGGTAAAAGGTAATGCAGCATCCGTAATTTTTTTTAGCAAAAAGATATCCTCTTATGCCGGATTCACAGGCACAGCGCGGATTTCCGAGGCAGAAAAATTTTCTTTCAGAACTTCGGTTTCATCTTCAGGTTATAAAAGACAAACGACCAGAGGTCGCTCACCTCCTCGATGGTTTTAGCGGTGGGTTTCCCTGCTCCGTGTCCTGCTTTGGTTTCAATACGGACGAGGATAGGATTTTCACCCATGTTTTTCTCCTGAAGAGTAGCCATGAATTTGAACGTATGTGCAGGCACGACGCGGTCGTCGTGGTCGGCTGTGAAAGCGAGGGTAGCGGGATAGCTCACGCTGTCTTTGATATTATGCAGCGGTGAATATTTAATCAGGTAGTCAAATCCCTCTTTTGTGTCGCTGGTACCATAATCGCTGGCCCAAGCATGGCCGATGGTAAATTTATGGTAGCGCAGCATATCGAGAACTCCGACTTGTGGGATAGCGACCTTAAAGAGATCGGGCCGTTGTGTCATGCAAGCGCCGACGAGCAAGCCACCGTTGGAACCGCCCATGATAGCCAGTTTTTCTGGGGAGGTATATTTTTCGGCGATCAGGTATTCGGCGGCGGCGATAAAGTCATCGAATACGTTTTGCTTATATTGTTTTGTACCGGCCTTATGCCATTCTTCTCCGTATTCTCCTCCTCCGCGGATATTAGGGATAGCGAATACGCCGCCACTCTCGAGGAAGAGCAGCCGGCTGATGGAGAATCCGGGAGTCATGCTGATATTGAAGCCACCGTATCCATAAAGCATGGTCGGGTTCTGTCCGTTGAGTTGCAGTCCTTTTTTGTGAACGATGAACATGGTAATGGCGGTCATGTCTTTGCTGGCATATTCCACCTGTTTGACCTCATATTTATCGGGATCGAAATCGATGGGTGGTTTGCTGTACACCGACGATTCGTTTTTCGCCATATCGTATTTATAGACTGTTGTAGGGAAGTTGAACGAAGTATAGCCATAGAAAGCCACATTCTCTCCTTTCTTTCCGCTGAAGCCAGCCAGGCTTCCCAGTCCGGGCAATTTGATTTCATACTGGAACTTCCCGTTGAGGTCGTACACGAAGGCAACCGAATGGGCCCGCTGCTGATATTCCGCAACCATTTTATCGCCAGCCGGGATAGCCCATTCAAGCACGTTGGTAGCTTCGGGGATCAGTTCTTTCCACTTCTTTGGATCGGGATTAGCGGGATCGACCAGGACAAGTTTCTTTTTGGGTGCTTTATAGTTGGTGATTATCAGGAGCTTATCGCCGATGTTATCAACGACACTGTAATCATATTCAAAACCATCCGCGATCTTTTTGAAAGACTTATCATTTTTCGACAGATCCTTATAATAGAGAGCATTGCCGCTGGTTGATTCCGATTCATACAGAAGGAGGAATCGTTCATCATCAGTGGTTCCGGCGTTATAATTACGGAGCGGGAATTGGGGATTAGCGTAAACCAGTTTATCTTCGGATTGTGGGGTACCAACTTTGTGAAAGAATACCTTATGGTTTTCGTTGGTACCGGAGAGTTCGCCACCTTTACCTGGTTCGTCGTAACGGCTGTAATAGAACCCATCGCCCTGCCATGACATGCCGGAGAACTTCACCCATTTCAAGGTATCTGTCAACTTTTTCCCTGTTTCTACTTCCATGATGAGGATTTCGTTCCAGTCGGAGCCGCTTGTAGCGAGGCTGTAAGCCATGTATTTACCATCGTGTGAGACAGAGGTGCCTGCCAGTGCTATGGTACCGTCTTTTGAAAAAGTATTAGGATCGAGCAGTACGCGGGGGGTTCCATCGAGACCTTTCTGGACATACAAGACAAACTGGTTCTGTAGTCCGTTGTTTTTACTAAAGAAATACCACGGGCCTTCTTTGTAAGGTACGCCTACTTTCGGATAATCCCAGATTTTGGTAAGGCGTTCTTTCAGTTTTTCGCGGAAGGGGATCTTAGACAGGTACTCATTAGTAATTTCATTTTCCTGTTTAACCCATTCAGCGGTTTCCGCGGAGGTATCGTTTTCGAGCCAGCGGTATGGGTCGGCGATTTTTGTTCCGAAGTAGTCGGTCACGGTATCCACCTTATGTGCGAGTGGATACTTGATGTTTTGTTTACAAGCGCTCATCAATAGAAGCAAGCTTAATGCGGTTAAGAAGGAAATTTTTTTCATATTTGAGGGGGTGATAGGTTGTAAACAAAGATAAAAAAATATTGAAAATTGAGGGGGAGAAAAAAAATTTTCTTTAACCCTGTCAGGGTATGGGACCCTGTCAGGGTCGAAAAACGCAACATCTTGTATTTCTTTTTATTATAAAAATACTTCTGATTTTGGGACCTACCCTGTCAGGGGGTATTCCGATTCTTGGAAACCACCAGAAAATTAAATCTATCATACTGAATAGCAGCCAAATAAATTTATAGAACCCTGACAGGGTGAAGGACCCTGTCAGGGTTCTATAAGGTTCTATAAAACTATTAATCAACCATTCATCCATTTCAAAACATTTTACTACCTTTACCGTTCTAAAAGACTTTTAACCGATCACATATGAAGATCTTTTCCAAGCTGCTTCCGCTATTTGCGGGATTGATCATCCTGATCTCCCCGGGGTGCAAAAAAGAAGAATCCTATTATCCTTCGAAAGTAACTTTCAATGACTTCACCGGTACCTGGAGCGGAACACTGACTGCCTTTAAAAATAATCAACTGATCTCCCATTCAGGAACAATCCTGTTCTTCCTTGAACCCGACGGCGAAAAAATGGGAGGCATCCTCTCTCTCGAAAAACAATATGCCCTCACTGAAATCCAACTCAGAAGCGGTGTCTTCTACTTCCAGGTCCTCAATAACGACACCACAAACCCCTTCTGCGCAAACTGGAACCTGTCAGGCATGGCTGAGATAACCTCCGAAATGGAAATGCACGTGATCATCTCAGGTAAAGAATGCGGTGAGGTTGGAGAAGAATGGATCAACTATGAAGGTGACTTCGTCCTGCAACAACCTGATCCCGATAGTTCGAAGTATTTCTGCTTCGCCGGACTGGGACATGCCTGGACGTACAACGTTCAGATCGTTAATAACGACAGTTGCCAGATCAACACCCTGATCAATAAAAACACCGGAACTGTGTACTCCGGCCTTACCAGTAATTCCTGCAACATAAACTGGTCCTCTCACCTGTTCCGGTGGGACGTCACCCCTACCCACTTCCAAGTGCTGGACAATACAAACGGCAATAAAGTCCAGTACGCCTTCCACTTCGATCAGGACATCAACGTTCCTTACTATTACTACTATGGGAACGATACAAATATCGTTACTCGCCTGGGCTCCGATTCCGTTTACGTCGCCGCCGGAGGATTCCTCTGTACCAAATACCGGCTTGATCAGTACCTGCATACCGATAGCACCTACCGCATTGATAAAGGGGTCCTGTACATCGATAATGTTTACGGATTGATCCGTTATCAGTCTACCCTGCTCAACGATTATGACGATTTCGTTACCATCGAACTGGCACAGAAAAACTTTTAATAACCTTCAAAAAAAATCAGGGCCGTGAAAAAAATCCTGGCATTCTTCCTGGCAATATATGTCATAGCCCTGACATTCCATCCGTGTGTTGACAGCGACCGCACCTGCACCGGATCAGCGGTGATCGCTGCGGATAACCCCGCCCATGACTCAGGACCTGACCACAAAGATCTCTGTTCTCCCTTCTGTACTTGTTCATGTTGTAACGTGCCGGCCGAAATAACCACCACGGTTGTGTTACCCTACATACCCATCTTCCACCGGACAATTACCTCCTTCTTCATCCCCCAACTTATCACCACTTTCCTCCCCTCTGTCTGGGATCCCCCAAAAACAGCTTAATCCTCTGCGTTTTATTTCTTTATTTCAAATCGGATGACAGGACTGTCTGTATACAGTCTCCTACTTTCCGCAATTATTTTTATTTTGTTATTAATCAACCTGTTATAAAAGCAGAAATATGATTCAGCGTATTATTGAGTTTTCTGTTAAGAATAAATTTTTAATAGGACTCTTCACCTCAGGGCTGATCGCATGGGGCATCTGGTCCCTGACCCGGTTGCCGGTAGATGCGGTCCCTGATATCACCAACAATCAGGTGCAGATTATCTCGATTGCTCCTACTTTGGCCACTCAGGAGGTGGAACAATATATATCTTCTCCCATCGAAGTCGCCATGGCTACCATTCCCGACATCATTGAACTGCGTTCCATCTCAAGGCTGGGATTGTCGGTAGTGACCGTGGTTTTCAAAGATCACGTTAATATTTACAAAGCTCGTCAGTTGATCGGAGAACGATTGAAAGAAGCCGAAACTAACATCCCCGAAGGACTCACTCATCCCGAAATGGCCCCTGTCTCTACCGGATTGGGTGAAATATACCAGTACCTTCTCAAAGTTAAACCCGGTTACGAATCAAAATATGATCGTACCGACCTGCGGACCTTCCAGGACTGGATCGTCAAGCGGGAGCTGCTGGGGACACCCGGCGTTGCCGAAGTCAACAGCTACGGAGGCTTCGTAAAACAATACGAAGTTGCCATCAACCCCGAACGGCTGCGCAGCATGAATATCACCATCCCGGAGATCCTGGATGCGTTGGAAAACAACAACCAGAATACCGGGAGTGCCTATATCGAGAAAAACCCGAATTCATATTTCATACGGGGCATCGGACTCGCCACTTCCCTGGAAGACATCGGTAGAATTGTGGTGAAAGTCAACCCGGGCAAGGTACCGGTACTCATCCGTGACGTCGCCACCCCGCAAATCGGTCATGCCATCCGTTATGGCGCTTTTGTCTGCGATACCTCCGAAGCAGTCGGAGGCGTCGTGATGATGCTGAAAGGATCCAATGCATCCCAGGTTGTTAAAGATGTAAAAAAACGGATGGAAGTCATCAGCCAGTCACTTCCCGAAGGGGTATATATTGAGCCGTATCTTGACCGGACAGACCTGGTGGACCGTGCCATCGGAACCGTTACGAAAAACCTGCTGGAAGGCGGGCTTATTGTGATCTTCGTGCTGGTACTGATGCTGGGCAACATGAGGGCCGGCCTGATCGTAGCTTCGGTCATCCCTTTGTCCATGCTCTTCGCAATCTCCATCATGAATCTCCTCGGAATATCCGGAAACCTGATGAGCCTGGGAGCCATAGATTTCGGGCTGATCGTTGACGGAGCCGTGATCATCGTCGAGAACGTCGCTCACCGTCTGTCACGACTGAAGGCGCATCAGACCGATGTCACCAGGATTACTCGTGAACAGATGGATACCGAGGTGATGAGCGGCGCCAAACGGATGATGAGCTCCGCCACTTTCGGACAGGTGATCATCCTCATCGTCTACCTGCCGATCCTTACGCTGGTAGGCATCGAGGGCAAGATGTTCCGTCCGATGGCCGAGACCGTCTCCTTTGCTATCCTCGGCGCCCTGATCCTTTCCCTCACCTACGTTCCAATGGCATCTGCCTTATTCCTGAATCGTAAAACAAAAGTCAGGAAGAATTTCTCAGATCGGATCATGACGGCGTTAAAAAAAGCAACCGAACCGGTTTTCCGATATTCTATCTATCATAAAAAGATCATATTGGGTTCCGCCATCGCCCTCACTGTGGTGGGGATCTTCCTCTTTACCAGACTGGGCGGTGAATTTATCCCGACATTGGAAGAGGGTGACCTTGCCTCCGGCATCATGACCTTGCAGGGCGGTTCACTGACCAACACGGTCGAAACGGTCAAAAAAGCAAACCGTATCCTCAAGGAACAATTTCCGGAAGTGAAGATGGCCGTATGCAAAGTAGGCGCGGGCGAAATACCTACGGATCCGACTCCGGTGGAAACCGGTGATTACATCATCACCATGAAAGACAAAAAAGAGTGGACCAGCGCCAAAACCCGCGATGAGATGGTGGAGAAGATGAAAGAAGCCACATCGGCCATCCCCGGCGTGGATTTCAGTTTCCAACAGCCCATTTCCATGAGGTTCAACGAACTGATGACCGGATCGAAGCAGGATGTCGCCGTGAAGATCTTCGGCGATAACCTTGACTCCCTCGTCAGTGAGGCAGAACAGTTGGAGCGCCTCATCCGCCAGATTGAGGGTGTAGAAGACATCCAGGTGGAAAAGGTCACGGGGGCACAACAAATCTCGGTCATCTATAACCGGGAAAAGATCGCGCAGTACGGACTGAAGATCTCGGATCTGAATGACATCCTGAGGTCCGCTTTCGCAGGATACTCTGCCGGAGTCATCTTCGAAGAAGAAAAACGATTTGACCTCGTGGTGCGGTTCGAGCCTGAATTCAGGCAGGATATCGATAATGTGCGACAGTTGTACATCCCCCTCCCCGATGGCCGTCAAATCCCGCTTCAGGAGGTGGCACAGGTATCCATGAAAAACGGCACTGCCCAGGTTTCTCGTGAGAATGCACGACGACGGATCACCGTCAGCTTCAATGTCAGGAACAGGGATGTCAGTTCCATTATCTCCGATATCCGGAAAACCGTTTCCGAGAACCTCCGGCTGCCACCCGGTTATTACGTCACCTATGGCGGACAATTCGAGAACCTGGTGGCTGCACAGAACCGTCTGGCTATCGCCTTGCCGATTGCCCTTCTGCTGATCTTCGTCTTGCTCTATTTTACATTTCATTCGCTCAGACAGACATTGCTGATCTCTTCTGCCTTACCCCTGGCAGCCGTCGGAGGGGTCATTGCATTGTGGCTCCGGGGCATGAATTTCAGTATCTCGGCCGGAGTGGGATTCATCGCGCTCTTTGGCGTAGCCGTACTCAACGGTATCGTCCTCATCGCCGAGTTCAACAGGCTGGAGAAAGAAGAAGGCATCACCGACATCTATGCCCGCGTGATGAAAGGCCTTGCCTCCCGTCTGCGTCCCGTACTCATGACCGCCACCGTCGCTTCTTTCGGCTTCCTGCCGATGGCCCTCTCCACCTCTGCCGGAGCGGAAGTCCAGAAGCCGCTGGCTACCGTTGTCATCGGAGGACTCATTACCGCCACCTTGCTGACATTGGTGGTGCTGCCCGTCTTGTACATCATCTTTACAAAAAAAGAAAAAAGACCTGCATCACCTGTTACCGGAAAGCTAATGATGGCCGGGCTTCTCCTGTTACTTCCCGGCATCCTTACCGCCCAGGAAACGAAGGTGAAGACCTATACGCTGGAAGGAGCCATCAGTCAAGCCCTGTCTGCCAACGGGTCCGTGAAAACAGCCATGCTGGAGATTGAAAACCGGAAAGCCTTACGACAGACTGCCTGGGACATTGATAAGACCTCCGCTGAATACAATGTCGGGCGATTCAACTCGGCCCGGACCGATAATGAGTATACCATCAGCCAGCGTTTCTCGTTCCCGTCGACCTACATTCACCAGGACCGGGAAGCTAAAGAAGCATTACGGGGAGCCGAGTTACAAGCCCGCCTGGCCCGAACTACTGTCACCGCGGAAGTGAAATCAGCCTATTATGAGCTCTCTTACCTTCAGGCCCGGATGGAGTTATTGCATTTCAAGGATAGTCTCTTCGGAAACTTCCGTCGTGCCGCGACGCTGCGGTACGAGAGCGGGGAAATCAACCTGCTGGAGAAGCTCAATGCAGAGTCGGAACTGATGCTGGTACAGAATGAGATGATGCAGACGGAAGCCGACATCCGGATTGCGACATCCAGGCTGCAGACGCTGCTCAACGAGAAAGAGGAGATCCGGATCGCTGATACCACGTTGACGAAGCTATCCATCGTGGTTCCCACCGACTCCACCGCTCTGGCAGGTAATCCGCTGATGGCTTACCTCGACCAGCAGGTCAGGCTGAGCCGTATCGGAAAGCAACTGGAAGTTTCCCGTCTCTTCCCCGACCTTTCCATCGGATACTACAACCAATCGAACAAAGAGATCTCGGCAGTCACCAGGTATGACGGTATCCAGGCCGGGATTGCGATCCCGTTGTTCTTCGGCGCCCAGAAAGGACGGATCGAGTCGGCCCGCATCAGGGAAGAGATCGCCCGGACGGATTATCAGTACCAGGAGAACGCACTGTACCATCAACTGCACATCCTGACCGAACATTATATCAAGTACGGGGAAAGCCTGGAGTATTTCGAGAAAGCAGCCCTGGAGCAGGCCGGTCAGATTATCCGGCAGGCCAATAAAAGCTATCATACCGGCGATATCGGGTACCTGGAACTGATCCAGAACCTGAAGGAGGGTCTCGACATCAGGGCCGGTTATCTCGAAACCCTGAACGCCTACAACCAATCCGTCATCGACATTGAAAAACTGATCAGCAAACAGCCATAATATTCTGAATATCATGAAAAAAATATCAAACATACTGTTTCTCGCAGCCGCCATGATCTTCGCATCATGCGGTAGCTCTGAGAAAGAAGAGGGCGAACACGAGGTGTTAGGCCCCAACCAGATCGAAGTGAATGCCACTCAATTTAAGACGGCAGGGATTACCTTAGGCAAACTGCAGGAACGTTCCATCCGTTCTATCCTGAAGGTAAACGGCACCGTGAATGCCCCTCCGCAGAATACGGCCTCCGTGAGCGCTAAACTCGGCGGGTTCGTTAAAAGCACGGGATCAGTGCAGGGAAGCCCTGTTCAAAAAGGTCAGACCCTGGCCATGATCGAGAACATGGCTTTCATCGAGCTCCAGCAGAATTACCTGGAAACGAAAGCCCGGTTTGCCTACGCCGAGATCGAATACAACCGTCACAGGGCCCTGTATAAGGAAAATGTATATTCTGAAAAGAACGTGCAGCAGGTCGAAACCGAATACAAGACCCTGAAAAGCCAGTTGAAAGGGTTGGAAGAAAAACTGAAGATGATCGGTATTGCTCCTTCCGGGCTGACCGAGGATAACATCACCTCCGTCCTGCCGCTCACCGCCCCTATCAGCGGATACATTCAGACCGTCAACGTGAATATCGGGAAGTACGTCAACCCTACGGATGTCCTTTTCGAGATCGTCGATTCCCGCAATGTCATCCTTGAGTTGACCCTGTTCGAAAAAGATATCCCTATGGTAGCCAAAGGACAGCGCCTCACTTTTCGCACGCCCAATGATCCGGGTACCATTTACGAAGGGGTTGTTTATCAGGCCGGGCAGTCGCTTGGTCCCGACAAGACCGCCAAAGCCTATGCCACGATCGCTTCTGCAGGAGGCAAGCTTCTTTCCGGAATGTATGTGAATGCAGAGATCGAAACCGCTAACCGGCCGGTGGTCGCCGTCCCGCAAGAGTCGGTGGTCACCTTTGATTCCGCCTTTTATATCTTCATCCATCGTGGAACGAGGATGGAAAACGGGAAGCAGATCCACGATTTCGAAGCGCTCAGGGTGACGAAAGGATCCACTGATAATGGATTTACAGAGATCACCCTTCCGGCGGGCACTAAACCCGTGGACTTGGAAATTGTCGTAAAAGGAGCTTATTCCGTGCTGTCAGCCTGGAAAAACTCGGGAGAGATGGCCTGTTGACAGGTTCTCAGAACAACCCGTTGAGTAATGAGTCATCCACGAAACGGGGAAGTGTCACTTTCAACCGGGGTTCTGTCTCCATGGCCCTCCGGACCGTGGAGATGGATCCTTCGTTGCGGGCCCAGGCGCGACGGGCAATGCCATTGTTCACGTCCCAGTGCAACATGAGGTGAAGCCGTCGGTCGGCCTCTGCAGTGCCGTCCAAAACCATCCCGAATCCGCCGTTGATCACCTCGCCCCAGCCGACGCCTCCGCCATTATGCAGCGACACCCAGGTGGCGCCGCGGAAGCCATCGCCGATAACGTTCTGTACCGCCATGTCGGCCGTGAAAGCTGATCCGTCGTAGATATTCGATGTCTCGCGGTAAGGAGAGTCGGTGCCGGACACATCATGATGATCGCGCCCGATCACTACGGGGGCCGTCAATTTTCCATTCTTCACTGCCTCATTAAAGGCAGCAGCGATCTGTGTCCTTCCTTCGCAGTCGGCATACAGGATACGGGCCTGTGAACCCACTACCAGGTTATTTTTAGCCGCTTCCCTGATCCAGTGGATGTTATCGTGCATCTGTTGAGCGATCTCAGCAGGAGAATGCCGGGCAATCTCTTCCAGCACCTGGGTGGCCAGGGCATCGGTAAGGGCCAGGTCATCCGGCTTGCCCGAAGTGCAAACCCACCTGAACGGCCCGAAGCCGTAATCAAAGAACAGCGGGCCCATGATATCCTGCACATACGACGGATACCTGAAACGGCCGTCAGGGTTGAAGATATCGGCGCCTGCACGTCCTGATTCGAGGAGGAAAGCATTCCCATAATCGAAGAAATACATTCCATTGGCTGTCATTTTGTTGATGGCCACCACCTGCCGGCATAGTGACTGTTGTACTGCTTTCCTGAAGCGGGCAGGGTCTTTCACCATCATCTCGTTCGATTCCTCCAGGGACAAACCTGCCGGGTAATACCCGCCGGCCCAGGGGTTATGAAGAGAGGTCTGATCCGATCCCAGGTCAACCTTGATGTCATGTTCAGCCAGGTATTCCCACAAATCGACGATATTACCCTGGTAAGCCAACGACACGGCTTCTTTTTTAGCCTTGGCATCGCGCATGCGTTGGACCAGTTTTTCCAGCGATTGATACACTTCGTCGACCCAGCCCTGCGAATGACGTTTATTCACCGCTTTCTCATTGATTTCGGCGATCACCCCGATGGCGCCCGAGATCACGGCAGCCTTGGCTTGTGCGCCCGACATCCCGCCAAGTCCGGAGGAGATGAAGAACTTCCCGCCAATACCAGATTTCCCGGCAACGGCCTGAATCCCGTTCTTTGCATCCTGACGCCGGGCCGCGTTCAACACCGTGATGGTGGTTCCATGGACGATACCCTGGGGACCGATGTACATATATGATCCGGCGGTCATTTGCCCGTACTGAGTGACACCCATCGCATTGAAGCGTTCCCAGTCATCGGGTTTTGAGTAGTTGGGGATCATCATCCCGTTGCTGACCACCACGCGCGGAGCATCCGGATGCGACGGGAAGAGGCCCATCGGGTGACCGGAGTACATGACCAGCGTCTGATCGGAAGTCATCTCCGAGAGATATTTCATGGTAAGAAGGTACTGTGCCCAATTCTGAAAAACGGCGCCGTTGCCTCCATACGTAATGAGTTCATGAGGATGTTGTGCCACCGCCGGATCGAGGTTATTCTGGATCATCAGCATAATGGCAGCCGCCTGTTCGCACCGGTGCGGATACTCACTGACAGGGCGGGCGAACATCGGGTATTCAGGGCGAAAACGATACATGTATATGCGCCCGTATTTCTTCAACTCTTCGGCAAACTCAGGCGCCAGGATAGCATGATGTTTCGGATCGAAATACCGTAAGGCATTTCTCAGCGCCAGTTTTTTTTCTTCGGATGTAAGGATGTCTTTTCTGACAGGAGCGTGACTGACAGAAGGATCAAGGGGCCGCAGAGAAGGCAATTCATCTGGGATGCCCCGGACAATGGCTTGTTGGAAATCTGTTAACATAATCTTTAAGACTGGATCGATATGAATTGATCGGTTACTTTGATCGCAAAGTTACAAAGATCCGGAGACCCTTTGGATTTTCAGGCTATCAGAATTTCTCCTGTTTATCTTTCAGTATCTGAAAGAGCAGGTCCCTGGCCCGGAAGAGTTGCGCCTTGACAGTGCCCAACGGCAGGTTGAGTTCACTGGAGATCTCTTCGTATGAATATTCTTTGTAATAGCGAAGCTCGACAAGCGTCTTATAATGAGGCTTCAGCCTGTCCACTACTTCCCGCATCACCTGGATCTTTTGTTTGGAGATGACCCGTTCATCCGGAGCCGGTGTGTTGGCAGGAATGTTAGCGGGGTAATCGGTATATTCGTTATCGTCGTTGAGGATCCCTTCGGCGAACTGGATACGGCGGTTTTTCCGGAGAAAATCGATACAGTTATTGGCAGCGATACGGAAAAGCCAGGTACTGAAAGCATATTCGGGCGTGTACTGGGGAAGATTCCGGAATGCTTTCCCGAACGCCTCGATCGTGAGATCTTCCGCATCGGTAGCGTTATTGGTCATCTTGAGCAGCATATAGTAGAGCGAATCACGGTAGTTGTTCATCAACTCAGCATAAGCTTGCTGATGCCCATCCTGAATGGCTTGTTGTACCAGCTTATAATCACGCTGTGCTTTCTCAGTGAGGTGGCAGTTTACTTCCATCTGGCCGGTTTCTTGATCAGGTTTGACAGGAATATTCCCCCGTTGAGCAGTAAGAGCAGTAACTCAAAAAACGGAGCCATCCATACAAGATCCTTTTCCTTTAGCCGAAGAAGCCATCTTCCGAAGATAATGTGCCGGCTGACCAACATCAGCAGGAGGATGCCTAAAACAAAGATCCAGGCAAAACGGAAGGAGAGCAGCACGATCAGGGAAAGCCAGAAAAGGCAATGCGTCAAAGACCACATCCCGAGCAGAAACTTGTGTACAGGTCGATAGTAGGTTGAAGTGGAGAAATGTCTTTTCTTTTGGGTTATCCATTTCCCGAAAGTACGTTTCGGGTCACTGAAAGTGAAAGAGGCAGGATCCAGCATCACGGTGGTGTTTCTTTTGCGCGCCACCCTGTTGATAAACAGATCATCATCTCCCGAGCGGATGCGGTAATGCGAGATAAACCCGTTATTCCGGTAAAAGAGCGTTTTGGTATACGAGAGGTTACGCCCCACTCCCATGTACGGAATGCCTTTAAAAGCATAGGAAAGGTACTGCATGGCGATGGTGGCGGCATCGAACCGGATGAGTTTGTTCAACAAGCCGGGAATTCTTTCATAGGCGCCGTAACCCAGCACGATCTCTTTCTTTTCACAAAAGGCCGAAGCCATGCTCCGGATCCACTGATTGCCCGCAGGACGACAGTCAGCATCTGTCAGCAAAAGCCGGTCATACCGGGCTGATTTGATGCCGATGGAGAGAGGAAATTTTTTCCCGGTAAAGAAATTACGGTCCGCCGGAATATCCACGATCTTCAGGTTCGGATACTGATCGGCAAACTCCGTGAGTAAAAAACCGGTTTCGTCGTCTCCGGCATGGTTCACCACGATCACTTCAAAGTTGGGATAATCCTGGGTGAGGATCAGGGGGAGGTTCTTCTGAAGGTTCAGGTATTCATTATGGGCGCATATCACTACCGATACACCCGGTTCTTCTCTCCCTGTCTCTTTGCTTTTTTTCTTCGTGCGGAAAAAGATTCCCCACAGATAGATCATCTGAAGAAAAAAACAGGAGGCAAAAAGAATAAACAAAGCCAACAAGGAGGAATTCGGATTAAAAAAAGCTTCCGGCATCTATCATCATTTAACATCGTACCGCCGCAAAAATATCTATATTTAGTCAGAATCCTCTACCTTTGTGAAAAAATAAGGAGTTTGGTTAATAAGTAAATGCATGGAGTTCAGTTTATCCTATCGTGATTCGCATTCTTCGGCCCGGGCCGGGACATTAACCACTGACCACGGGCTCATTGAAACTCCTTTCTTTATGCCGGTCGGTACCGCCGGGGCCGTAAAAGCCTTACACATCCGGCAACTTCACGATGAGGTGAAAGCACAGATCATGCTTTCCAACACATACCATCTCTTCCTGCGTCCCGGCGTGCAGACAGTAGCCGCGGCAGGCGGCATCCATCGCTTTAACGGATGGGACCGGCCTGTTCTCACCGACAGCGGCGGTTACCAGATCTATTCCCTGGCCGCCATCCGGAAAATCACCGAGAACGGGGTGGTGTTCCAATCACATACGGATGGTTCCCGGCATACCTTCACGCCCGAGACAGTCATGGACATTCAACGCTCACTGGGAGCCGATATCATCATGGCCTTTGACGAGTGCACCCCCTACCCCTGCGACCTCCCCTATGCCAAGAAGTCGATGAAACGCACTCACCGCTGGCTCGACCGCTGCGTGGAACAATATCGTTCCACGGAATGTCCCCACGGGTATACCCAGGCGCTGTTCCCCATCGTCCAGGGCAGTGTTTACCCCGACCTCCGGAAAGAATCGGCCGAGTATATTGCCTCCAGGGGTTGCGCGGGAAACGCTATCGGCGGGTTGTCGGTAGGTGAACCTGCCGAAGAAATGTACGCCATGACCGACCTGGTATGCCGCATCCTGCCTGATGACAAACCACGGTACCTGATGGGCGTCGGGACACCGGCCAACATCCTGGAGTCCATCGCCCTCGGAATTGACATGTTCGACTGCGTGATCCCTACGCGGAACGGCCGTAACGGCTGGCTCTTCACCCGTAACGGGATCATCAATATAAAAAATGAAAAGTGGAAGGATGACTTCTCCCCCATCGAAGAAGACGGAGAAGTACCCGCCGACCACGACTACTCAAAAGCCTTCCTGCGACACTTGTTCGTCGCCCGGGAAATGCTGGCCCCCATGATCACCACCGTCCATAACCTCGGTTTCTACATGTGGCTGATGAGAGAGTCGCGCAAAAAGATCATCGAAGGGACCTTCTCTTCCTGGAAAAATGTCATGACGAAACAATTGATGCAACGGATCTGACGCATGAAGACGATCGACTGGTATATCATACGGAAGTTTCTGGGGACTTTTTTCTTCACCATGATGTTGTTGATCTTCATCGTCATCATTTTTGATATCTCTGAAAAGATCGATGACTTCCTGAATAACGACGCTCCCCTTTCGGAGATCATCTTTGATTATTACCTCAACTTTATCCCCTATTTCATCAACCTGTTCAGCTCCCTGCTGATCTTCATCGCGGTGATCTTCTTCACTTCCCAGATGGCCTCCCGATGTGAGATCATCGCCATCCTCAGCAGCGGGGTCAGCTTCCGCCGGATGCTGTTTCCCTATTTCATGTCATCCCTGCTGCTTGGCATCCTCTCGTTCGCCCTTTCCAACTTCGTGATCCCCTATACGAACCAATCCATGTTCGAATTCGAGAACAAATATGTACGGGGAAAGAAAGAAAAACACGATCTGAACATCCACAAACAAATAAGTCCCGGCACGTTTATTTACATGGGCAACTTTGATCCCCACACCAAGGTTGGTCATAAGTTCTCGCTGGAATGTTTTAAAAACAGGGAACTCACCTACAAGATCATGGCTGACAAGGTGAGCTACGACAGCGTCAACGAAAGGTGGAAGATAGAATTCTATTATAAAAGGTCAGTCAACGGACTGAATGAATCGCTTACCCAGGGGAGAACCATGGACACCGTCCTCCCCATCAAACCAAAGGATTTTGTCGAAGATATTGAGGAGGTGAAGGTCATGGGGTACTCCAAGCTCCGCGAACATATCGCTAAGAAAAAACTGCGGGGGGATCCCGACGTGCAGGAATTCCTCGTGAAGAAATACGAACGATGGGCCTTCCCCTTTGCGACGATCATTCTGACCCTGATCGGGGTCTCTGTATCAAGCCGGAAAACAAGAGGAGGGATTGGCTTCCACCTGGGTCTCGGGCTGGCCCTGACTTTCCTTTACATCCTGTTCATGCAGGTCTCATCCGTTTTCGGGGCATTCGGCAACATCCCGCCCTTCCTGGCTGTCTGGACCCCGAATATCTTTTTCGGGATCATCGCTGTCATCCTGATTTGGCTCGCGCCCAAATAACCGGGCTGGCCGGGTTTCATTTACAGATCCGAAGAAAAGACAAAGTGATCGCCGGGGAAAGAGGTGTCGACCGTTAATCCGCGGGGAAACAACCCGAATACCGCCGAACCGCTGCCGCTCATGGAAGCATAGATGGCTCCTGATGCATATAATCGTTCCTTCACTTCCCGTACCAACGGGTATTTTTCGAAAACAGGCTTTTCAAAATCATTGTTCAGCCGGTCTTTCCACTCTTCGACCGGAGACTGGACGATCTCGCTGACAGGGATCTCCGGCCGGGCCGGTTTCAGCATGGAGTAGGCCTCCGCTGTGCTCACGTGCACGGGAGGAACGACGACAACCAGCTTGTACCCCCTGAGGTTGACCGTGACATCCGAAAAGACATCCCCACGTCCTTGGGCAAATACGGGTTTATTGTACAAAAAGAACGGGCAATCGCTGCCCAGAACGGCTGCCATCCCGCGCAGTTTGTCCTGCCCGGCATTCAGCGAAAACAACGCATCCAGCATCTTCAGCGCGAAAGCTCCGTCGGAGGATCCTCCGCCAAGGCCTGCTCCCATAGGGATCTGCTTATGCAGGCAAATGGCGGGTGAGGAGGAAAAAGCCGCCGGGAATGAAGCTTGAAGGATATCCCGGGCTTTCAGGCACAGGTTACCCGCATCAGGACCGGGAATGGGAAGTCCTGAAGTGATAAAACCGGGGAGCGAAGGCGTGGCCGGCAATATCTCCAGGATATCGCAGAGAGGGATGGGATAAAACACCGTCTCGATGTTGTGGAAACCGTCGGGTCTCTTTTCCACCACCTTCAGTCCGAGGTTGATCTTGGCATTAGGGAATGCGATCATGCGGCAATGTTACGACTTTTTTCATTCCGGCGCCCCGAAGGCGGGGTTGGTGATAAAAGAACTATCGGTAAGAGTTAGCAGAAACGCCTTCAGATCGACCTTTTCCGACGGGGTTAGTTGGTTGCCGTTCGTGGAGATATGATGCATCAACGGGTTGACATAGGGGCTGTACACCAATCCTGAACTGTAGAAGTTGATCACCTCATCAATGGTCACGAAGCGGCCATCGTGCATGTATGGCGCGGTAAAAGCCAGATTACGCAGGGTCGGGGCTTTGTAGGCTCCGATATCCTGTTCCTGTAATGTCACATGATACCGGTCACGGGTATCCGTAAAAACATCATCCTTGCCGTTGTTATAGTAGAGGTTTGTCGTGAAGAGCGGGTTTCCTTCCCCGCCGTGGCAGTGGAAGCAATCTGCCCCCTCTTCGGTCATGAACAAAACATACCCGTTCAATTCCGAAGGGGTCAGCTGTGCTTCGCCCTTCAGGTAGCGGTCGAATTTCGAGTTGGCCGAGATCAGAGTCCGGATAAACTGGGCGATGGCGCGGCCCATATTCTTTGCCGTGACGACTTCTGACCCGAAAGCCTTTTTGAACATCTCCGGGTATCCCGGGGTAGCCTGGATCAGCGCTTTGGTCCGGTTTGTGTCGCCGGCCATCTCATGAGGCGCCATGATGCCCATCCAAACAAGGTCTTCGAGCTGACGTTTGGATGGATCCGTATTGGAAGGCTCCACCAACCCGTTCCAGAGGTATCCTGTATTCGTCCAAACCAGGTTGATGAACGGCATCATGGTATGAGGCGTGGAGATGCCGGTGAGACCGTACGGATGGCCGCCGGTGTACTTCGGATGGTTGAGACCGCATTCGAACGCATGTTCCTGCAGATGACAGGTGCTGCACGACATCATCGAATCGGGATCCGATCTCCCCGACAGACGGCCGTCATAGAAAAGCCGGCGGCCGAGAGCCACCCCTTCTACCGTCATCGGGTTGTCGGAAGGAATATTCAGTTGTGTGGGAAAATACAAGGGGATGTCGATCACATAAGGCGTGGGAGAAACCGCTTCCGGCTCCTCCTCTTTGGCGCAGGAAACCATGATCCCCGCCGCCAGCAATAACATCCAGACACCCTTGATTTTATTCATGACTCATGGAAAACGCGTTTTTCCCATTGTCTCTCACTTTCGCCATCAACTCCTGATTCTGCATGATACCTTGTGGCAATGAACTCAGATCGAGTATGTTAGGTGGCCCGTTGAACCAGTATTCGATATTCATCATGAGGCGGAGGGTAATGACACTGTCGCGTTGCAGGGTAAAAGATGATGCCGGGAGACTGACCCGGAACCAGTTGGGGACAAAACCGATGATGGAATCGGTGCTGTGGGTCTGACCGCTATAGATCTGCCCCGTGCCCAGGTGCATCATGAAAGGAGATTCCAGGTTGGTGCAGCAGCTTTTCCACATAGAGTTGAGTTTCATGTGATGGTATCCGCCGCCGAGGACCTCCGGCCAGAACATATCGCGTTCGGGAGGATTGGGAAAACGGTAAGAGATGTTCTGCGATTCATCCAATCCGAAGATAAACGCCACGGAATCGTATTCACCGGCTTCGATGACGGCGGCCGAGTCCCAGGCCTGTGTCTCCGGCAGCCGGGCGTCCACGTACCGGATACTGTCGCCGTCGGAAAGAATGACCACCCCTCCATCGTGCCTGTATAAGGTGATTTTGGAGATGAAATACTGCAGATCGGTGATCTTGTACGATTGCCCGCTCTGGGTGACATACTGAAGTGTATCCAATACCAGGGGTTGAGATGTTACCCGATTGACAAAGCGGATGGAGACGACGCCTGAACCAGCGTCAGGATCATCATTTCCGTTCTTCTCGCACGCTAACATCAGCAGGAGAGCCGGGAGCAGCAGGAGAGCCGCACCAAAGTGACGATTATTCTTCATGTTTTAGGTTATTTGTCATACAAAGATACTATAACGACCAATCGATCGGTTCTTTCCCCATACCTTTCAGCAGATCGTTGGTCTTAGAAAAATGCCGGCATCCGAAGAATCCCCTGGAGGCAGATAGTGGCGACGGATGCGGAGCTGTCAGGATAAAATGTTTCGATTGATCGATCAGGTCTCGTTTGGAAATGGCAAAATTGCCCCAAAGAAGGAATATCAGTCCTTCCCGTTGTGATGAAAGGGCCGTAATGGCCGCATCGGTAAAGGTTTCCCATCCTTTTCCCTGGTGCGATCCGGCCTGGTTCTCCCTCACCGTGAGCGTCGCGTTCAGCAGCAGCACCCCCTGAAGCGTCCATTTGGTAAGATCCCCGCTTACAGGAGCCGGTAACCCCAGGTCTGATTGCAGCTCCTTGAAGATATTGACCAGGGAAGGGGGTTTCGGTACCCCGTCGGGAACCGAAAAACACAATCCGTGGGCCTGCCCGTATCCGTGGTAAGGGTCCTGCCCTATCAACACCACCTTCACATCAGTGAAGGGAGTATGGTTAAAAGCATTGAAGATAAACGGACCCGGAGGGAATACCCGGCGGTGTTTTTTCTCTTCGACAAGGAACTGTTTCAAACTTGAAAAATATGGTTTATTAAACTCACTATCAAGTACTTGTCTCCATGATTCCTGGATGACGGGATTGATTTTTTCCATATTGACTTATGAACTTTTGGCAGTTAATAACTTCACACAATAATCAGTCGGGTTTGTGGTTAATAACAAAGAAACGCTTATCTTTGCAATCGATTGGATACACATGAACTTTATCGTCAAAAATATGAAAAAAGTCATCCTCATTCTCATGACCTTTGTCACGATTGCTATAGTGGCCACTTCTTGTATGTCAACCCAGGGTTGCGCTGCATACGGTGAAAGGTCAAGATATCAGATTGAACGGCGATAATCCCCCATATTTTTTTTGCTTCTTATGGTGGGAGTGATGATCTCCCATTTCTTTTTATTTCCTTTAACCGATCTTTATTACTTTTGTCAAAAGGATTAAAACCATCCTGATGAAACGGTTATTATCCGCCATTCTTTGTATGTTCCTGCTATGCGGCATGAGCCTGTCTTCCATGGCGCAGGCTGTATCGGATGAAGAGGCCGACACCCTCATTCCCGACAACGTGCTGATGGAGAAGCAATGGCAGATTGGAGCGCTCGTTCATACCAATGGCTGGGGGTTACGTTTCAGGATCGGGAAGAACCTCTCGGCGCTCCGCCAGTGGATGTGGGAAGTCGAGTACAGCACGTATAAATCGCCCAAGGAAGTACGGGTGGTCAATGATTATTACTCCGACGCCAAGAGTTATATCTACGGCAAACTGAATTCCGTTTCCTTCCTGAAGGCCGGCACCGGCGAGCAGTTCATCCTGACCAGAAAACCTTATTGGGGAGGGATACAACTTAGTGCGGTTGCATACGGGGGCGTCACGATCGGTTTGGCCAAGCCTGTTTACCTGTACATCACCGAAGAAGATATCACTCCGGATACCTATCGCCTTGTCGAGAGAAAATACGATCCCGAGAAACATGACATGAATAACATATACGGGCGCGCTCCTTTTCTGTCGGGCATCACGGAGCTCAAGTTCTATCCGGGTCTTTACGCCCGTGCCGGCCTTGAATTTGAGTTCGGGGTATTAAATAAACGGCCCAAGTCGATGGAAGCCGGTGTCATGTTTGAAGGCTTGCCCATCGGCATCCCGATCATGGCTTACAATCCCAGGCAGAATCTGTTTCTTACGCTCTATCTTAGTTTCTCGATCGGGAAGAGGCACAACTAGCATTCCCTGATCTCTCCATGAGCAAACGCCTCCGGACCGCCGTCCTTGCGTTCCACCATCAGCCTTCCGAATTCATCCACACCGGTGATCCGGCCCTGGAAGAGTTCTCCGGCAGCAGAGAACATCCGCCATGCCCCGAGTCCTCTGAGCCGTTGCAGGTATTCCTGCTCTATCTTTTTTGTCAGTCCTTCTTTCAGCAGGGAGTACCTCCGGTCAAGGCAACGGCACAGGTGCATGACCGCTTCTCCGTGATCGTGTTCCCGGCCGGTGCAAAGCCGCACGGAGGTGGCACAGGGCAGTTCGCCGGGGAAACAGGTCTGGTTCAGGTTGATGCCGAAGCCGGCCATGGTGGATTCGAGGACCGTCCCACAGACCCGGTGAGTGATCAGGATGCCGCATGCTTTCTTCTGCTCCACAAACAGGTCATTGGGCCATTTGATCACCGGATCGGTTCCCATCTCGGCGAGGAAATCACAGGCGCCAAGGGTCAGCGCCTTATTCAGCAGGAACTGGTCACAGGCAGGGAGAAAGGTGGGTGTCAGATAGACAGTCAGCAGGATGTTTTTCCCCCTTTCGCTATCCCAGATGTTGCTCCCCTGCCCTCTCCCGCAAGTCTGATACATGGCGGTAACCACCGTCCCTTCCTTCAGCTTTTTCAGTGAAGACAGGCGTTCTGTGTACAGGTTGGTTGAATCAACCTCCTCCAGTCCGATGATCTTGTTCCCGATGATCTGCATAATAATGAAAAAAAAGTTGACTTTCTCCCATTACCTTTTGTCCTGAAACCGGATTAAGGAGAAAAAACATGGAAAGTTACAGCAAAAATCTGACAATAAAACAGTGGGCTGAAGATGACCGGCCGCGGGAAAAGCTGTTGATGAAAGGGCGCCATTCCATGACGGATGCCGAGTTACTGGCGATCCTGATCGGTTCGGGAACGAAGGAAGAAACTGCGGTTGACCTGGCGAAGAGGATCCTTTCTACTGTCAGTGGCAATCTCGGGGAGTTAGCCCGCCAAGGCATCTCCGATCTGATGAAGATCAAGGGAATCGGTCCGGCAAGGGCCATACTGATCACCGCGGCGATGGAGCTGGGAAAGCGGAGAAACCAATCCGAAGTGATCGTCAAAGACAAGATCTCGTGCAGCCGCGATGTATTTGAGGTGCTGAAGTGTGCCATGGGAGACCAGCCATACGAAGAGTTCTGGATCCTGATCCTCAACAAGGCTAACCGCGTGATCCGTAAATGCTGCATCAGCGAAGGGGGTATATCAGGCACAGTGGTGGATCCGAAAAAGATCTTCAAGATCGCCCTCGACCATCATGCTTCCTCCATCATCCTGGGGCATAATCATCCGTCGGGGAACGTGCAACCCAGCGAAGCAGACCAGAAGATCACCCGGAAGATCAGGGAATCGGGGCTGATGCTTGATATTGCCGTCCTCGACCACGTGATCCTTGGCGATGGCAACTATTTCAGTTTCGCCGATGAAGGGATTATCTGAGAGAACCGGGGACCTGTTATTTCTTTGTCTCCAGGAGTTTAAAAACGTACCCTCGTGCCCGGAATTCATCCAGGTACCGGGGGAGCGCATACAACAAATTCCTTTGGGCCTTGAGGGAGTCATGGAAAACGACGATCTCTCCCGGCCGGGTATTACGGATGGCCATTTCGAGGCACTGTTCCGGGGTGACATGCGGAGAGAAGTCCCACGTCAGCAGCGACCACACGACAAAGCGGAAGTCTTTCTTCAGGATCAGATACTGGGAAGGCGTAAACCGGCCATAGGGTGGACGGAACAGATGGGTATCGCTATAAGTTCTTACCCGCATGACATCTTCCACGTAGGCTGCCGGGGCGATCTTCCACCCATTGAGGTGGTGGAACGTGTGGTTGCCGACGGCATGTCCGGCGGCAACCACCTGTTCATAAATATCGGGATGTTTACGGATGTTATCCCCTACCATGAAGAATGTCGCCCCGACATGACGGTCAGCCAGGATACGGAGCACTTCGGGCGTAACTTCGGGAACAGGTCCGTCATCAAAGGTCAGGTAGACCGCCTTCTCATCATCCGGCATCCGGGAAACGAGATTTTCCGGGTTAAAGAAGCGGAAAAAGAACGGCGTCCTTACTGCCCTTTTCATTGATCCTGCTGATAAACATGTTCCATATACGGGCGGTAGTATTTCTGCAGGAGCACATCAGCCTCCGCAGATAATTTCTTCTGTCCGTAGTCTTTCGCCACTTCGTTGATGTTATTCAGGCTGAACAGCGCTTCCTGGATACTGGTGCCCATGTTCTTGAGATCAGTTACCGGGAAAGAGAAGTAATAAGCCAGTTCATCCTTCTTGTACTTCAGGATCTTTTCCATGATCATCGTTCCCCTGGAGACATCACCAATCTGATAACAGGCGGTAGCGAGGGGGATGATGAAGTAGTCGTATTTCGTTTGTTCATCCGGCATGTATTTCATGGCAATGTCGATCACCGTGCGGGCGGAATCTTTCTTCCCTTCCAGCGCCAGCGCTGAAGCCAGACGGCCGAGGTTGTTACGCATGTTCATCACCATGCGTTTGTTGTTATCGTCGAGATTGACTTTCAGATCCTGCATGTTCCCCCACTTGAACTTGTTCACCACATGGTCGTACATCGCGGCGGTATTCACCTCGCCAAGCTGGCCATCACGTGAAACAGCGCGTACCGGCAATAAGCGGTAGGTCAACCCTTCCAGGAAGAGATAATCATTGAGGCCCAGGTAGGTATCCAAACCGGTGGTCCCTACAAAATATACGGGCCTTTTCCAATCGTTATGCGCCAGCAGGTCGAGGATCATCAGATCGCTCTTCTCAATGCCCTGACGGTTGATGGTCCACGCGATGGTGTCCAGACGCGAAGCATACTGTTTCGGCACATATCCGTTGCGGATCACGGTAGCAGAATCAAATGGCACCAGGAAACTCTTCACCGGGAAATAATCAATCTCTCCCAGCTGTTCCGTGTTCATCTTAAATTGTGATTCATCTTTATTGATGATATCGAAGAGGATGCGCAGGGGGACAAACTGCCCTTTCAGCTTCGGATCTTCGAACAGATAGGTCACATCGTGGTTCCCGGTCCGGTATTTATCGCGTGTCAGCGAGAAAGGCACCGGGTCGGTGTCATAGACCTTCCGTTTCATGGCATCGATATACCAGTCGGTATTCAGCAGGCTGAGGTTGACCACCCGTACGTCGGTCCTGATACCTTCCACCTCCTGGGCGTACCAGAGCGGGAAGGTGTCGTTGTCGCCGTTGGCAAAGAGGATCGCGTTGGGTTCGCACGAATTGAGGTAGTCTTCCGCCACAGCCAGCGCAGTATATCTTCCCGACCTGTCGTGGTCGTCCCATCCCTGCTGGGCCATGACACCGGGCACCAGCACCAGGCAGACGGCTGTCACCGCAAAGGCGGAGATCTTCGGGTTGAGGATCTTCGACAACCAATCGACCAACGCCAGCACTCCCAGCCCGATCCACATGGCAAAGGCATAGAACGAGGCGGCATAGGCATAATCACGTTCACGTGGCTGCGGCGCATACTGATTAAGGTAAAGGACGATGGCGAGGCCGGTCATGAAGAAGAGCAGGAGGATGACAAAGCCCATCTTGCTGTTCTTCCTGAACGAATACCACACCCCGATCAGTCCGAGGATGAGCGGCAGCAAATAGAATTTGTTGTCGGCATTGTTTTTCAGACTTTCAGGCAGATCCTGTGATCCCAACCGGGCACGGTCGAGAAAGCCGATTCCGCTTTTCCAGTTTCCTTCGATCTTACTGCCCATACCCTGCAGGTCATTCTGCCGTCCGGCGAAATTCCACATGAAGTAGCGATAATACATGTGCACGAACTGGTAGTTCCAGAAGAACCGCAGGTTTTCAGAGAAAGTAGGCTTGTACCGCGTCTCTGTCCCCTGTTGTCCCTGCACTTCCAGCGGGACGCCTTTGACATTTCCCCACCGGATGTATTCTTTAGCGTACCGTTCTTCCATATTGGCCCACATACGCGGAAATATCGTGGTGAAACGCGGGTCATACACCGGCACGAAATTTTCTCTTTTATCGGTAATAATATATTTCCCCGACTTCGAATCCTTGGCATACACCGGTTTCCCGTTTTCGCGACTGATGACGGGAGCATTATAATATTGCCCTTTCAACAGCGGCCAGTCGCCATACTGTTCCCTGTTCATGTAGGCGAGCAGGTACATGGCATTCTCCGGGTTGTTTTCATCGATCGGCGTGTTGGCATTGCTCCGGATCACCAGGACCAGGAAGGAAGAGTATCCGATGAGGATGAAAGCAAACGCCAGGATGACGGCATTGAGGACCGGCTTGACCTTTTTCCGGGTGTACCAGAGACCCCATACGATCCCTCCGATGAGCAGGAGGAAGAAGATCAGGGTGCCGATGTTGAACGGCAACCCCAGTCCGTTGACGGCAGCCAGTTCAAACCAGCCGGCCAGTTGCAGCACGTAAGGGATGATCACGTACATGACAAGAGCGAGGATCAGGATGGAGATGATGAGTACACCGACAATTCCTTTCCACGTGACCTTATCATGTTTCCGGAAATAATAAACAAAAGAGATAGCCGGGATGGCCAGAAGGTTCAGCAGGTGAACGCCGATGGACAGCCCGATCATGAAGGCAATGAGGATCAGCCAGCGATACGAATGTTCTTCATCCGCCACTTCATCCCATTTCAGAATAGCCCAGAAGACAATGGCTGTAAAGAACGATGACATGGCGTATACTTCGCCTTCCACGGCCGAGAACCAGAAAGAATCGGTAAACGTGTAAGCCAGGGCGCCGACGAGGCCGGCTCCGAAGATCATGTACATCTTCGCATTGGTCATCTCGCCTGTGCGGTTCACGATCTTTTTCGCGATCATCGTGATGGACCAGAAGAGGAACAGGATGGTGAAGGCGCTCGACAGGCACGACATCGTGTTGATCATCCGGGCGACCTGGGTGACATCACCAAAGGCAAACAGCGAGAAGAAGCGTCCGAGAAGCTGGAACAAAGGCGCTCCGGGAGGATGGCCCACTTCGAGTTTAAAAGCAGTGGAAATGTATTCGCCGCAATCCCAGAAACTCATGGTGGGTTCAGCGGTCAGAATGAATACGATGGCAGAGATAAGAAATACCACCCAGCCAAGAATGGTATTTAATCGTTTGTATCTTTTCATGCAGCCAGGTTGTTGAGTCGCAAAAATACTGTTTTTCTTTATACTTTTGTGGTGAAGGAAAATGATGTTTATCCACATTAAATCTTTATACAATGTACAAGTTGGTTTTGATCAGACATGGTGAAAGTACGTGGAACAAGGAAAACCGGTTCACGGGCTGGACAGATGTAGATCTTTCGGAAAGAGGTATCAAAGAAGCCATTGAGGCCGGGAAAACCCTTCGTGAAGCGGGTTTCCATTTCAAGGTGGCCTACACCTCCTATCTCACCCGGGCTATCCGGACATTATGGCTCATCCAGGAACAGATGGACCTGTTGTGGATCCCGGTGTATAAATCCTGGCGATTGAATGAGAAGCATTACGGCATGTTGCAAGGCCTCAACAAATCGGAGATGGCTGAAAAATACGGCGATGCGCAGGTGCTCATCTGGCGCCGGAGCTATGACGTGCCGCCTCCTCCCATGGAAGATAACGATCCCCGTCACCCCCGGTTCGACCACCGCTATGCCGACCTGGAACCTTCACAGGTCCCGGCCACCGAAGCGCTGAAAGACACCGTGGAACGAATCGTCCCTTACTGGAAAAGCGATATCTCCAAAAGTCTTCAGGAACACCGGGAAGTACTGGTGGCAGCCCATGGCAACAGCCTCCGCGGCATCGTGAAATACCTGAAGAACATCTCCGACCAGGATATCGTGTCGCTGAACCTGCCTACCGGCATTCCCTATGTCTTCGAGTTCGATGAAAAGATGAACCTCGTGAAGGACTATTTCCTGGGCGACCCCGAAGTGATCAAAAAGCTCATGGAAGAGGTGGCTAACCAGGCAAAAAAGAAATAGCGCATGGGCCGGAGGTGGGTCATCCCCGACACGCACGGATGCGCGAAGACCGTGAAAGCGCTTTTCACGGATATCATCCGTCCCACCCTCGCCGATGAATTTTATTTTCTGGGTGACTACATCGACCGCGGCCCCGATTCCAAGGGGGTGATCGACTTCATCCGTGAGCTGCAGCAAGGCGGGTACTCCGTGACTGCCCTCAAAGGCAACCATGAAAACATGGCCGTGGAATTGTACGATGAAGCCCGCGGTCACAAAGGCGGTTGGAATAATCTGTTCAACAACCGGAAATTCAACTCATGGATGTCCATGGGAGGCCATGAAACGTTGAAAAGCTTCGGGGTTCAGCAGGTGAAAGATATCCCGTCCGATTATATGGATTGGATGAGGAACCTCCCCTATTATGTTACCCTGGAACGGTTTGTTCTGGTTCATGCCGGGCTGAACTTCAGCAACGACGACCCGTTTGAGGATAAGTTCTCCATGCTTTGGCTGCGCGAGTACGAGATCAGACCCGAAAAAATCGGCTTCCGCAAGATCATCCACGGTCATATGCCGGTGAACATGGAACTGATCTCGCTCTCCGTAAAAAACAACATCTATAAGTTCATCGACCTCGACAACGGCATCTACATCACCGGGTACGCCGGATATGGCAACCTCACCGCACTGGAGCTTAACTCCATGGAAATGGTGATCCAGGATAACCTGGATATGGAAAGCAGCAGGTAACGAAACAATTCCATCAGAAAAAAAAACAGGAACATGAAAAATCAACAAGAAGTCATGGCCGACCCGAAGCTGGTAGCAGCTTGTGGTTTGTATTGCGGCGCCTGCCGGTCATACCTTAACGGGAAATGCCCTGGTTGCCGCGAGAACCTCAAAGCCACCTGGTGCAAGCTCAGAACCTGCTGCCTCGAACATAACTACCAGAGCTGCTCCGAATGCACCCTGATAGCGCCGGCCGACTGCAAAAAGTTTAACAATTTCATCTCGAAGATCTTCGGATTGCTGTTCAACTCCGACCGTTCAGCCTGCATCGCCCGCATCAAAGAGACCGGATACGAGGCCTACGCTGCAGAGATGGCTGCCAAAAAGAAGCAGACCATTAACAGAAAATAGGTTGAATCCCCGGCTCACCGCCGACTTTTCTGATCGCGCATATCCCTGACCGCCTTCTGCAGCGTCTCCTCCACGGGAAGGTAATTGTATTGCTGCCAGAAACCTTCATCCACAGGACCTGCCAACTGATCCCAACGTTGGGTGGCGCCAAGGGTTTTATCGCCTTTAAAGCTCCGCAGAAGGGCCGCATCGCGGCTGCAATCTGTCACTACCAGGTCCATCTTGTACTGGTACCGGATCTTTTTACCCGATTGCATGTTCACGTACACCATCGCGTAATCGTTGCGAATGGCCGACAAGGACCAATGTCCGTCGCGCTCACCGTAAGTGATCACATTCTCTCCCATCGGCATCTCCATGATCCAGCCGGGAACGCCGCGCAAGGTAAAGGGGCGGTTGTATTTGGTTTTCTCGTAAGCGTCGAAAGCCTTCATGCTGGGCTTGTATACGACTTTCATGATCGCGAAATTCTCCGCGCTGATGAAGATCTCGCCCCGGTACAGGGTCTCTTTCACCTTCTCTTTCTGATCGTACGTGATGTGATAGATCTTTTTCCCATCCGGGCCGGGGATCTCTTTCATCCGGTAATCGTATTTATCGAAATCAGCCTCATCGAGGGCGGTGTTATGATACATCTCGGCGATATCCAGCACGAAGGGGCAACTCAGGCAAAAGGCCTGCCGCCCGACATCACCCATGGAGTTGACAAGGATGGTGTCGGATTTCACCCTCCCCTTCACCAGCATCGGGAAGTTCGACCGGGCGTATTTCTTCCGCAGTTCTTTCCCCGGATAAGCGTAGTAGCCGTCTTTAAGATCCTGCACAATGGCTTCGGCATATTCCGCCAATTTATTTCCCACGATCTTCTGAACACGGATATAGCCCGTCAACAATACCGAATCCCGGCCATAGTTGGCAGCAAGGTTCTCCACCGCCTTCCTGATCACCTCCGGGGCAGTCAAACCCACCACTTCAACCTCCGGCAACCCGATACCCACCGAAGTCATCTTCACCTTCAGCGGGCCGGATACGAAAGAGACGATGGGCACATGCGCCGGGGAATAACCCAGGTACCCGAAAAGGAGCGAATCGTTTTCATACCCGCCGGGGATGGAAAGCCGGAACTCACCGTCGTTATTGGCAGAAGTGCCAATGGTAGTGCCCTTAACAATCAACTGGGCAAAAGGAAGCGGCTTCCCTGTGGAGCCGTCGACAACCGTCCCAGTGAGGGCGAGCGGAGTTTGTCCCGCGAGATGCAGCGAGATCATCAGGAATAAGCAAAGCCAGAGCTGTTTCATACCGGAGGCTAAAATAGTAATATTATGCGGAAGGTGGTTTAACCCCCTAAAGAATACGTAGGGACACGCCACGGCGTGTCCTTATCCATCACGAAAGATCACCCCTCTTTGATTTAAACCATAACGACAGCAAAATCATGGACGATAATAAAAAAATACCATTCGCCACGGCAATGACAAGGATGATACTCAAGGGTAAACTATAAACCGGATCGGTAAAGACAAATATCCCGGTGAGCCCGGATCCGAGAAAGGACCAACGCAGCCATCGTTCTCTTTTATTCTTTTTGAAAAGGAAAGCCGCCGACAGGAACGATAAACTCATGAATCCATAACCTATTCCTTCCAGCGCACCGGGAATGGAATGAGGATACGGGTGGGCGAAAAGCAATAACGACAAGCCTTCTGCCGATTTCTGCACCAGGTTATGCGCGACTACGGTTATCTGCATGTAATAATTCGTGCTGGAAATCGTGGCATACACGATGGCAAATATCAGGGCTAACAAACCCCATATCTCATGCTCATCCCGTGAAACATAATACACGCAAACCATGAGCATCAAATAACTGAGCGTAAGAAGGAAACAAGGAATGATCCACGAAAAGAATGCCGCCGGATTGAAAGAGTCCATGTATGGCCCCATCCCATTCCAGGGAGCATGTAAAACCGGCTGATAGAGCCCGAAAGCAACGATGTATCCGATGAGTATGACAAAAGTCACCAGCGCGCACCAAAATCCGAGATCATGGACTTTGACTGATTTTGATTGATTTCTTATTTCCATGTTCCGGTAAAGGTTTATGTTTGACAGGTCTCAGGAAACGGTCAGTGCTTGTTTTAACTCCTCAATGGTTTTCTCTATTTCGATGGCTAACCCGCTATTCGGGATCAAGGTACTATCCGGCATCAAATAGACACAGAAGCCGCTTAACTCATGGATCCATTCCGGGTGACCGCACGTATCTTCAATCCTGGATACCGTATCCACTAATTCATACAGGTCACGTTTCCCGGCGACAATTCCTTCCAGCAGCGCCAGAAAGTATCTTTTGATCGCTTCCTGTATTTCATCCTCCTTCATTTTATAATGATCAAAAAAAACCGTCTCCGCCCTGGCTGTTTCCCACGGGTCACCTTGATCAAGGAAGGCTAATTGATGAATGAAATCCTCATCAACATTCTTTTCCTTCAGAAAGATTTCGTTTGCCCAATCTATGATCTCTTTTCCCGGTGATAATCCCAGGTAATATTTAGCAACAAGCTCAGGGTTGACCATTGTTTTAGCAATTGTAATATATTGTTTGACAAGATTTTAACATCGAATCATTCCTTGATTTTGGCATATCTTATCTCATTAAAAAGTTCATTGTTCTTGCAAATGGATTTTCTAAAAACGGCCTCCTTCACAAACCCGCATTTCTCGAGCACTCGTTGAGACGCTTTGTTAAACTCAAAAACACCCGTATGAATCCGTACAATATCCAGGTGACTGAATCCCCAGTTCGTCATGAGGTTTACTGCTTTCGTAGCAATACCCCGGTTCCAAAAAGGTTCGCCGATAAAGTATCCTATTTCCGCGCTTTTCCGATATACATCGGTTCCAATGGAAAGACTGATATTTCCGACATACTGGTTTTGATATTGGATAGCGAAAAAGGTTTTGGGGTTGAGCGAATCCACCATTTTCTTAAAACCGATGGCATTTTCCGGCAAGTACGGTTTCGGGAAAGCATCCCTCAGGTTGATACTAACCTTTTCATTGTTAGCATATTCAACAAGCTTTTCCAAATCCGAATCGAGTAGTTCCCGCAGAACCACTTCTCCCTCTTCGGCAATGTTGATTTCCGTTCTTTCACTCATTTATACCCAAATGTTTACATCTGTCAAAGACATCCTCCGTTTCTCCCGATCATATTCTTTTCCAGGCCGATTTCATCACGGGGTTTTCAGGCAAGTTTAAAGAAATTTCAGCATTCCACACATAACTCCCGGGCCATTGCCTGAAAACTTTAACCATTTTAAACAAAATCCGGAGGATCCATCTTTTTTCATTTGGTTGCCAGCCTCCGTCAGGATGAAGTTGAATCGTCACATCATCCCACCGGCGTTTTAGAAAATACCCGCCATGGAGAACCCCGGTTGATTTGTCTGGTTTTATCGTGAATCTTCCATTGACCGCCACCTCGGTGCGCAGGCACGCTATATCCGGGACGGGTGGAAAGAAATTAGCCGTAATCGCATGTTTCCCATTCCGGGCGCTCATACTTTCCATTTCGTGATGACCATCGCGGCTGGTTAAGCGATAGGTCACGCCGTCGTCTGACAGTATGTTTTCCTTGCCGGGGAATAGCGGCGACAAGCGACCGTTGAAATTTTTATTCCAATCGACGTTGAACGTATCAGCCGAATAACGGGTAAAATAATTCCGGGAATTATCGATCGGTAAAGGGAACGTATCGGGTTGATGTTTTACGGAACCAATTTCCAGGATAATATCGGTATACTTCCGCCTGGCAAACGCCATTTCGTACAGGGAATAAAAAGGAAAGGACATCGGTTGCCTGGAAACAGTACCCACGGGCGCCAGCAAAAAGAAAGGATTCTTTTTTCCCCGGTTACGTTCATCGACCTTCACATGTAACCGACGGCCTTTTTGGTCTTCAAAATCGAAGAGCACTTCCAGTCGATCTGCCTTGAATTCAAATTTTGCATCCTCCAGAGGACGTGGAAAAAATTGAACATTGTTTAAGATGCTTGCCTGGGAAGCAAAAGGGAACGAAGGCTGATGATAGATATCAGCCCCGCTGTCGATACGATAGGCGATCATCAGCAAACTCTTTTCCCCGTTGGGTTTCCTCGCCTGTTGAACTTCAAAAGTATGATAAAGCTCATCCGGATCTTTTTCAAAATTGATCAGGATCAAATGCTCCATCGGGTCCACGGAGAAAGAAAAGGGAGAAAAAAATGAGCCGTTTGATGGCGTCGAGTAAATATCAGTCTCGGGGAAAGATGATTTGTTCGTCATAAAAATGCAGTTTATAACTATTAGATGAAGAGATGATCAAATTGTTACAAAATCAACCCATAATGTTTTTCCTTGGCATGCCTTTTTTCCGGTAGCAAATGATTTTTTCTTAGCTTTGATGTTGTTTTCATATCGTAATTGGATTTCTGTTTGAAATCCAGCAAAATCCTATACAAGTGACCGTTAGCATTAATGCAAAAAGACGAAAATAGAATGATGAAAAAGATTTTAATATTTATCTTCAGTGTACTTTTATACACCGGTTATGGGCAAGAACTTAAAACATTGTCAGAAGTTGAATTAAAAGCATTTGATAATGGCAAATTGATTCTTGAGAATGGTTGGAGCGTTATAATTAAACCTGACACTGAATGGGCATTTCATATAATCAGATTTGAGAATAATAATGAATTAAAGTTAACGGATTCTGTCGAATTAGCCACAGAGGGATTTAATTTCAGACTTCTACAATTTTATGAGCGCAATGATTATCTATTCATAATTGAAGCCATTTATGAAAATGTATCCTATTATCCGGTTTATTTCATAACTCAGGGAGAAATTAAGAACATTGGGAATCTGAACATAAGACTTGATTGTAATCATTGTGATGCTTTCAATTATCCTTTGAATGACCTGATTATTAAGGAAAATGACAAAAGAGTAGAATTTTCTTTTAAAAAGGATCTGGTTCTAATGAACGAAAAAGACTTTTCGAAATTCAAGAAAGATGAAATCAGATTTGTTTATGAATTGAATACAGAAAAAATAAAAATTGAAAAAAGCACAAGCGTCAACAAATAAGGTCTTCTCCGGCGCAACCCGGCATAAAGCCCCCGCCTTCTTCAAAATTGCACGAAATCCTTGATGGAAGCTGATTAAAGTATTATGGGGATTTGATCAAGAGGGGAAAATGGTCGTTTGAAAATACAATGCGTTCTTTGAACTTTTAAGTAGAAAAGGCCATTTCAGGCATTTTCATTGGATGGTATGGGGCCTCTAGTGATACTCTCTGAGTGGTGAAAACCGTTCCGGCAGGTTCATGATGTAAATTGAGATGCAAGCAAGAGCTAACTTAACGACATGCCTGTTCTACTATAGTAAATGAATTTTTCTTAGCTTTGATGTTGTTTTCATATCGTAAAAGTTTATGGATTAACTGATCCATGATGATCCCAAAACGCAAACATATCCGCTTACGCAATCACGATTATTCATCGCGAGGATGGTATTTTGTTACCATTTGTACCAATAACAGGGTTTGTTCCCTTGGAAAAATTGAAAATAAAACCCTGGTCCTGTCTGTTATTGGCAAACAGGCCGAAATATTCTGGAATGAAATACCCGTACATTTCCCGAATGTCGAACTGGGAAATTATGTCATTATGCCCAACCACATTCATGGAATTATTAGAATTGCTACCGAACCGCTGGTAAGGACACGCCATGGCGTGTCCCTACCAAACACGCCTCAGGATGCACCCGTAGGGACACGCCATGGCGTGTCCCTACATGACGTTTCCCTACAAACGTTGTTGCACCATGATTTACCTATGTCGTCGGAATACAACGAATTCGGGAAAACCATTCCCGGATCGTTGGCGGTTATTATTGGTCAATTTAAATCAACATTATCACGGTGGTGTAATATAAATAAACACCCATTTGGGTTCCAGGGCAGGTTTTATGACCATATCATACGAAATGACACTGAATTTGAACGGATTAAAAATTATATTATCAATAACATCAGGGATTGGGAACGTGATAAATTTTATCCAGGAGAGTGAAATGGTCTAACATGTCCAGACAGATTAGACCTTCTCAATGAAACGGATATTTTTGATAAAATTGATTACGAAAAACTACGGCATCTGTATTCGATATAAAAGAAACCTGCAAGCAACAATTAAATATAATTCTGAACGTTATGTATCGTAATAGAAACCTAAAAACAAAAAATCATGAAAAGAAAAATTTTGTTTTTAATCATTTCGGCAGCGACTTTCAGTAGTTGCTTTACGATGGCACAGACGTCCCGGTTTTTGTTTTTAACCGGACAACAGCTTCAACCATTAGGAATAATGTTGACAGATCAAGGTCTGTTCTATAAGAATTTCAATCCAAACTGGCAGAGCGACCATGAGAATTATCCTTATTTAGGTTTTTTATCAAACGAGACCTACCTGACGACTAAACATTATAAAGAAGCGAGCACTTTAAAGGCTGAAAATAAATATGAGCGCACATTTATTCAAATGGACGCAAGTAAACATGATTTCTATCCAATTCTAATCGGTAATACCAAAGGACAAATGAGTTTAGACAAATACACTGTACTAAACAAAGAAATGAAGCTATTACCGGTCGCTATTTGCATGGCAGAGACAAAAATTGCAAGCAGGCAAGACACCATTATTGTTTGGTTCAAACCAACAGAATCAATAAAGAAATCGTTACCAGACAACATCAACCTTGACGACTATTTGCAGGTTCCGGAAATAGCAGAACCATAACAACGAACGCATAACAAAGGATTGCTATCAGCGGGGAAGCGGTGTTTTAGGACAGTGATTATTCCGACGATTCAGCGCCACCATTCCGGCGCTATCAGCGCCATCTAAAAGGGGACAAATTTGTGGTAGCGTGAGGAATTTTATGTACACGGTCTCTGACTGTGTTTCAAGGCTAAAATCAGAATGATGTCGAATTTAAAGCCACATACACGAATGAACCAGAAATCCTCAACTTCTCATACAGCCAAACGTTGGCAGAAATTAAAAAGACAAGAAATAACACATAAAAGTTTGATTTACTTTTCTTTTTTATTGATTATAACACAATCATGTATACCGTACGTAAAGGTTGATAATTATGATAAACTGACAAATTTTAAGGAAATAAAAGAACAGAAAAATTTAGACAAAGCAACCCCAACTGATTACATCTTTTTTTTCAACAAAATGATTAATCAACGAGCAAGTATATTTATGGGGAATAATTGGGAGATATATCATAAAGACTCTTTAAATGTTTATTACTGTTATGCAGTATTGACTAAAAAAGGGATTTTTACGGATACCCTTTATTCAATTAGTAAATCTCACTTGGACAAAGAATTTCCGTTGTATGATAGTTTGAAATTTTGGAAAATAAGATGCAAATTACTTGATTATGCATATGCAGGATTTAATTTTGGAGAAAATCATAAAATTACATTTGAAAAAGATTCAATATACATGACTTCCAATGGAATTAAAATAAATACCATGAGAAAGTTTAAATCACAGTCTAATAATCAAATAAAATGGAGAAAAGGTGAAATTCAATTTGAGATATTAGTTGACAAACTGAACTTGGAAATGATAGATAAGAAAGTAATTAAATAAGCCCGGCATAAAGCCACCGCCTTCTTCAGAATTGCACGAAATCAATAGTGCAATCTGGCTAAAGTATTATGGGGATTGCATCAAGAGGGGAAAATGGTCGTTTGAAAATCAATGCGTTCTTTGAACTTTTACAGTAGAAACAGGGAATTTCAGGCATTTTCATTGGATGATGTAAAACCTTGTTCGTGATATTCTCTGAGTGGCGAAAACCGCTCAGGCAGGTTCATTCGCCGTGTATTACCATTCGGCCATTGTAAGTAAAAAGTATTCAGTAAGAACTGATAAAAATTATCATAACTTTGGGTAGAAAAGTACAGAGGGTCAGAACAGATAAGATCCAGCGATGAGTAATGCAAAAATATCCATCCGTTTTTT
>Ga0209099_1000706_pt1 | contig 38501 bp, 33 predicted proteins | sample AD_JPNHW2_MetaG_FD_184430 | JGI IMG/M metagenome (GOLD analysis project Ga0209099, IMG submission 184430) | Active sludge microbial communities of municipal wastewater-treating anaerobic digesters from Japan - AD_JPNHW2_MetaG (SPAdes) (version 2) | ecosystem: Engineered > Bioreactor > Anaerobic...
CAGTTACATTATTGTTTTGGGCACTGATGCCCTCAAGCAGTCAGCCGGTCTGAAACAGTTTGTGGACTACAAGTCCACAAGCTTTGAAGTAACAGTTGTTTCCATGCCAGACATTGCCAAACAGTTTCCCACCGTTACAGACAAAGTGGAACAGTTGAGGCAATACCTGAATACCAAGACCCAACCTGTTCCCCCATATGTTCTCCTAGCGGGAACTATGGATGAGATTCCTATGAATAGATTCAATACGGAATATGATACTGTTGGTTTGCAGATTGCTACTACAGATTGTGTATTGGAATATGATAAACCATGGGCTTTTTTTGATGCTAATCACAATGGTGTTGTTGGTGAAGCGATTGACCTAGAATCAATTTCTAACGGTCTTTCGCCAGTTTTTGCCATAGGTCGTATTTTGAGTGACGACACTACCATTCTCAACAACTACTTCTCATCACTTCTTCACACTGAGCAGTATTACGAAGCCAATCCTTCTTTGGTTGGTACAGTTGCAGGCGCTATTATACAGCTACCATCAGCTAATCAGACAAGCGATTTAAATGATGGAGATGAAGAGAAACTTAAGAATAGTTTTCCTGAAGTAAACTGGATTGGCTTGTTTGAGCATACTGGCACTTTGACATCGTCCTTAGGACAGGCCCTGACAAAGGACTCGTTCGTGGATGGTTGGAATCACAGTGATATTGTCTATACTAGCGCTCATGGTGGACGATGGCGTATTGTTTGGACTGATAGCAATCATAATGGGGTTGCTGATGATGGAGAAAGTAGTTTTGAAGAGTTCTGTTCTAATACAACAGATTCTCGAATATCTCGTGCTGTTTATCTCGCTTGGTATAATGGTTGTTCTACGGTAGATACTCTCGGCAGCTATCACAATAGTTTTAGTTTAAACCTATTTGATAGCGGAAAATTGCTCAACTTCGTGGGTTATACAGGGGTAGAAAATGGAGCCTCTCTACAAGCATTTCAGTTTTTTAGTTTTCTAAGAAAAGGGTACTCTATAGGTGATTCATTAGAAAAAACCAAGATGGCTGGTATACAGGCTGCTTATAAAACGGCGCAGGGGACGCTGTACAACGTCTATGAGCTAACCCTGGTTGGTGACCCTTCGGCCAGAGTGAATAACGTGCTATCTTCTACGAACCATGTTGTTTCTAACAAGTTAGTTCAACATGGGGAGGCAATTGATTTGTCTTGGAATAATGCTGGTCCAATATCAACCTACAATGTTCAAGTAAGTAATACATCTGATTTCAATAATTTAGTGAAATCAGACATTGCCTACACCAACAACTATCAGATCTCTTCTTTGCCTGTGGGTAATTACTATTGGCGGGTGCAAGGAGTTTATGATACCGGAGCAGGTGATTGGTCAGAGACAAAATCTTTTGGGGTCTATGAACCATTGAGTTTAGTAGTCAACTCTCTACCCGCTCAAGTTTCTGACCCTGAAGTGGTTATCTCTGGTAGTACTAACGGTAGTCGTATCCTTGTTAACAATCAAGAGCAGGTAGTCACTAATGGGAAATTTTCCACGGTAATTACGCTGTCTTCCGGCAAGAATACGATTAAAGTGGTGGCATTGGATACCTATGGTCACTCTACTTCCAAGGAATTGGTTGTTACCTATCAAACCCAAAAAACAGAAACTGTTTTGGAGCTGACGATAGGGATACCAACTATTTGGATAGATGGTAAACCTTTGCCATTGGACGTGGCTCCCAGCATTATTAACTCAAGAACCCTAGTGCCTTTGAGAGCAATCTTTGAGGCAGTTGGTGGTGATGTGGGTTGGGATCCTTCTACGAGGCAAATTACGATTGTGTCTCGCGGACAGAAGCTGATTCTTACCATTGGTAAGAACACCGCTAGTCTTAATGGCAAAACTGTTTCTATTGATTCAAATCCCAAGGTAGTTCCTACCATAACCAATGGTAGGACCTTGTTGCCTTTGCGATTTGTAGCCGAGGCCTTTGGCTTCCAAGTCGATTGGAATGCTGAGACTCGGAAGATTGTACTTACCTATAGCGGGGGGAGTTGACTCTCCCCGTTTTTTTGTTGTCTAAAGTAATGTGACTTGCTTGATTTTCTAAAAGCTATATAATTAAGTATATAGTTTTTAATTTGATTATGAAAGAATTTTTTCACAAATATCTCAAATATATTTTAGCTGTTTTAGTTTGTCTGAGTGCGTCGCTGTGTTTATTCTTTTATTTAACCAGTTTTAATTATTTAGCCGAATCATCAGCTTTAAAATGCAGTCGATTGGTAGGTGCTAAAGTAACCAATGATAGCGGGAGGAGCCTCACTGTTTACTATCCCTGGTGTTTTGTCTCTTTAGGGGGTAAAGTTTCTTTATATAACCTTTTACAGCCTGATAAATTAGAGGCTCAGAAGGCATCTCTTATAGTTCATTCGATTGACTTGCAAGACGCATTCAAAGGTCCAGCCTATTTGGTAATGGATAGCGAGACGATAAACAACAAAGTTATTAACCAGTTGCTTTGGCAAGAGGGGTTTGCTGATTCTGCTAGTCCAGCTGTCATCAAGTTGAAAATTCCGGAGACTAGCGTTTCTGTCTGCGGGGATATTACTATAAATGACTCCCAAAAACTACCAAAAATTTTTGTAGGCGACCAAGAAATACCTTTAAGGCAAGATAAAGATAAATACTATTTTTGTACAGCTGCCTTAGCTCCCAATTCTGCTCCTATATTGAATGTCGTTATTCCCAATTCTAAGAGTTTTAAGTCCTTTAAGATGAAACTTTATTGGCCGCCAGCTAGTGAAGGTGGACGAGGCATTCCAGTTTCTGAGTTTATCGCTCAACACGATTATTTCGTGCCCTTCAACTTGAGCCAGTTATCTTTTCCTTTGTAGTAAAAATTTCATTTTTAATTCAATTCATATGTTTTTAAATTTAGACAATAAAAACAAGGGATTATTGAGACTAAAACAGGCTATCTTCTTATTCTTTTTGGCGGTTACCTTAGTTAACCATGGGAATATGGCCTTAGCTTCCTCTGGGCTGGCTTATGAAGACTTGGGATATTCTCCTAAGGATGTAGCAGAGGGAAGCGTAATCAATGACGTATGGGTTTGGAAAATGAAAGATGGCAAAGTAATCGCTGATACTAATAATATTAGCGATGTGGAAACTATAGCTAGCTTTAAAACCACTGATTATGATGAAATTATCTTGGCTGATGGCAAGACTTCAATAAAAAAGGATGGCACAGTGGAAAATTTTACGGTACCTTCCGATGCAAGTAGCTACACCAAATCTAAAGCTACTTTGGGCTTAGGGACTCTGGTTGGTGACACACAATTAAAAGTAGGTAATGATGGCAATATCCATTTAATAACCGATTCAAATTACGACACTGAAGGGAAGTACACCTATGATATTGGCAATGGGCAAACTGAGGGAGTGAAGCCCAATCTTCACGAGGTTACTCTAAATTTTGCAGCTACTGATGGGAATATAGCCTTACTCCAACAGGCCCTAGCCGATATCGCTAATGGCAAAGATATTTCTCAAACCATTTTGGGCACTGTGGATATGGGGTATTTTGGGTTAGATGATGTGACAGTAAAAACAGTAAATGGTAAAGCAGTGTTTGTTTCGACCGGGAGAAAGGCTGTGCAAATAGCCGAAAATAAAGCAGAGTTTAGTATTCCCAGCTATAATGCTACAACTACTAGCACTAATGTGTCTGTTGGGACATCTTCTACCGATGTATCTATTGAGACACCCTCTAGTGATAGCGAGTCTTCTTTTATAACCAGTAATGATATTGTGGTGTATACTGATAGCGTTTCTAATAATAATGACAAGTCTCATATGTTAACTGCAGCGCAATTAGTTAATCAATGTGTGGCTAGGTGCTTAGCTATTAAAAATACTAAAGCTTATTGTGACCAGGAATGTAATATTCCTCGATGTGGCTGTCGAGATACTGATGGTAATGGTGTCTTGGAAACTGTTTGTGAGGCCGGTCAATTTGGCAAAAAATGCTTAGGCGTCATGAGCTGCGATGTAAGAATTTGTGACAATCCGGATTTATTAAAACAGCCAGTTTGGACTGCTCCGGCTACTAACGATAGCGTAGGCGTTAATGTTACTCCAAAGACTTCTGCCACCAGTATTCCCGCAGACACTACCGTTTATCAGGGAAATTGTCCCCCAGAATTGTGTTCTTCTACTTTTTATCCAGGCGGTTTGCTGGGCCTTTTCAAGTGTCCAGGCACCCAATACTGCAATAAATATTGGTGCAAGGGAAATTGCACCGCTTCCTGTGGCTCAGGTGGCAGAGATCCTTATGGAATGTGCCCTGATGCAGGTACCGTTTGTTGCAAGCCAGCGGCTTTAGTAAATTCATCTCCAACTTTGACCGAGATGGCAGCAGATTCATGTCCTTCTACCTATTGCAAACCAGCCTGCGACTCTTTGAGAGAAAACGATACTGGCCATAAATCTTGCAACGGGTTTAAATGTTGTATGCCTAATTATAATCTCGGGACTTGTGGCAGTTTGGGCGGCGAGTGTGTTGGCGGTTGCGAGAGCAATAAGATTCTTGGGCGAGATGCCACTTTGTGTTTGCAGAGCGGCATTTGCTGTAAAAAGGGGACTGGCAGCAATCTTGTTAGCTATTGTGGGTGTGAAAATGGTCAACCAAAATGTGGTGCTCAAATGCCCAATGGATTACAATGTTCCACCGATTCTCAATGTGCCAGTTTGCTTAATTGCCATTAAGGGTGCCTAAAAAATAGATTTTAAAAAGCATTCTTCCAATGAATGCTTTTTTGAGTTTGATGATGTCAGTTTGGCAAACTATTTTATACAGTTTACAATAATCTTGTAGCCGTTAAGTCTGCCTACGTAATAGTTCTAATACAACTTCAAATTCAAACAAGGGGAGGTGGCTTGATATGTTGAACATGTCTAGAAGTATTGAATTAGTAGAGCTTACAAATGCCAACTACACTGAGCTACTTCCATTGAGAAATAGCAATTCGTATATTTTAAATTGCACGCATCGCAAATACGCCGTTTCTAAAGAAGGTCTACTACATGAGTTCATGCGCGATTTTGACCAGGATCGCCACAAACAGGTTTTGGTGTATTATAGGTCTGAGAATATAATAATTGGAACTATCTATTCCTATAGTTATAGCCTTGCTGATGGCTATCTGTTTGTTACTACATACATTGCAGATAATTATATCAACAAGGGCTATGGAGTAGAAACCTTGCTATTGTTTATTTCTTGGCTATTGAAGCTGGTACCAGATTTACGTAAAATCTACCTTGATGTCTATGATTTTAATCTTCTTTCCATTAAAGCCATGGAACGCTGTGGAGCGAAGATAGAGGGTAGGTTTCACGAACATCGCTTAGTGCCAGGTTATGGTTATAGAGATCTCCTGCGGTTCGCATTTTACATGAAGGATTGGGGGGATGAAGAAGTTGCTAGGTTGCTGAACCATTTTGAGATTCTCCAAAAAAGGAGGTGATTAAAATGCCGGATGAAAAGAAAGGTAAAGAAGGGACTAGTACAGAAAAAACAACTGCTGCCAATGGACGAACTTATGAAGTAAAAGACAGTACTCCTGGTTACTCAACAACAAGTTTTTTGGGTTGTATTAATGACCCAGACATTCAATCTCATTATACTGTTCATGCCGGTGATCGAGCGTATGTAACAGATAAGTTTGGTGAAACTCATGCTGTTGGGCATGGTTCTAGTAGTGATAGTGGTAGCGGTGATGGTGGCAATGACGGTGAGGGTGGTAGTGGGAAATAGCTGTTTATTTTTTCAGGGGGGCTCATTTATGAAATGCCCCCTTATTATAATCATGTTATAATCAATCATATGAAAATAAGGCTGATACATAACAAGCCTAAAATATATTTAATTGATTTGCCGCAGAGAGATGATAAAGCCTACTTAAAGATCTTTTTTTTGGGCGGTCGATACTTTGACCCTCCTAGCTTGCAAGGATTGGGTCATACAACCGAACATTGTATTGCAAAACATATTATTCGTAATTCTGGGAAACTAGATTTGGATGCTACTACCGATACCGAGTTCATGATTTTCAATCTTGATGTTAACAGAGATGATTTAATTTTAGCCACGAAGAGTTTTCAGCGCTCTTTTACGATATTTAAACCCAATGATGCCGATATAGAAAAAGCCAAAATAGAAATATTGGACGAAAAACTCAAATGTAAAGCCAATGAGGCTTATTCTTGGGAGAATTTAAGCGTTACGATGGCAAGTTCATTTTTAAACAAAAATGGCGTTACTAATGTTGATTACTTTAAGCATTGGAAGCAGGCTTCTCCGGCTATTAATGCTAAAGATATAATTGAGTTTTATAGAAATATGTGTGACAGGGGGTATGCCGTATTGATATATGCCAGTGATTTAAGTAGACAAGAAATCTTGCAAATAAAAAAAATAACAAATAATTTAAAATCTCCAAACTTACAGTATTCTTTATTGCCCGTATATTCTCTGATGTCCCCACAGATTATAATCAATGAGGAAAAACCAATTGAAACAAATTTATTAGAAAAGTTTGATTCGGTAGGGATTATTTTTCCACAACCATTACCAGGCGATAGCTGTTTTCGTGAGCAAATTGTCGGAGCGTGTATTAGACCGTTTTTGAATAATAATCAACTTTTTCGTGTTCTCGACATAAAACCATGGGAGATTCATTATTACAGCCGTTCTTGCCCTATTTTAGTGGCTCGTTATAAAGTTTCTGGGAATGTAGCCGACAGTATTAGGGCTGTAAATCAACAAATAAAAGCCTTTGCCAGTTCTGATTTTGATATGTTTTATAGAAAATTCAAAAAGTATGTATTTAATGAAGTTGGAAAAATATCTAGGAACAATAGCTCTGCTATCTATAATCTATCCTGGATATTATCTGTGCTTGATAAAAACCCCAACTTGTTTTTATTAAAACTTAGGTTGTTATTTATGGGAAAATGGGCTATGAAAAATTTTCTCACAAAATATTTAAATATTAAAAAAGCTATCATAATTGTTTCTAGTTCGCCTTATTCAAAAACTAATATTAACGAAATACAAAATAGTTTGAAATAACTGCTGGGAACAATAAGGGACTAAAAACACCTCTTAGAGGGTGTTTTTTTGGTTATTACATATTGATTGACTAATCTCTGTTAGTAGTTTATAATAAACACAGTTTTATATAGCTCTGTAACAAGTCCAAATGCAGATAGTTTCTCTTGAAACTTGCGAGTTTTAGACAGCAATCAAATCAATCCACAGGAGGTGGAGAATGAAACGCACTGCTTTCGTATCGCTTTTTCTGTCTTTTTGTTTCTTGTTTTCTTGTCTCATTCCGACCACTTTCATTAGAGCGGCAGATGTACCCAAACGCAGTTACATTATTGTTTTGGGCACTGATGCCCTCAAGCAGTCAGCCGGTCTGAAACAGTTTGTGGACTACAAGTCCACAAGCTTTGAAGTAACAGTTGTTTCCATGCCAGACATTGCCAAACAGTTTTCCACCGTTACAGACAAAGTGGAACAGTTGAGACAATACCTGGATACCAAGACCCAACCTGTTCCCCCGTATGTGTTATTAGTGGGTAAAAGAGCGCTTGAAATGAATGGTACGAGCTCACACGAATCCTTTATTGGCACTATCCCAATGGCAGTATTATCGCTTAATGGAATAGAGGCTGCGACTGATTTACTATATCGCTTTCCTCGTTTACATTTCGATTTCTCCAATGGAACCTACCTGATGCCACCCACTATGCAAGGTTCCATTAACTTTGTAGTAGGGAGTATTCCTGTTGATGACGTATCCTTTATTGATGACTATTTTGAAAGGTTAATACCGTTAGAAAAGATGTATTCCGAAAAAAACTTTCTTAACGGTATTATAGCTAACGGCATTCTTGGCTATGGCTCTGGTACTTTACCACCAATGCCAAGCGATACCGCTGGATTAGGAGAAGAAACGAAATCTATAATGTCAGATAGCGGCGCCGTTGTTACTCTTTATGAAAAAGGGGGTAGTAGACCTTCTGCCTATATACCAACCCTGCCATTAACTGAGACCAACTTTACTTCTGTTTGGAATTCTCAGTTTCATGATTGGGTTTTACTGACCGGTCATAACGCTACCTATAGCCTTTATTGGCCCATACCCGACCCTGGGCTTGAGGAGGCGCAAGAAACAGCTATTTGGAGATATTTTGCTGATTTGACGAAACTTACCAGTAAGGCATTCTTTGGCCTATTTGATGGATGCTCATCGGCTCATCCTGGGGATATTGAAGCGCTCACTGGATTTTTTAAGAAAAAGCTAGTCTATACCGGCATTGGCTATACTGATGTGATTCCAGAAACAACCTTTGCTTTGAAAATATTTCAAAGAATCAAACAAGGATATAGTATTGGAGATGCTCTCCAATATCAAGATAAACAGGTCCAAGAAATCATGGAAGAAGAAGTCTTGGGCGATCCCTCTGCTTGCCTAATTCCCAGAAACTTCGGAGTTGCGTTATCTAATCCCTCCAATTCGGTTAGGGTATCTCCGGGTGTTTCCCTCACCCTTTCTTGGAAAAAAGCCGATGCTACTTGGGCTTACAACGTTCAGATAAGTAACTCATCTGATTTTACTAATTTAGTGAAATCAGATATTACCTATACCAACAGTTATCAAATCTCTGTACTACCTATAGGTAATTACTTCTGGCGGATAGCAGGAGTGTCTGATGCAGGTTTAGAACAATGGTCTGAAACAAGAGCTTTTATCGTAAATGACCCTTTGGCATTATCGGTAGTTCCCTTGCCATCGACGACAACCAATCCTGACATTACTATCTCCGGAGTTACCAATGGCGACAGTATAGTAGTAAACAACCATTTCGTAGCGATAGTTAACACAAGGTTTTCTTGTATACTATCGCTTGTAGGTGGAAGTAATATCATTACTATTACTGCTATCAAAGGAACACAAAAGTCTGTTCAAACTTACAAAGTTTTCTATATCAAACCAGTAACTCTAAGATTTATTATCGGAAAACCAACGGTTTGGATAGACGGAGACATGAAGGCATTAGAAGCCCCTCCCATGATTTACAACTCAAGAACCCTGGTTCCCATAAGGGTTCTAGTAGAATCTATTGGGGGGTCTATTGATTGGAATGCATCTGCCCAGATGGTAAATATAAGTTTGGGGGATACTAGACTCACGTTGATCGTTGGTAGCAATGTTGCCCTATTGAACAATACGCTGGTTTCTATTGATGCGGCTGATACTAAAGTTGTGCCAAAGATTGTCAATGGTCGTACTCTTCTACCACTACGTTTCGTGGCAGAATGTCTTGGCTTCCAAGTTGATTGGAAACCAACTGCCCAAACGATTGTTCTTACTTATAGCTATAGCGGGAGTTAGCCCAACTCCCGCTTTTTTGTTGCTTGACACTTCGGAATATGTTACCATGATAGTAGTTAAATGAATCATTTATTATGTCTAACAAATTGAAACTATTAGTTTCCTGTTTAGTGATTATTAGCTTAATAACTATAGTTTTATTAGCTGTCCGAGGGAGTCGTTATAATTTCGCAGGAATAATAACAGGGGAAAGCTATGATCCAAAATGGAAGGGTACTGTTGTAGTTCCTAATGTAAAGATATTTGCTTTGGATCAAGATCACACCGGTTCTCAACAGAAGATTTATAAAATTTATTCTAATAAGAATGGTGAATTTGAATTTAATAACTTGCCGTCAGGACATTATCAGATTTTATTCAGAAGTAGTGACAAAACGCCCTCTAATTATTACCAATTTGACGACCTTGCGCCACTCGATTTATTTATAAATAAAGATTATACCCAAAAAACTCCTCTTGTTTTAAACTTAGAATTAAATGAAAGAACTAAAATAGATATCCATAAAGAGGCTGCCCTGACTGTATTAATTAATGCCTTAGAAAATTATAAAAATAATATTGGCCAATACCCTATAAGTGAAAATAATGATGCATACGTTAAGCTAGAGGATAGGAGCATAATTTTACAAAAATTAAGCAAATACATTCCAGGAGGGTATTCTGTAATTGCCGACAGTTTGCCTATTAGCTATAAGTCTGATGGTCAACATTATTTTCTAAAGACATTACCCATTAATTTCCCTGCAAGGCAATCAATTTATCTTACAGATGATCCTCAACAAGGATTTGTGTATTCTTTTTCCAAAAACAACTTTTAATCGAAAGTGCTTATTCTTAGAACTATTTAATTATTTGAGTTAGTTACGTATCATGGCTGCTAGAATATCCGCAATAAAAAAGAGTATGGTTTTGTGCATAGCCGTTGGCGGTATTGTTATTATTGCAGTTCTTGGTTTGTTGTTTTCAAGACAGCAGTTCCATAATATTGCTGGAAGTGATAATAGGTTTGTAGCAGCTTGCGAGAAATCTTTAATAAAGGACGTTTCTGATTACAAGATTTGTAAAATAACAGAGGGAAAACTCATACCTCTAAATAATGACCAACTATCTACCAAGGTACATCCGCGAGACCATATAGTGATTTCTATAAACTTAAAAAAATTAATAGTTGCCAGTGGGCTAGTTAATCCTTTAATGAGAGCAGATTCTAAGGCAATTCCGGATCAAAATTTGGTACTATGTTATACTCTCTATCCAGTTTTAATGGGTAATTTTTTGGAAAATAATTCACAGGGTGGGTACGTTTTTACCGAGCAAAAAATATCTTCTTTGTATGACCAGTATATCCAAGAATTTAAGTGGACTGATTTTTTAAAGGGAACAGGTTTAAAAACTAGTCGCAATGTTAATTTAATTTGCGCTCAAAACATAGAAATTGAACGAACTCCAATTGTATCCTTTGGAATGAAGTTACCCTCTGCCGATTTGTTAGATGCCACCGAAAAAAACGGAATCGTCAATCCTGATTTACGTAAATATGGAGTCAAGATATTATTGGCTAATAATGAACTTATATCAGGCGGATATTCCCGTGAAGAAATCCTAGCTAACTACGATAAATTACTTCCATTAGCAATATTTACCAATGATATAACTTATTAATTTTTTGTTTAATAATAGTGTAATTAAAATTATGGTCAACAAATTTACAAAACAAATAATCATTGTGTTAATCTTATTTATAGGATTAATGTTAGGATTTCATTCCGTTTTAGCTCTTACATGTGGAGCCGGTTGCGTATTAGTGACCGATGGTACTGCCTATTGTCGTTGCTCAGCTACCACAACTACTCCACCTACCACTACTCCTCCTACAACTACTCCTCCTACAACTACTCGTCCTCCTACAACAACTACTCCTCCTACAACTACTCCTCCTACAACTACTCGTCCTCCTACAACAACTACTCCTCCTACCACCGCGCCTAACGGAATTTGCCCTAGTGGGAAATGTGCTGGTTTCAGTGATTCAGATTGCGATGACACTACTTGTTCAACTGGCCAAGTTTGCAGTAATGGCACTTGTGTTAATGGAAATTGTATAAACGGCACAACTCAATCTTGTGTTACAAGTAATGGCGCTTGTACTGGCATTCGTACCTGTAGCGCTAGCTCCTGGGGAGAATGTGTAAGTACACAGCCTAATTGTCCTCCAGTTAGTGGGTGTACTGGCTGTGCTACAGCTGGCTGTGGTGAATGTAGCAGCACGTCTGCTGGTTTTTTGTGCTATTGCAGCGGAAGCTTGGGAAATGGTGTCTATACTTCGTGTCAAGGAGCGTCTGGACATTCTGAATGTACTGGCGGTGGCGATTGTGGGATTACTGGTGGAAATAATTGTGGAGGATTGAACCAACCACGATGTGGTTGCGGTTGCGGTCCTGGTCTGACAAGTTGTACTAATGCTTTTGGTGTATTTTGTGCCTATGATTGTACTCCTACCACCACCACTCCACCTGCATGCCAAAATGGTCAAACTCAAAGTTGTGCTATTAACGGTTGCGCGGGAACTAAAATTTGTTCCAATAATATATGGGGAGAATGTGTTGACAATGCAGGGGATGGGTGTCCAGCAGCAACAACCTGTACTTATACTGTCTGCGAGTGCTCAGGTGGTAATTGTTCTACGGTAACTAAATCGGGCACCGTTCCATGCCCAACAAATGAAGGTTGTAGGAGCTGTCCTACATATAATACCTGTTCTGACTCTCGTACCTGTACAGTTTCTCATCCTGGTGGCAATATAATGACAGGAGGCAGTTGTCCAACGGGTTGCACTAGTAACATAGATTGTGGGATAGAAAATACTAAAGATTGCCATTGGCTTACTTGCTCGAGTAATTCATGCTCTATTTCTAACAATTCTACAATACCTATTTCACAGAATTGCCCTACAGGTTGCAATACAAATAATGATTGTTCTACCACCCAAACTGGTACTGCAGTAATAACTAGCTCCTGCGGTGGCAACACTGCCACTGTTAATGCTGTGGTCAATGGTGGAGTCTCTCCTTATACAAGATATACTTGGTACAAACAAAGCGGTAGTACTGGATGGATAGTTGATTATAGTCAATCTTGTTCTAGCGCTAGCTGTTCCAATTCCCATGCTTATACTTTATCTGGACAAGCTATCAATGTTTATTTGGCGGTGGGCGATAGCGCCGGTAATACATGGGCAAGTAATATTCTTAATATTAATTGTTCCACCACTGCTAATAAATGCGGTATAGATGCTAATGGGGCTATGTTTTGTAGTGCTTCTGGTACAGGCACAAGTTGTAATAGTGTTTCCGATTGCGGAGTTTGCAAGAAGAGGTAACTCCCTTGTTTTAGATTCTTTTTTGGAGCTAAGAGACACCCTTTAACGGGTGTTTTTTACTGTATTGTTAATTATTTGAGATATCCATTGACAAATAGATACGCGTAGTTTAAAATAATAGTAGTTGTAATTAGCTCTGTAACAAGTCTAAATGCAGATAGTTCTTCTTGAAACTAGTGGGTTTTAGATAGCAATCAAATCTATCCACAGGAGGTGGAAAATGAAACGCACTGCTTTCGTATCGCTTTTTCTGTCTTTTTGTTTCTTCCTTTCTTGTCTCATTCCGACCACTTTCATTAGAGCGGCAGATGTACCCAAACGCAGCTACATTATTGTTTTGGGCACTGATGCCCTCAAGCAGTCAGCTGGTCTGAAACAGTTTGTGGACTACAAGTCCACAAACTTTGAAGTAACAGTTGTTTCCATGCCAGACATTACCAAACAGTTTCCCACCGTTACAGACAAAGTGGAACAGTTGAGACAATATTTGGACACCAAGACCCAACCTGTTCCGCCGTATGTTCTCCTAGCGGGAACTATGGACGAGATTCCTATGGTTCGCTTTTACTACGACCTAAACCATCCAGAATATGACGCCATGACAGACGCCTGCCTGCTTTATAACCAGTCGCTTAGTTTTTTTGATATTAATGGTAATGGCAAGCCAGGCGAATTCGTTGAATGTCAGGTTTTCGAGGTGATTCAGAAGTTTGTTATCGGTCGACTTCCTACGGATAGTATAGTTATTCTTGACACTTATTTCCCTCTGCTTATCAAGGCAGAAAAGAAATATGAGACTAATCCGAGTCTCACTGGGATGGTAGCATGTGCCGTAGAGTTTTTTGCTGATGGGTTTTACTACAATGCAGATCAAGCCGGGGAAAAGGTTAAATCAGTTCTACCGCTTGTACAATGGACAACTTTGTATGAAAAGGAGGGCAGCTATACCTCAACCTTACCAGCTGATCCATTAACCACTGCCAATTTTCTTTCTACCTGGAACAAAGGGCTTGATATTGTTTTTACAGAGGCCCATGGTGGTAATTGGCGGCGCATTTTCGATGATACTGATAAGGACGGTGTCTATGATACTGGAGAGGAACACTGGGTGCGTTTCTGGGGACCTCTGACAGATTTCCAGAGCACTACCTTTCTAGGGTATATCAATGGTTGTGACACATTTATTGACGACAACTGGACAAAGACGCCTTTTCCTTACGTAGACAATCTTCTCCATGGGAAATTGCTCAATTTCATCGGTTATGCCTCCTCGATTACTGATTACGACAATCCATTATCGAAAGCAATATGTTGTGCTATTGGAAATGGCTTTTCTGTGGGTGATGCAGTTGCTACAGTTAAGGGAAATACGCTGCCAAGAGACAGGTCTGAGTCATGGCTCAGTATTACTATAGCTGGAGACCCTTCGGCTAGATTGAGCAGTAAGCCTTTGACTGTTATGCCAACAGTCTCGATGACAGACACAAATACAAATGCAATTACATTGTCTTGGAATAAGAACAATCCGATTTGTACTTACATAGTGCAAGTCAGTAGTTTTGCTGACTTTAACAACTTAGTAGAATCGGATATGGTGTACACTACCAGCTGTCAAATCTCTGCGCTACCTGCCGGTGACTATTATTGGCGAGTACGGGCAGTCTATGACACGGGGTTAGGTGATTGGTCAGAGGGAACTTCTTTTACTATTATTGGTCCTATCAACATAGAGGTCGATTCCTTGCCAAATGAAGTAGAATCACCAGTAATTACTGTTACTGGTTCTACTAACGCCGATAGTGTCAAGGTTAATGGGTTAGATGCAACAGTTGCCAGTGGTCATTTCTCAAAAACGGTTTCCCTTACAGAAGGCGAGAATAAAATTAATATTATTGCCTCCAGGGGTACCCAAATCACTACAGCCAATTACGTTGTAACTTACAAAAAATCATTAATCCTCAAGTTGGTCATAGGAAAACCAACTATTTGGGTAAACGGAATGGCCTCGTCATTAGAAGCTCCTCCTGTAATAACCAATGCACGAACATTAGTTCCTATTCGAGCCGTGGTTGAGGCGGTTGACGGTACTATTGACTGGGATGCCACTCTGAGGCAGGTGAGTATTACTGTTAAAGAGGATAGGCTCGTCCTAACTATTGGAAAGAGCTTGGCTACCCTCAATGGTAACACAGTAGCTATAGACACTAGCAATAGTAAAGTTGTCCCCGTGATCATGAATGGAAGAACCCTCTTGCCCTTGAGATTTGTGGCAGAGAGTTTGGGGTTTGAGGTAACTTGGGATGCGGCTACCCAAACAATTACGTTGAGCATCCGCTAGTTCTTCTATTGAGGAGGCGTATACAACACCTCCTCTTTTTTTATTTGACTTAGAGGGGAAGGGGGTTTAAAATTAAAGTAGTATTATTTTTAGTATTTTTTATGTTTCAACAGAACAATAAAAGAATCGTTTTGCTAGTGGCAGAGTGTTTACTTGTTTTAATTGCAGTTGGTCTTATTTTTTTTAAGAAACAAGATTTTTTAAATAGTTATTGCATAACCAAAATGGGCAATAACCTTCAATACATTTGCAGGTATAACAATTCTTTTACAAAGAATGTAAAAGCTGCCAGTTTGTTGAAAATAAAATCCGGTGACCGTCTCGTCTTAGCTTTGAATGTAAAAGAAATATTAGCTTCAAAATTGGGAAAGCATAATATACTCACTGGCGAAACTATAAATAACGTTAATCTTCAGGATGGGCAAATTTGTGTTGTTGTTTATCCGGTTCTTATGCATGAATATATGTTTAATGATAACCAAGGAGATTACGATAATTTTTATAAGAATTATCAATGGTCTCTTCTGCCAAATAATATTTTAAACAAACAAACATTATCAGTGAATAGTATTTGTACTAACAGAATGAATTTGGCCAAATTGAATAGTTTGATTTTGGATTTAAGTATCCCCAAAAAACAATATCTATTTTTAGCCAAATTTGACACCTTAACCTACGGAATCAAATTGCTTTTTGTGCCTAATAATTTATTGGGTAACATAACTACAAGTCAAGACGTGGAGAAAAATTATAGTCAAATGATACCTTTTTATTTATATAATCAAAATATTAACGTGGGTTTATAATATGCTTAAATATATTTATAAAAATCGAGTATTGTTTGAATTTAGTTTTCTCTTAAGTTTTGGTTTAATTTTTATAATAACATCACAAAGCCTTGCGGCGGCTCTTGATGGCGGTGGTGGTAGTAGTTGCCCTTCCGGGTGTACCTCTGAGAGCATTTGTACGAATTGCGATGAGGTAGATGCTTGTCTCGCTGCCTGTGGTGAATGTACTTGCGAGATAGGGTCATGCCAAGATGGCTGTGAGAGTGGCCTACCGAGCCTCCTCGCATCTTGTCTGTCCAGATGTACTTCTTCTTATAATAGCTGTGTGAATTCGTGTAATCAATGTAGTAGCAGATGTGCTGCTCATTGGACAACTAGCTGTGATTGCCCACCTCCTCAGGAGGACCCTTGTATAGCAAATCCTTCTTTGTGTGAAGCACCACCTGCCGAGCCACCTGCCGAACCACCTACCGAACCACCTCCTACTGGCAAAAAAACTTGCCGTTGGTCTGAGTGTACCAGTGGGGTATGTAAAGGGTATACTGGAACATATTCTATAGATGAAGATTGTCCTGATAGCGATTGTTCTGGTTGCGCTGGTTCTGCTGGTAAGTGTGGCCTGGATTCTGAAAATTATTTAGTTTGCAAATTAGATGGTACCGGCACAGGTAAAGTTTGTTCCAGCGATGCTGAATGCATCTGTTCTTCTTGTCCTGCTGGACAGACTAATCCTCATAGTGTTTGTGGCGTTTCTTCTTGCAATCCTATTCCGGGTTGCGGAGTGAACCAATGTACTGATTTTAGTGATTGTCTCGATTTTTGCACTATAAATAGTTTTACTATTCTTCCAGCGAATCGCACCATTTTCTTAGGCAGTTCTTTCAAAGCCAACTGGAGCACTACTAATTGTAATTATTGTAATCTTTCTTGTAACACTGTGCCCGTGGGTGGAAATACAGTGGCTTGCGGGAAGAGTTTACCGGCTATCGGGCTAGCCTCTCATGCAGATTATTCTATTACTCCAACAAAATCTGGGACTTATGATTATACATTAGAGTGTTTTAATGATGAGACTAGCGCTAAACAAATCATAGGAACTGGGGTTAGTGATGACAACTCTTTTAGGGTTAGAAACTTGTTCTGGAAAGAGACTCCAGCCTTTCTCAAGTTATTGATGCAAAAAGTATTTTAAAGGTTTGCGGCTAAAAAGAACCCCTCTGTGGGCTCTTTTTAAGTTTTGAATAGAAATTTCAAATTTCATAAATCTATGATATAATGCTCGTGTTAAAAGATTTTTGGCGTATGGATTTTTTAGTTCCTTTATTGAAAAAAGACAAAGCCTTCTTTTTGGCTTACGATCATGGTTTTGAACATGGGGGAGAGGATTTTGATGCTAAAAATTCTGACCCTGAATTCATTTTGGATTTAGCCGTCAGAGGTCATTTTACTGCCGTGATTTTGCAGAAAGGCTTAGCGGAAAAATATTATTACAATACTCCCTACTCAGCCCAAATTCCTTTGATTGTTAAATTGAATGGTAAAACGAATATTGTTAAAACGGTAGAGCCTTATTCAGCTCAAAATTGCTCTGTGAAGTATGCCAAAATGTTGGGCGCCAAAGGTGTGGGTTATACTATCTATCTTGGAAGTGAGTTTGAAGCAGAAATGTTAGAGACTTTTGGTCAAATTCAGGAGGAAGCGCACAATTTAAATATGGCGGCCATTGCCTGGATTTATCCCAGAGGTAAAAACGTTCTTTTGCCAGAAAGCCCAGAAATGCTAAAATATGCCGCTCGTCTGGGCTCAGAGTTAGGGGCAGATATGATTAAGCTTAAGCATAGCGGTGATAAAAAAAGTTTTGCTGAAGCTGTCAAATTAGCCGGTAAGACCAAAGTCGTTCTCTCGGGAGGCAGAAAGGAAACACGAGAAGATTTCTGTAAGGCAGTTGAGGAGATAATGGCTGCTGGCGGTACGGGAGTTGCGGTGGGGAGAAATGTGTGGCAAGATGACAAGCCGTTAGATATGGCAGAGAAGCTAAGCCAAATAATCTGGAGTTCATAATATAGGGAGGTTTGATTATTGGTCAATCGGTTAATGAATTCGGTTCTGGTAGACAAAATTAAACTATAAATGGGGAAATTATATATTTATATATGGTTAAGAAAGAAACACAATTAGGGACAGGGTTAACTCTTAAAGTGGAAGAAAGGACTGTTACTGGTAAAAAAACAGCCGATTTAAGGGCTAAAGGTATTTTGCCGGGTGTGGTCTACGGTCCAGAATTGAAGCCTTTTAATGTTCAGGTCAGTAAAAAGGACTTCGCTCATGTTTATGCTGAAGCAGGTGATAGCGGTCTGATTGAGCTATTATTAGGCGCCAAGAAAATTAATGTTTTGGTGCACGATATTGCCTATACTGCCGATGCCTCGCAAGACCCTATTCATGTCGATTTTTACCAAGTTAACCTCAATAAAGCAGTTACTGCTGAAGTGCCTTTGGTCTTTGTGGGCGAATCTCCCGCTGTTAAAGATGGCGGTGTTCTAACCAAATCTATTGAAGGCATAGAAGTTGAAGCTTTGCCTAAAGACCTGCCTCACGATATTACTGTAGACCTTTCTGTTTTGAAAGACTTTGATAGCACCTTATACGTAAAGGATTTAATTATTCCTGCCAATGTTAAAGTTATTGTTAACGGAGACAATCCAGTGGTGACAGTGTCCGCTCCTATTTCTGATGAAGAATTGAAGGCGATGGAGCAAGAAAATCAAGTAAATGTTTCTGAAATCAAGACAGAAAAAGAAGAGAAGGCGGAGACCGCGTCTGCAGAATCTCCTTCTGTTGAGGGGGAGACCGAAAATAAGACCACGGTTAATAGCAAATAAAAGGAAATGTTTTTGTCTTTTAAAACAGATAAAAATAAAAATCATTTGGCAACTTTGGGCCATTGTGTAAATTTGAGACCGAAAGTTATTTTCGAGAGTAAACCTAGTAAAACTTTAGCAGTTTTTAAGAGCTTCACTAAGGTTTTGGCAGTGACAGTATTGTTATTTTTATCTTTTACTTTACAAACTAATCACCAAGCTTTAGCCCCTATTTATTTTGGTTTTGATGCAGCCCAAGCCATAAATGATGCCAATAGACAGGCCTTGCAAGATGAATTAGACGCTGTCAACAAGCAGATTGATGCCTATCAAGCAGAGCTCACGAAAACACAGGGCGAAAAAAATACTCTCCAAAACAAGATTAATCAGCTTAAGCTTCAGGCCAATAAATTATCGGCCCAAATTAAAGCTACTAACCTAGAATTGGATCGTTTAGGCACCAGAATCGATGACACTACCAATTCTATTGCTAAAACTGAAAATGAATTAAATACTAATAAGCAAAGTCTGCAAGATTTGATTGAGGTTTATTATGAAAATAGCCGCAAGTCTTTATTGGAGATACTTTTAGCTAATGAGCAGATTTCTGATTATTTTATTTCTATCAATGCTATGAGCGCCTTGCAGGATAAAATTAAGGAAAAAATAGATGTAGTAACCACTCTCAAGAATACTTTAGAAGACCAGCAACAAGCCCTAGAAAAAGACCAAGATGATGCTCAGGGCTTGCTACAAGTGCAATTAGCCCAACAACAACAATTGACTAGCACCAAGGGCGAACAAGAAACCCTCTTGACCTTAACCAAAAATAAAGAATCAGCTTATCAGACTCTTTTGGCAGATAGGAGGGCTAAAGCGGCAGAAATTAAAAGCAGAATTTACGATTTGATGGGAGTGAAAAGCCAGGTAAATTTTGGTGAGGCTTTGGCTATAGCGACTAATATTTCTAGTAGGATATCTATTCGCCCCGCTTTTCTCTTGGCTATTTTAACGCAGGAATCTAACTTGGGTAAAAATGTTGGCACCTGCAATAGACCGGGGGACCCGCCCTCTAAAAGTTGGAAAGTGCAAATGAAACCTACAAGAGACCAGGAACCTTTTGTGGAAATTACCAAAACCCTAGGCTTAGACCCTAATGTGACGCCTATTTCTTGCGCCATCAATGACCCTGCTCATGGTTTAAAGGCTGGGGTGAATAGTTGGGGTGGCGCCATGGGTCCGGCCCAGTTTATTCCCTCGACTTGGATGGGGTATTTGAGCAAAATACAAGCAGTAGTGGGCCATTATCCTAATCCTTGGGATATCAAGGACTCTATGACAGCTGCCGCTCTTAAGTTATCGGCAGATGGAGCGAGCGCTCAAACTACCAGCGCTGAGTGTACTGCTGCTAAACGTTATTTTGGCGGTAACTATCAATTTTATTGCGATAGCGTTTTGCGTATTGCCTCAGGGTATGAACAAGATATCGCCGATATCAATAATGCAAAATAAGCTAGAAGTTTATAAAGTTATAAAGTTTCTAAAGCACAGAACTTAAATTTTAAAGGCTAAATTTTAAATTATAAATGGACGTCTAATAATTAAACGGTTAAAGGATGGATCATTCCATATAATTAGGGTTCTCATTTAATATTAGAACATTTAATAATTCACTTAAAACTTAAAATTAAAAATTGAAAATTATTAAGATTTGTCAGGGAAGCAAAGAAATAAAAACGGGAGATAGGCTAAACCCTACTCTAAAGAGCGTTTGCAAATAGTGACCGTTTATGTTACTATGACGGGCGTTAAGATATATTTAATTTTTACTAATTCACTTGTGTTTATGAATTCTTGTTACTTTTGTAGCCAAAACATAGAGAAGATAGATTACCAAGATGTAGAAACTCTGAAGAAGTTTATTTCTTTTCAGTTTAAAATTCAGCCAGCGAAAAAGACGAAGCTCTGCGCTAAACACCAAAGACAGCTTTCCAAGGCAATCAAAAAAGCTCGGATACTAGGTTTGTTGCCATTTACCGGTATTTAAAATGATTAAAAAGTCCTCTTAAGTAGAGGACTTTTTTGGTTTTAAAACTTTTATGTTATACTATTTTACAGTTAACAAGATAATTAGAGTTTAGTAATGTCAGTATGGCTAAAAAGAGAAGCAAATTCCGCAAACAACAAAATGAAAGTAATTTTTCTTTACCTTCGTTACCTCGTTTAGAGATTGGAGAAAGCACTAAGGTCGCTATTTTAGCCATTTTTTTGGTGGTTTTTAGTTTTATTTTAATATTAGGATATTTCCAATTGGCTGGAGCTGCGGGGAAGGTGCTTTTTAGCAGTTTTGATTCTCTTTTAGGCAAAGGATACTTTATTCTTCCTCTCATTCTTTTAATCTTAGCTATTTCTCTCATCAAAGAAAAATTTGATGTACCACGGCGCATTTATTTAGCTACTTCTATTGGCGGAGGATTAGTGCTGTACGGTTGCTTGAGCCTGATTGATATTATTCATGATACCTATGGTGGGTGGATAGGCGCCTCCGGTTCTTGGTGGGCTATTTATTTGGGCACGGCTGGCGCCATTATTTTTTTAATTTCTCTTATTATTGTAGGATGGTTTATAGCTTTGAATATTGGTTTTGATACTATTTTTAAAAAGAAAGAAATTTCCCTGAAAGCAGAATCCCAGGCGACTGTTCCCCCAGGGTCTTCGCTGCTTTCTAAAATTTTGGAGAAGAATAATACAGTCGCTAAAACCGAAGTGAAGGTAAACGACAATTTGGGAACTAGTGATGGAGAAGCCAAAAATGTGGCAATGGAAGAAAAAAGAGATTTAAAAAAGAACAAGGGGGAAACAGAAGAGTCTTTCCAATATAAGCATTTCATTAATTACATTATTCCGCCGCTAAGTTTGTTAGAATCTGATAGCGATAAACCTACTTCAGGAGATATTAGGGCTAACACTAATATCATTAAAAGAACTTTGCAGAATTTTGGCATCGAAGTAGAAATGGCCGAAATTAACGTTGGCCCGACAGTTACGCAATATACCCTCAAACCGGCAGAAGGTATTAGGCTCTCTAGAATTATGGCTCTGCAGAATGACCTTTCTTTGGCTTTAGCGGCTAATCCCTTAAGACTGGAAGCGCCTATTCCCGGGAAATCTTTGGTAGGCATTGAAGTGCCTAATAAATCGGTGGCCCTTGTTCGTTTAAAAAATATTTTGCAACAGCCGGATTTTATCGAACACAATAATCCTTTAATGTTTGCCTTGGGTCGTGACGTAACCGGCAGCGCCCTTTATGCCTCACTAGACAAAATGCCCCACCTTTTAATTGCTGGCGCCACTGGCACAGGCAAATCTGTCTGTATTCATAACATTATTATTTCTCTTTTGATGAGAAATTCTCCCGAGATTCTTAAGTTAATTCTCATTGACCCTAAGAGGGTAGAGCTCTCTCATTATAACGGCATTCCGCATCTCTTAACGCCAGTGATTACTGATAACAAAAAAGCTTTACCGGCTTTACGCTGGGCGATTACTGAGATGGAGAGACGTTATGATTTGTTGCAAAAAAGCGGTAGTCGAGACATAAAAAGTTATAATATAAAAGCCCTGAGTCACAAAGAGCCTCCTTTGCCTTATATTGTTATTTTGATAGATGAACTGGCCGATTTAATGATGTCTTATGGTAGAGAGCTGGAAGGGGCGATTGTGAGGTTGGCTCAAATGGCAAGAGCCGTGGGCATCCATTTAGTGATTTCTACGCAAAGGCCGTCAGTAGAAGTAATTACGGGATTAATTAAAGCGAATATTACTGCTCGTATTGCTTTTCAGGTGGCTTCACAAATTGATTCTCGCACTATTCTTGATAGTGCCGGGGCTGAAAAACTTTTGGGGCATGGAGATATGTTATATTTGGCCCCCGATTCTTCTAAGCCTAAACGTATTCAAGCTTCCTATGTTTCCGAACAAGAAGTAGATAAGGTGGTTAGTTTCATTTTAGATCAGGCAGATAAATTTATCGGTGCTAGCGAGGAGATTACTTTGGATGATAAAGCGGAGAGAGGTATCGTAGACCAAATTAATTTGGATAGTTTTGGTGATAGTGAAGATGATATGTATGACCAAGCTTATGACCTTGTTGTGGAATCGCAAAAAGCTTCGGCTTCGTTCCTCCAAAGGCGTTTGCGCGTTGGTTATGCGAGAGCAGCTCGTCTGCTGGATATTTTGGAAGAAAGGGGCGTTATTGGTCCTGGAGAAGGAGCTAAACCGCGTGATGTCTTAGTGAGTAAAGCTGATGCCGACGCTCAGAAATTTATTGATGAACATGATTCTCCTGATAATAACAACGAAATAATGGAGGAATAATTTATGCCTAAAGTTATTAAACCCAAAGCCAAAGGCGCTAGAGCAATACACCCTCGAAAAAAGAAATTAGAACAGCCTATTTTTGAGCCAGTGGTTTTTAATCCTACTCCTGATGTAGTTATCTCAACGCCAGAATTTACCAGACCTATTTTAGAAAATTCTTTTAAAGAATATGTGCAGCATCAGCGGTTGGCTATGCATTATTCATTGGCTGAAATAGCTGAAAGATTGCATGTACGTGAAGAACATCTACAACTTTTAGAGGAGGAAGGATTAAATCGTATTTTACCAGAGGTTTATGTCTATTCTATTTTAAAAAAATATTGTAATTTTCTTCATTTAGATTATGAGCAAGCGCTAAAACTTTATAAAAATGAAGTAACAGCTATTAAACTTCCCGGGGAAACCGATTCTCTTACTACGTTTAGAGATAATATGGCGCATAAGATTAGTTTGAACTATCGAAAATTAATTATTGGTTTCCTTCTAGTAGTAGTCTTAGCTTTTGGCGGTTACCAATTGGACATGCTCGTGGGCAAGCCGAGTTTAATGATTAAAGACCTATCTGAAAACATGCAAGTGAGTGAACCGTTTATTAATATTACCGGGACAGTAGCGCGTACTCAAAAATTATTGTTTAATGGACAAGAAATACTTCTGGATAACGGGAAAAATTTTCAAGTTGATAATTACAATCTCACCAATGGCTGGAATACTTTAAAATTCGAAGCTTATAATCATTTGGGGAGAGCAACTATCAAGGAATATCACATAGAATTTATAGGTGGGAATGAAGTATCGCCATCCACGACTGCACCCACTACTGTTATTACTGGTGAAACCACTACCACCATTTTAAGCGAGTAAGCAATTGGCGTGAGGCTGATTTTATGCTATTATGGTAAGCAAGTTCATAAAGTCTAAAGTTCTTAAAGTTTGTCAAGTTAAAACCCCACACCTAAATAGTTTTAAAGACAGAATTTTAGACTTTTAATGCAATCCATATCCGTTTTTTTGTTTTAGCACTGTGTTTTACGTTTTTGAAACTTACTTGATAAACTTTATAACTTTATAAACTTTTTGCTTTATGTCCAAAACGACAGCTAAAAAAAATAGCTCTTCGGACGAGGATAAGTTTGTCGACGTGATTGCCGGGATTAAGGACCGCTTTGGCGAAGGGTCTATAATGAAGCTCGGAGATGTAAGTAAAGTAAATGTAGCCGTTATCCCTACCGGAGCCCCTTCTTTAGATATTGCTTTGGGTGTAGGCGGTATTCCTCGAGGGAGAATCATAGAGGTCTATGGTCCAGAATCTTCTGGCAAAACTACCCTGTGTCTTCATATTGTTTCTCAAGCCCAAAAAATGAAGGGCAAAGCAGCCTATATAGATACTGAACACGCGCTTGACCCAGAATATGCTAAAAAAATAGGGGTCAAAATAGAAGATCTTCTAATTTCTCAGCCAGACAATGGCGAGCAAGCTTTAGACATAGTTGAAGCTCTGGTAAGGTCAAACGCTATAGATGTTATCATTGTGGATTCGGTAGCTGCCTTGACTCCTAAAGCCGAGCTAGAGGGGGAAATGGGGGATCAGCATATTGGCCTCCAAGCTCGCTTGATGTCTCAAGCCCTGAGAAAACTGACGGCTATTGCGGCTAAATCGAAAACTGCCATTATCTTTACCAATCAAATCAGGATGCAAATAGGAATGATGTTTGGTAATCCTGAAACTACGCCTGGTGGCAAAGCGCTCAAATTTTACTCTTCTGTCAGAATAGAAATGAGACGGATGGCTCAAATTAAAAAAGGTGATGAAATCATAGGTAATCGAGTCAAGGTAAAGATAGTCAAGAATAAAGTCGCCGCTCCCTTTAAAACCACAGAATTGGACGTGATCTATAATGAAGGCATTTCTTATGGAGGCGATTTACTTTACCTGGGTTTAAAATATAATTTGATTAAGCGTCTCGGAACCACTTATTCATTCGAAGGCGTTAAACTGGGTGTGGGCGTAGAAAATTCTAAAATTTTTCTCAAAGAGCATCCTGAAATTGGTAGCAGCCTCTTGAAAAAAATTAATTCAGGAGAAGCAGTTGCTATGCCCCTTGGCATTCCCGCTGGAGAGGACGATAGTAGGGAAGAATAAATATTAATATTAGCAATAAATTAAAAATCATGGAAAAAATGTTTTATAAAGTTGCCGTTCTTTTTAAAGGCAGCTTAACTGAGGAAGAAGCCAACGCAGAATATACCAAAGTAACGGAAGAGCTTAAAATACACGGGGTTATTACCCAAGAAGTGAAGCCCAATAAGATTGTTTTGGCCTACCCTATAGCTAAAAGTACAGAAGCTTATTTTGCTACTGTAAAATTTGAGCCGGCAGAAAATACAACGCTGGACTTCAAAGATTGGCTTAAAAAAGCAGATGTTTTAAGGGTATTGATCACTAAAAATGATAATGTGACGGTAGAAAAAGTAACTGGTTTTTCACCCGCCCTTAAAGCTACTGAAGAAGAAACTCCAGAAGTGCCAGTAGAATTAGAAAACATTAGTGATTCAGAACCCACTCCAGCTACAGAGGAAACTGTTAAGTCTGCTCCGGTAGAAGAACCTGTGGTGGCTGTCGAGACAGAGGCCAAAAAAGAGCCAGAGGTAGATATGAATGCGCTTGATGAAAAGTTAGAAGAACTTTTGAAGTAAAATATATAAGTTTTTGTTTCAAAAATTTAAACTTTAGTATGAATTTAAATAAAGTGTTTCTTATTGGCAATTTAACTCGTGATGCTGAACTCAAAACCTTACCGAGTGGTAATCCCGTCGTTAGTTTTGGTTTGGCTACCAATAGGACTTATACGAATAAAGCCGGTCAAAAACAAACAGAGACGGAATTCCATAATTTGGTTTTATGGGGCAAGAGGGCAGAAATCTTGGCCCAATATCTAACCAAGGGTAAGATGGTTTTTGTAGAGGGAAGGTTAAAAACTACTTCTTGGACTAGCCCTGCCGGAGAAAAAAGAAGCCGTATAGAAGTCATTGTGGAAGATATTCAATTTGGTCCTAAACTGGCAGTAGGAGGAAGCCGGGTGGGGGATGGAGGGTCAAAAGAAGAATTAGCTACAGTTTCTGTAGACGATGTGCCGCAGGGTGGCGAGGAGGATTTGGTGGATAAAGATAGCGAAGATGATTTCTTGGAGAATATTCCTTTCTAAAAGCTCTGTCTATAAGTTATTGGATAAACATAAAAACGACCTAAATGGGTCGTTTTTTATTCTTCGTCTTCGCCAGTAATTTCGCCTTTGAAATATTTAGGCATATTTTCTTTTAGAGCTAGAATAATTTCATCTAATTCGCCACTCAAAATTCTATTAACGTTATGCCAAGACTGTTTAATGCGGTGATCGGTAATACGATCCTGAGGAATGTTATAAGTTCTTATTTTTTCGCTGCGGTCGGCTGTGCCTATCTGCGCTTTTCTTTCGGCAGTTAGATTAGCGGTCATTTTCTCTTGTTGGTCTTGCCAAAGCTTAATTTTGAGCATTTCCATGGCTTTGTCTCTGTTTTGTCTTTGAAAACGCTCGCTTTGGCAACTTACCACTAGCCCTGTAGGTTTATGAGTAATCCTTACTGCGCTTTCCACTTTTTGAACGTTTTGACCACCAGCGCCCGATGACCTGTAAAAAGTTTCTTCAATATCTTCTGGTCTAACTTCAATGGGAATTATGGCTATTTTTGGCAGGATAGCCACGGAAGCCGTTGAAGTGTGTATGCGTCCATTCTTTTCTGTCTCAGGGACGCGTTGAACCCTATGCACACCACCCTCATATTTTAAAAGAGAATAAGCCTCACTATCTTTAATTTCAAAAATAGCTTCTTTAATACCGCCAATTTCATTGGTACTGGAATCTAGGAGTGAAGTCGGCCAGTTCTGGCGTTCAGCATAATGATTGTACATTTTTAAAAGGTCGGAAGCAAAAATAGCCGCTTCGTCACCGCCGACACCGGCCCTAATTTCCAAAATAACACCTTTGGTTTCCAATTCGCCTTCCTTCTGGTTTTCCCAATCATCTATCTTTTGTTGCAATGAGGTTAGTTCTGCTTGGTAGGTAGCAATTTCTTCTTTAGCTATTTGGGTTAATTCCTCGTCTTCATTTTTGGCTATTAAGGCTTCATCTTGGTCAATAGCAGAACGAAGTTGTTCGCTTTTCTCCAATATCGGTAAATATGTGTCTATAGCCGCTAGGCGTTTAGCAGAAGCTTTCATTTCGGGAGCATTTTTAAAAAACTCAGGGTCGCTGAGTTTTCTAAGAAGCTCTTCTTTTTCTTTTTTGAGCTCGCTAAAATCCATAAATTAAATTCTTTTGCTAGCAGTTTGTTTTTTTACTCTGGTTTTTTTGACCACTTTTTTGGCTTTTAGCTCTGCGCTTGCGGCTGCCCTCCTTTGGAATTTCTTAACTCGACCGGCGGTATCTACCAATCTTTCTTCGCCAGTGTAAAAGGGGTGGCACTGGGAACAAATTTCCACATTAAGTTTGGGAAGCGTTGATCCGACTGTAAACTTATTACCGCAGGAGCAGGTAACTTCGGCTTTAGGGTAGTATTTGGGATGGATATCTTTTTGCATGAGATTACTTTAATTAACTCGCCTATTATACACTATTTTGTGATTTAGGGCAAGGATATTCCAGGTTATGCTTGTGAGAAAGACTCTTTTTATATATAATTAGAAGAGGTCATATTATTTAATAAATGTTACTAGTATGAAAATTTTTTCCAAAAACATAATAAGAAAAACTAGTATTATTTTGGGAGGAGTCTTATTACTAGTTGCTGTGGTAGTTGGGCTAAATAATTTGTTTTTTTCTTTTAAAGTCAGGGCTTTAAGAGGGATAGCTTCCTGCCAAAAATTTTCAGGCGCAACTTTAAATATTTCCTCGGGCAAGCAATTAACGCCGATTGTGATTGATCATCCTTATTGTAAAATCAATCTTTGGGGGCAGGCTACTTTAATTAATACCTTTGATTCTGATGACTTAAAAACTATAAAAGCTGGCGATTTAATTGTAAGAGTGATTAATTTGGCTGATTATTTTAATACGGGAAAGCCTTTGACCATGGAAATGGACGCAGAGGTAGCTAATAATCCCAAGATTATGAATGCGATTATGAACTCTGGCAGTGTTGGAGGAAACGGAAAAATTTTTAAATTAAAGAAACCGACCGGTTACGTATCCATATGCGGTGAGGCAACCTTTCCCGGTTTAAGCGAAGCTAATTTTTTAGTAGCTCCCGAGGGAAATATAGAACGAGCTTTTTCTACTAATCAAGCATCCTTTTGTTCCAAGGTTCTTGATACTGAGCATATGCCCTTTTTTGCCATCGCCTTTAAAGAACCTTTCGAGGGCGGTATGAGTATGAAATTATATATTCCTCCCGAGGCTAGCCAGGGGGTAAATGTGCCGGTGGCAGATTTCCTTAACTATCATGATGCCTTTTTGCCTTTTGACAAAGCTTTTTTAACTATTAACCATTAATACTTAAAATGAAAAAATTGATTAAATATTTTTTGGTTTTTGGCATATGTTTTTTAAGCGTTAAAGTTGTCTGGGCTGCCAGTAACATTAATAGTTTTCAAGAGGGCACTAAGCAAGCCTTAACAACTCAATATTTAAAATGTCTTTCAACCGAAGATCAAAAAGCTTACGCAACGGCTATTACCGCAGCTGTAGATAAGGCTTTAAGCAGCGCGTATTGTCAGTGCGGTGGACCAGACAAAACGGGAGAACAAATGATAGATATTGTTATGGCAAATACTGGAAGTAATCAGGCTTCTACAGTTGAAGGACGAGCAGAATTATATACGAAAGATGCCCTAGAAGATCAGGTTGCTGAATTGAATAAAGAATTGGAACAGCTAAATGGGGCTACGGTGGGAACTGCAGCTGGAAATAAATTTGCTGCTTTAAAAGCTAAAAGAGATGCCTTAAGAGCAGGGGTGCAATCTTGGTATAGTCATGGTAATTTGGTTAGTCGCTCTAGCAACATTGATTGCGCGGCATTAAAAAATTCTCTTGTCCAAGATGACGGTATTTTTGTTTCTGACTACAACTCTATCCAGACTAATCAATCTCAAGACGGTTTCAACGTAACCGATAGCCAAGGTAATCAAACATTTATTACTCCTATAGATGTTTTTGTCACTGACAGCCAGAGTTTTTCTGACTCTACAGCTGTTTTACTCAAGAAATGTTTGGCAGCTTGTAGTACAAAAGGGGGCACCGCTAGCGATTGCGCCAAGATTTGTAATGTGCCCCATTGCGGATGTCGTGATACTGATAATAATGGAGTTTTAGAAACGGTTTGCGAACCAGCTCAATTTGGTCCAGAATGTTTGGGGGTGATGAGCTGCAACGTAAGACTGTGCGACGACCCACAGCTTTTTAATAATTTGGGAAGTGGTACAGCTTTGAGCGCTTTAATCTCAAAATATTACCCAACTTCTGATTTAGGAGTAATGCCTGCCAATGTTAGTACTGGCTCTGGTATTAAAGTGGCTCAGGTTAGCAATGAAAAGAAGTGTGTAAGTGGTGGTTGTGATATCACTTTGACTAGCAATACTGATAATCAATTGCAGGCTAGCTATTTATACTGGGGGACCGGGGCCCAGGATGCATCACTCGTGACTAGTCTAATGGCTACCAATGGACATATAGAGCTAGCGGCTGGTAAGCCCAAAACCATTCATTTAAATACAAGTGTAGCCAATGAATTGCAATTGAGCGATGGCACTCGTATTGAATGTTTAAGCTGTAATAGTGGCGACAATACTTTGGCTAATAGATTTAGTACCGGTTGCGACAAGAGCGGAGAGACAAATCCTCATGCAGAATGTAAGGCTTTTTATGGCTGTGGACAATCCAAGCCCACTTATGGTTGTTATAGTTTTAACACTTGTGGCGTCAATGAATGTAATGATTACGCTCTAGACGCTAATGGACAAAAGCCTCAATCCAGTGATTGCCAAAAAAATTAAGCTCACTAGCTGTCTCTAAGCCATAATTCTTGCTTTAACCAGTCTTTTATGTTATTTTATAAGAGTTATAAAACGCTGTTTTAAAGCGCATTTAAAGTTTTTTTGTATCAATTATGATTCAGGATTTACCGATAGAAATTTTTAAGCCTAGTATAGAAAATAAAACTGCCATCAAAGATATGATGGAAGCTGGTTTGTTTTATGGTCACAATAAAACGACCAATCACCCCAAGGCTTTGCCATATGTTTTAGTTTCCAAGCACAGTTTCGCTATTTTGGATCTTAACAAAGTTATAGAATCTTTAGCCAAAGCTAGCGATTTCATTAAGAGCCTTTATGCCCAAGGAGAACAAATTTTAGTAGTTGGCACTTTGGCCAGTTCTAAAGGGGCCGTGGAACAGTTCGCTACTAAATATGACATGCCCTATGTTACTGAGCGTTGGCTAGGTGGTACACTGACTAATTTTAAAACTATCAAAGATAGAATTAATTATTATCTTGACCTGGAAGAGAAATTCAAGAGCGGGGAAGTGGCCAAATATACCAAGAAGGAACAATTAAAGCTAGAAAAGAAATTACAATCATTAAAGAGCAAGTTTTTTGGTTTAAAAAATCTAACCAAATTACCAGCAGCTATTCTTATTGTGGACCCCAAGATTCATATGACAGCCTTGTGTGAGGCTAGGATTATGAAGATACCAGTCATTTCTATCCTAGATAACGATGATAATCCCGAGCTAGTTGAGTATCCTATAGTAGCTAATGATAGCGCTAGAAGTTCTATTGAGTATATTTTCAAAGAGTTAGAGAAAGGGCTTACGGGGGTGAAAGCGGTAAAGTCAAATAAATAAAAGCTTATATATTATGATCAGCGCAGCGGATGTATCCAAATTAAGGGAGGCAACGCAAGCCTCAGTGATGGATTGCAAAAAAGCCTTAGAAGAAGCCGAAGGTGACTTTGATAAAGCTCTAGAGGTAATTAGACGAGAAGGACTGTTAAAGGCTGATAAAAAGAGCGGTAGGACTACTGAAGCTGGGGATATAGAAGCTTTGCTGTCCAGTGATGCCAAAAAGGGAGCTATTTTAGAACTACGCTCTAATACTAGTTTCGTTTCCCAGTCAGAAGATTTCAGATTTTTGGCAAAAAATTTAGTAGAACAGGTACTAATAACTGGACAAGAAACTATTGATGCTCAAGCCTTACTTGCAAGCCCGTACATCAAAGACCAGTCTACTACTGTAGCCGATACCATAAAAGCTAATATTGCCAAGTTTGGCGAAAATATAGAGATTGGTAATTGCGCTTATACCGAAACTGCTAATGGTTTAATTGAAGCCTATATCCATAACGGTGGCAGAGTGGGGGTGCTTTTAAATCTTGATTCTGATAAGCCAGAAGCAATTAAGACAGAATCGTTTAAATCTTTGGCTCATGATTTGGCGATGCACATTGCAGCTATGAATCCTATGTATATAAGTCAGGAAGACATTCCCACCGAAATGTTGTCAGACAAAAGAGCAGCTATCTTAAAAGAATTAGCTGAAAGCAATAAACCTCAGGAAATTTTAGATAAAATTGCCACAGGGAAATTAAACGACTGGGAAAAGGAGATTTGTTTGATGGATCAGATTTATATTAAAGATCCCAGCCTTACCATTGGTGCTTGGCTGAAACAAGAAGCTGGCCAAAACGGCATCATCAAAGTCAATAAATTTTATAGGCTGCAAGCCTAACTAAAATAATGTTAGCTATAGGTTATGTATAATATCATCTTAGCCCTCGTTCTCACATGTTCTTTGGGCGGCATTGTTTATCTTTTTAGTCATAAACAGAAAACAGAGAAAGCTAATCTAGATACCAAAACCGAAGAAACTGTTTCGGAGGTCAGTGATGGCGACGCTTTAAAATCCAAAGTAGCTGGCTTGTTATCCAATTTGAAAGTAAAGCGAGAGGTTTTGGAAGGTATCACAGAGAAAGGTTTGAGGCGGTTGAGAGTTTTTGTTTTAAGGGTTGATAATCAGCTTGTAGATTCCATAGGAAAACTTAAGGAAGATAAGGCTTCTCCCTATGCAGATAACGGCAGAATTACTGCTCTGATTAATACCCAGCAAACAGTGTCTGTTGATGAACACGAAACTACCATAACTACAGTAACTGAAGAAGTAACTCAAACAGAAAATCAGACAGATACCAGTATCTGGTCCTTAGAGCGTGATTACTTAAACCATTTGAACAATCAGTTTGATATCGAAACGCTTACGAAATTGATAGATTTGTATTCCGACATCGGAGACCTCTCCGCAATAAGGGGGATTTTGCTTAAAGCTGTGAATAATGATTTATCTTGGGACGATATTATTAATGACTCTCGCTTGGTAGAGAGTTTCAAGAAGTTGGCTGAAAAAGAACCGATGATTCGTGAGAAAAAGCGCACAATAAGAAAAAGCATTTCTCCTAAAATACATCAAAGGAGAACTAAGACCCAGGTTGAAAGTTAGTTTATGATGTTGTAAACTATTGCCGATGTAGCTCAGTGGTAGAGCAACTGTTTTGTAAACAGTAGGTCGTCAGTCCAAATCTGACCATCGGCTCACTTTCCTGGCTGAGGTTTGTTGTTCCAATTTAGTATAAATATTTCGCACAGATGGCGGAGTAGTCAAACGCAACAGACTGTAAATCTGTCGGCCTCAGGCCTACGTAGGTGCAAATCCTACTCTGTGCACCCATATCCGGAAAAATGTCCAAAGTTCAATGTCTACAATCCAAACTGCAGTCATTGAATAAATCATAGAAAATATTACGGAATATTTATGTTATGTTGAAGCTGCTCAGGTTGTTGAAAAAACTACAATGGTTTGTTATAGTGTTTCATTCGCTGAAGTAGCTCATCCGCCAGCCGGCGGAGGTAGAGCAACTCCATGGTAAGGGGTGAATCGCTAATTTAGTTTTTAGTTTGATGTTAGTTATACTCGCTGAAGTAGCTCATCCGCCAGCCGGCGGAGGTAGAGCAACTCCATGGTAAGGGGTGAATCGCTAATTTGGTTTTTAGTTTGATGTTAGTTATACTCGCTGAAGTAGCTCAGTTGGTAGAGCAACTCCATGGTAAGGAGTAGGTCGCCAGTTCAAATCTGGCCTTCAGCTCTGAATAAAAGTATTAATAGCAAAAAGTAATAGATTTATATGAAAAAAGAAAACATAGTAAAATTACAATGCACCAAGTGTAAAAGTGTTAATTATTACACAAATCGCAACAAAAAAAATCCTGCGGGCAAAAAGTTAGAGTTAAAAAAATATTGTCCTAAAGATAGAATGCATACTGTTCACAAAGAAGCAAAAAAATAAATAAGCTAATCCTCTTCTCTATTTATGACCGAGAAGTCATAAACAGAGAGGAGGATGTTTTTAAACTAATAATTCCCTAGGGGTATAGTTCAATGGTAGAATAGCGGTCTCCAAAACCGTTGATCCCCGTTCGAATCGAGGTACCCCTGCCCTCACACCTATTAGAAATTAGCGCCACAATAGTGGCGTTTTTTGTTTGCTCCAAACAAGAATTTCTAATAGGTGTGGGGGCAGGCCCTTCCAGTGAGAAATTAGCGCCACAATAGTGGCGTTTTTTGTTTGCTGTTAACCTTTTAAAATCTCGCCCTTTCTGTTAAACTAGAGGTATCTTGTTGCATAAAATATGGATGATGTTTTATTACAGATTAAAGCGCTACGAGAGGAGGTCCGAAATTTAGCGGACCGTCTTTGACTTAGAAGCTAAAAAGAAAAAGGAAGCCATTCTAAAAAAAGAAAGTTTAGAAAATGGCTTTTGGGAAGATCACGGACTAGCTGACAAAAAATTAGCTAATTTGAGTGTCTTGCAAAAAGAGATAGCTTTGTTTTCCGGCTGGGAGCAATCATTAAACGATGCAGTAGAGTTGTATCATTTAGCTGCTGCTAGCAATGACACAAAGATGATAGAAGCTTTAAACAAAGATTTACAGGGTATAGAGGAGAAAATTAACAAAAAAAAGATAGAGCTATATTTTGATGGTCCCTACGATAAGGCTAACGCTATTTTATCTATTTATGCCGGAGCAGGTGGCAATGATGCCGAAGATTGGGCAAGAATGCTGAAAGAGATGTACGAGAGTTATTTAAGAAACAAGGGTTTTAAAATCTCTATTCTTGACGAGCATTTAAATGATTACAAGGGGATTAAACAAATTTCTTTGGAAATAGTTGGCGTCTATGCTTTTGGGACACTGAAAAAAGAAAAAGGGGTTCATCGCTTAGTGCGCATTTCGCCTTTTTCAGCTGCCAAATTAAGGCATACGTCTTTTGCCTATGTAGAAGTTTTACCAGTGCTAGAGGCAGAGGATTTGATTCTTAATCCTGCTGACCTAGAAATAGATTTATTTAGAGCTTCCGGACCTGGTGGGCAAAATGTTCAAAAAGTGGAAAGCGCGGTAAGGATTACTCATAAACCTACAGGGCTAATAGCAGTTTCGCAGGGGCAACGTACACAGAGTAATAATAAAGAAAAGGCTCTGGAGATGTTGCGCGCTCGGTTATTTTCTTTGCAAGAGTCTCAACATGCTAAAACTTTAGCAGATTTAAAGGGGAGTAAAACTGAAATAGAGTGGGGGCATCAAATCAGGTCTTATGTTTTACACCCTTATCAACTGGTAAAAGACCATCGTTATAACCTGGAAGTGAAAGATGCTACTGCTGTTCTTAAGGGCGATTTGGACCCTTTTATAGAAAAAGAAGTGACAAATAATGCTAAAACTGGCAATTTTTAATTAAAGCGATATAATAAGCACTACACAAATGGCTCTTATATATTTCAAAGACATTTCCAAAGCTTACAACAATAATCTAGTATTAGATAATATTACTTTTAGCGTTGAGGCTGGGGAGTTTGTGTCTTTAGTAGGTAAATCTGGGGTAGGTAAGACTACTCTTCTAAAATTAATTATAGCTGATGAGCAGCCATCCTCTGGGCATGTTGTTTTTGACGACCAAGACCTTAGTAAACTAAAAGGTTCGCAACTTTCTTTGGTAAGACGCAGGGTGGGCACCGTCTTCCAAGATTTTAGGCTTTTTAGCGATAGGACAGTGTTTGAAAACGTAGCCTTTCCTCTAGAAGTATTAAACCAGCCAGATGAGATTATTCAGGACCACGTTACAGAAGTCTTAAAACTAGTTGGGCTGGATGCCCTAAAAGACCAATTGCCAGTGTGCCTTTCCGCGGGAGAAAAACAGCGGGCTGCTATTGCCAGGGCTCTTATTCATGGGCCGGATGTCATTATCGCCGATGAACCAACAGGAAATTTGGACCCGATTAACACTTGGGATATCGTTAAATTACTTCTACGAATTAATGAATTGGGTACGGCTATTATCCTTACGACTCACAATAAAGATGTGGTTAATAAAATTGGTAAGAGAGTTATCAGTTTGGAAAATGGCAAGATTATCAGAGACGAATTAAACGGTCAATATATTATATAAATTTCCATGTTTTTAAGTTTTAAAAGATTATTTAAAGCCAGCTGGCAAAGTATTACGCGAAATTGGTGGTTATCCATAGCCACTGTTTTGGTGGTATTCTTAAGCGTTTTAACCTTTACGGGCATACGCCTCTTCGCTTATTCCATCAATCGCACGGTGACCATGTTGCAAGATAGGGTAGATATCAGCATTTATTTTAATAAAGATGTTCCCGAGTCAGAAATTTTTCAGGTGCAGACAGAACTAGAAGGTCTTTCGCAAGTAAAGAGCGTAAGATATATTTCTCAAGATGAGGCGCTTAAATTTTTCCAGGAGAAACAAAAATATAATCCTGCTATTTTCAAAGCTATAGAAGTGTTAGGGACGAATCCTCTGTCGCCCTCATTGAGCATTAAAGCCAAAAATGATAAAGACTATCAATCGATTTTGGATTATATTTCTAAAGCCGGATTTAAGGATAGATTGATTACTGTCAACTATGAAGAAAACCAAAAGGTGGTGCAAAAATTGGATGTTCTCAATCGAGCAGTAAAAATCACTGCTATCAGTGTTAGTATATTGCTCGTCGGTATTGCTGTACTGATTAATTTCAATACTATTCGATTGGCTATCTATACAGCCAGAGATGAAATTAGGGCAATGAAACTGGTTGGCGCTCCTAACTGGTTTGTCAGAGGACCTTTCCTGTTTGAGGGTATAATTTATGGTGTAACGGCTTCTATTCTTACTCTAATGGTTACCAGTGTCTTGGTGTTTGCCTTTTCTCCCAAACTTGAAGCAGCCTTACCCGGTTTGAGCTTGGGCGGTTATTATTGGACTCATTTAGGTTTGATTTTCTTAGCGCAAACTTTGTTTGGGGTGATAATAGGACTGGCATCTAGCTTTGTCGCTATGAATAAGTATTTAGAAAGTTAAAAGAAAGTGGATTTTTAAAAGGTTTTATGGTAATGTGAAAACTGGAATGAAGAAATTTATTCCAGTTTTTGTTTCTTTGCGGGATCGTCTAACTTGCCCCGCCAAATAATATGAAGGCATTTCTTTATATTTTAAAAAATACCAAGAATTGTTATTATACTGGTATTACGACATTACTTCCAGAGCAAAGGCTCTTGAGGCATAACAATGGTAACGTTCTATCAACAAAGGCTGGTAAGCCATGGGAATTGCTATACTTTGAAAGTTTTGATAATTTACAGCAAGCACGTACACGAGAAAAACAAATAAAGTCTTGGCATAGCGGAAATGCGTTTAAAAAGTTTCTTGTCAAAGCTGCGGGATCGTCTAATGGTAGGACATGGGCCTTTGAAGCCCAGTATCTTGGTCCGAATCCAAGTCCCGCAGCTTTGCCAAGAAAGGAATAATTTGGCGGGGTGGAAGTATCCCGCCTTTTTGGCGGGATAATAGGACATGGGTACTGGTTATTAAACCTGTATCTCAGATTATATCCTCGGCCTTTGAAGCCCAGTATCTTGGTCCGAATCCAAGTCCCGCAGCCCTTAATATAACAAGTTGATAATTTTCGCCACAGTGGTGATTTTTTGTTAGAATTGTCCTATGGCAATAAATTTAAACATCTTTCAATTTATTTATAACTTAAATCGTTTCTTCCCGACGAATGTGCCTATCGGTTTGTTTTGCGGGGAATATCTTATTTATATTTTGGGAATAGTTATTTTATTATATTTGCTTCTAAGTAAAGAACCCAAACAAGAAAAAATCAAATGGTTGTCCATTTTAATTTTAGCTTGTTGTTTTTCCAATGTAATGGTGACTCCAGCTATTCATTACGTTTATAAATCGGAGCGACCCTTTCTCGTAATGCCAGAAGTTGGTAATTATAAAAATTTTTTAAAGGTTACAGAATATACCAAGTCTTTTCCTTCCGGTCATACTGCCCTAGCTTTTGCCCTGGCTATGGTTCTCTTCTTATATAATAAGAAAACTGGAATCGGCGCTTTTGCGGTGGCCTTTCTTGTGGGTTTAGGGCGTATTCTTATGGGGGTTCATTGGCCCTTGGACGTCTTGGGCGGTATAGGCGTGGGTATACTCTGTGGCTGGATAGCCTATAGGCTTATAAGCAGATTATTCTCAAAAACAACTGCTATTAAATAGCAGTTGTTTTTGTGTGAAGTGGTTGCTAGAGAATTTGTTTGAGGATTTTTGGATTATCTGACCATTCTACAATCAAATTAATAAGTTTAGCGAGTTTGTCGCTATCATGACGAATAAGGGAACGGGTGTTGCTAATATGGTCCCCGGCGACAGGTTTATAGAGAGTGTTCTTCAGCAGATTGGCTTGGACTATGGTGGGAGAGACGCGGGGAGGCTGGTTTTCGTTTTTCGCGCCCTTTATTTCTAACCACTCATCGCCTTCCTTTTGGTATTTTTTTAATAAAGCAGCTGAGGGTTTTTGAACATTAGAAATAACAAAATCTATTTTTTTGCCATGCAAATATTTTTGCAGGCATTGAATATAATTATCAAGGCTAAAATTACTGGTATGCCCGCGCTTGTTAACTAGATTGGCTATGTAGATAATTTTAGCATGACTCTGTGAGATAGCATTGCTGACCTTTGGTACTAAAAGATTGGGTAAAAGGCTACAATAGAGATTTCCCGGTCCAATGATAATTACATCTGCTTCTAAAATAGCTTGAATAGCTTCCGGATTAGCAGTGGGTATGGGGTTGAGAGAAATTTTTTTTATGCCAATGGTGTCTAGAGCATAATTGTGATTAATTTTGT
>Ga0209099_1000707_pt1 | contig 38415 bp, 33 predicted proteins | sample AD_JPNHW2_MetaG_FD_184430 | JGI IMG/M metagenome (GOLD analysis project Ga0209099, IMG submission 184430) | Active sludge microbial communities of municipal wastewater-treating anaerobic digesters from Japan - AD_JPNHW2_MetaG (SPAdes) (version 2) | ecosystem: Engineered > Bioreactor > Anaerobic...
GATGCCCTGCTTGAAGCAGAAAATGCGAAAAACAGCCTTTTCGAATTTGAATCCGGTCTCTGGGAGTATTGATCCTGTAAAAGGAAACGTTAACGATTGAAAAAAGGGCCGGCGACATGACATCGCCGGCCCTTTTTTGTGAAACAGAAAAACGTAACTTTGTCTGGTATGCCTCACCATGCCCCAACCCATGAACTTCCTTGACACCCCCATCGAATACCTCAAAGGTATCGGCCCCGCAAGGGCAGAGGCACTCAGGAAAGAACTTTCACTTTTCACTTTCGGTGACCTGCTCACCTTTTTTCCTTTCCGTTATGTTGACAGAAGTAAATTTTATACCATCGCCGGAATCAGGGACGAAAATGCGTACATCCAATTAAAAGCCCGCCTGGTCAGAGTCCGGAAGACCGGACAGGCCCGAAACCAGCGACTTATCGCCACCGTACGCGATGAAACAGGGGAGATCGACCTGGTATGGTTCCAGGGAATCAAATGGATTGAGGAGAAGTTGAGTGCACAGCAGGAATACATCATCTTCGGGAAACCGGTACTCTTCAATGGGAGATTCAACCTGCCTCACCCGGAGATTGAAGTTCCCCCCGAACATCCGTTACCCCTCAGCGAGACAATCCGTCCTGTTTATAGTACCACCGAAAAATTGAAATCCAAAGGGCTTGACTACAAGGGCATCGGGAAACTGATAAAAAACCTCCTCCTGAATCCTCAATTTGAAATCAAAGAATCACTTCCTCCGGAAATTCGCAAAACACTCCGCCTTCCTGATCGTCAGGAGGCTTTTGTGAACATTCATTTTCCACCCGACCAGGAAGCGCTGGACCATGCCAGAAAAAGGTTGAAATTTGAAGAGCTTTTCTTTATTCAACTCCGGCTTGCCAAACAGCGCACCAACCGGCTCCGAAAAAGCGAAGGAATTCGTTTTCAGAAAGTTGGTGAACATGTCAACAATTTCTACCATCACCACCTTACCTTTGAACTCACCAAGGCCCAGAAAAGGGTGGTCAGAGAGATCCGGGCTGATCTGGGCTCCGGAAAACAGATGAACCGGCTGCTCCAGGGAGATGTCGGCAGTGGAAAAACCTTGGTAGCCCTGATGACAATGCTGATCGCCTTAGACAACAGTTATCAGAGCTGCCTGATGGCGCCGACCGAAATTTTAGCCAACCAGCATTTCCAGACCATCTCCCGCATGCTTCAGGGGATGAAGGTGAAAACAGGCCTCCTCACCGGATCGACCAAACCCGCAATACGCAATGCCATACTTGAAGAACTTCACTCCGGGACGATGGACCTTCTGATCGGTACCCACGCCCTGCTGGAAGAAGATGTCAGGTTCCGCAACCTGGGAGTGGTCGTGATCGATGAACAACACCGGTTCGGAGTGGTCCAAAGGGCCAAAATGTGGACCAAAAATGTCAAAACCCCCCATGTACTGGTTATGACGGCCACACCCATTCCACGTACCCTGGCCATGACCCTTTACGGGGATCTTGAAAATTCTGTCATCGATGAGATGCCACCCGGACGAAAGCCGGTGATAACGAGGCATATTGATGAGAATGACCGTGGAAAAGTTTATACCTTCATCCGTGAAAAACTTCAGGAAGGGCGCCAAATCTATATCGTTTACCCTTTGATCCAGGAATCGGCTAAACTCGACCTGCAAAATCTGATTGATGGCTATCGCACCCTTCGCGATATCTTTCCTGCCCCTTTTACCCTCGGGATGGTCCACGGTCAGATGAAACAAACGGAAAAAGAAGAGGTAATGAGAAAATTTACCCAAAACCAGTTACAGATACTGGTCTCCACGACCGTGATCGAAGTAGGTGTGGATGTGCCCAACGCTTCCGTAATGATCATTGAGAATGCCGAACGCTTTGGTCTTTCCCAGCTTCATCAACTCAGGGGACGCGTGGGAAGGGGAGGAGATCAATCCTTCTGCATCCTGATCAGCAGCCGTGAACTCTCCGCCGAAGCCGGAAAACGGCTTTCGACCATGGTGCGTACCGCCGATGGCTTTGAAATCGCCGAAGCCGACTTAAGGTTAAGGGGCCCCGGGGATCTTTTGGGAACCCGGCAAAGCGGCATCCTGGATTTGAAGATTGCTGATATAGTGAAAGATGAAAAAATCCTTCGGTATGCCCGAAACATGGCGCATGATATCATCGCCGAAGATCCCGATCTGAAAATGAAAAAAAATGACATTCTGGCACACCATCTGCACCATATAGAAGAGCAATCCTTAAATTGGGGACTGATCTCTTAAATCAAAGCAATTTATTCCTACTTTTGTATTTTCAAACCGGTTCTACCCATGAAAATTTCCTACAACTGGCTTAAACTTTATCTTGATTTTGACTTACCACCTGACAAGGTGGCGGAATACCTCACCGGGTGCGGATTGGAAATCGAAGGAATAGAAACATTTCATTCGGTGAAAGGAGGGCTTCAGGGCGTTGTTACCGGAGAAGTGCTTACCTGTGAAAAACACCCCAATTCTGACCATCTGAGCATTACCACAGTGGATACAGGCCAGGAAAAACCCCTGTCGATCGTTTGCGGTGCGCCCAATGTCGCTGTCGGTCAAAAGGTGGCTGTCGCACTGATCGGTACGACGCTCTATTTAGGCGACAAACCGCTCACCCTTCAGAAAACGAAAATACGCGGGGCTGTTTCCGAAGGAATGATCTGTGCAGAGGATGAACTGGGGCTGGGCTCTTCACATAACGGGATCATGGTCCTTGACCCTTCCGTCAAACCCGGAACTCCTGCAGCTTCCTATTTTAACGTAGAAGAAGATGTGGTTTTTACCATCGGATTAACTCCCAACCGGACCGATGCCACCTCCCATTTTGGCGTTGCCCGCGATCTGGCTGCAGTCATCAACAATTTTGGCTGCAATAAACTGGAAGAGACCAGGGAACTGATTCCTGTTCCTCCCGATGTCAGCGCATTTAAAATTCTGAATAACAATCGTTTCATTGACGTTGTCATCGAAACTCCCGAAGGATGCCCGAGATATTCCGGGATCACCGTTTCCGGGATCAAAGTAAAAGAATCTCCCGCCTGGTTGCGGAACAAACTGAATGCAATCGGGCTCAGGCCCATCAATAACGTAGTGGATGTGACTAACTTCATCCTGATGGAGATGGGTCAACCACTCCATGTTTTTGATTGTGATCAGATCATCGGGGATCAGATCATTATTAAAAATTACCCCCGGGGAACCCGTTTCACCACCCTTGATCATGTAGAACGGGTGCTCACAGGCAACGAGGTAATGATCTGTAACACTGTGGAACCCATGGTGATTGGAGGGGTTTACGGTGGATTGAAATCAGGGGTTTCTATGGAAACTACCAGCGTTTTCATAGAAAGCGCCTGCTTTAACCCCCGCAGTATCAGAAAGACAGCTCGTCATCACGGATTGCAAACAGACGCCTCCTTCCGGTTCGAAAGGGGAACCGATTATAACCTCACGCTCTTCGCCCTGAAAAGAGCCGCTTTAATGATCCGGGAACTGGCCGGAGGAGAGATATCTTCTGAGATTGTGGATGTTTATCCCACTCCTGTCCCGCCCCAGGAGGTCACCTTGTCGTATGGCAATATGGACCGGCTCATCGGGAAAGTCCTCGACCGGAAAGTGGTCAAAAAGATCCTGAAAGAAGTGGGAATCATTTTGATCAGGGAATTGACCGATCCGCAGGGCTTGTTGTTGTCCATCCCGGCATTCAAGACCGATGTAACCCGTGAAGTCGATGTGATCGAAGAAATTCTGCGGATATACGGTTACAACAACATTGAATTTCCACCGGATGTCAGGGCCTCCCTCTCCTTTTATGCACACCCTGATCCGGAGAAAATCCGGAACTCGGTTTCTGAATTCCTCTCAGCACGTGGTTTCCACGAGATTATGAACAACTCACTGACACGCTCCGTTAACTACGAAAACAACCCTGCTTTCGACCTGTCACGCGCCGTCAGGATTATGAACCCGGTAAGCCGGGATTTGGATGTAATGCGCTTGTCGCTTCTTCACGGCGCCCTCGAAAGCCTGGTTTACAACCAGAACCGAAAATTGTATGATCTCAGGTTCTATGAATTTGGTACTGTCTATGCCTTATCTGATGAAGGAATCCTTCCCGGATATACGGAAGAACAGCACTTCTCCCTCCTGCTGACGGGATGCCGGACCACCGAAAACTGGAACACCCCTGAACAACCAGTCGATGTTTTTCTTCTCAAAGAATACGTGGAGGCTTTGTTCAAAAAAATATCCCTTGATCCGGACACCTTTACCATGGAGCCTGACCATTCCGGTCTCTTCACCAACGGAATCCGTTACTTTGACCGCGAAGAGCTTGGAGTTATGGGACAACTTCACCCCGACCTGCTTCGCTCAATGGATGCCAAAAACCAGGTCTTTTATGCCGAATTCAACTGGGACCGCATACTGGAGCGCATCCCGAAACACAATGCCCGTTTCCGCGAGCTCCCGAAATTCCCGGAAGTCCGCCGCGACCTCGCCCTGGTGCTGGATCAGGCGATCACTTTTATGCAATTAAAAACAACCGCCTTTGCCACCGAAAAAAAACTACTCCGGAGCATCGGCCTGTTTGACGTTTATGAAGGAGAACAGGTCGGCCCCGGGAAAAAATCCTATGCCTTGAAATTCATTTTACAGGATGAGGAGAAAACACTTACCGATAAAGAGATTGATAAAGTGATGGAGCGACTTATCAAGGCTTTCATCCATGACTTCGATGCCCGGGTCCGCTGACCTTATCTTTTAACCTGACACCATGGAGATACAATCGATAAAACAACGTTTCGGTATCATCGGCAACTCCACCTTGCTCGACCGCGCCATTGATATTGCACGCCAGGTGGCTGCAACAGACATTACCGTACTGGTAAGCGGTGAGAGCGGTACCGGAAAAGAGTTTTTTCCAAAGATCATACACCAGCTCAGCGCACGCAAACACGGCGCTTACATTGCTGTCAATTGCGGCGCTATCCCTGAAGGAACCATCGACTCCGAATTGTTCGGACATGAAAAAGGCTCATTCACCGGCGCCCACGAAACACGCAAAGGGTATTTTGAAGTGGTTGACGGCGGTACCATTTTTCTGGATGAAGTAGCAGAACTGCCGATGGGTACCCAGGTCCGCCTGCTCAGAGTATTGGAATCCGGTGAATTTATCCGCGTTGGATCATCTAAGGTGCTGAAAACCAATGTAAGGGTGGTGGCGGCCACCAACGTTAACATTCCTGAAGCCATCGCCCAGGGAAAATTCCGCCAAGATCTTTTTTACCGCCTGAATACCGTACCCATTTTGGTTCCCGCCCTTCGCGAAAGAAAAGAGGACATATACCTGCTCTTCCGCAAATTCGCCTCCGATGCTGCTGAAAAATACAGGATGCCACCTGTCCAACTCGAAGAAGATGCCCGTCAGGCAATCACAAACTACCGCTGGCCGGGAAATATCCGACAACTGAAAAACCTGACAGAACAGGTGTCTATCATTGAGAAAACCCGGAACATCGATGCTGCCACCATTCTTAAGTACCTGCCTGCCGGCCCTTCTACCGAATTACCGGTTCTTTACAAAGGAGACGACGCCGGAAAATTCAACGAACGGGAACTGCTTTACAAAGTACTGTTTGATATGAAAAAGGACATGAATGATCTCAAACAGTTGGTAATGAACCTTATGCAGAATGAAAATACCCTCACCGACAACCTGGGTGAAAGCAATCATCTCATCAAGAGGCTGTATAAGGATTTCACTGAAGTGAAAGACCCCTCCCAACCGATGATCGTTCATGAAACCAATCCTCATTTGACCGTCAGGGAACCTGTCCAGGAACCGGAAGAGATCGAGGAAAACCTCTCCCTGCAACGTAAAGAACGCGATTTTATCCAACGTGCCCTTAACAAATATGAGGGAAAACGAAAAGATGCCGCCCGTGAACTGGGAATCTCCGAACGAACCTTGTACAGGAAAATCAAAGAGTATGACCTGGAATAAACCTCAAAACAGGAAATTGACTGATTAAGGTTGCGAAAACCTGTTGCAGATAACTAAACCGTTAGGTTGTGAAACTGAGAAGCATTTTCTTTTGCATCATTCTGTCGGCCTTCGTCATGGCGAACTCCTCCTGCAGGGTCAGTTACTCCTTTACCGGAGCCTCCATTTCAGCCAATGTTAAAACCATCTCGATCCCTAATATCCCCAATAACGCTCCCCTGGTGGTTCCAACCCTCTCCCGGACCATTACCGATGCCCTGCGTGACTATTTTACCTCTCAAACTAATCTGGTACTGGTCGACCGCAACGGAGACCTGAACCTCGATGGAGCCATTACCCAATACGCGGTACAACCGGTAGCCATCCAGGGAAATGAAACGGCTGCCATGAACCGCCTGACCATCACGGTAAGCCTGAAATTTTCCAATAAAACCGATCCTAAACAAAACTGGGACTCGCCGGTGCAGTTTTCACGGTACCTTGACTACTCCAGCTCCCTCCAGCTCTATGCCGTGCAGGAAAGTCTCATCGCGGGGATCACTGAACAACTGGTACAGGATATTTTTAATAAAGCGGTTGTCAATTGGTGATCCGGTCACCCAACCTCCTGAAGGCCATGAACAGACAGCAATTTACAGATTTTATCCATCAACCTGATTCCATCGGCCCTGCCAGTTTGAAACTCCTTGAAGAACTGGTACACCGTTATCCCTACTGCCAGACCGCTCAACTTTTATATACCTGTAATCTCAGAAAAGAGGAGGACCTTCAGTACCCGCTCCAGCTCAAAAAGGCTGCAGCCTACGCCGGCGATCGCCGCAAGCTGAAACTACTGGTGGAGCTGAGCCATCTGAAACAGGTCTCCCCTCCAATCACCACTTCGGCTAATCCTGAAGAGGAATCTCCGGAAAGGTTACCGGTCACCACTTCGCCATCAGAAATAATCACACCAAAGGAAATAGAACACAGGGTCCTTCCGGAAGCAGAATCTGCTACCGAACCAGCTCCCCCACTGATCCTTCAGCCACTGCCCGAACCGAAAAATGAAAAGATCAGTCCCGAAGCCCTTGTACGAATGATCAAAACCCGGCTGGCTGTATTGGATCAGGAAAAACATGCTGCCTTACCTCAGGATCCTGTGTTCACGAATACCGAAAAAAAACCACCCCTGCAATCAAAAGAGGCACTGATCGACAAATTCATATTAGAAGAACCACGCATCTCAAAACCCAAAGCCGACTTTTTCAGTCCCGACGATAGCGCACAGCGCAGTAACATTGATGAGGAAGAAATTGTGAGTGAAACACTGGCCCAACTCTATGCCAAACAGGGGAACACAACCAAAGCCATCCAAATCTATAAGAAATTATCCTTGCTTAATCAAGAAAAAAGTCGTTACTTTGCAGCCCAAATTGAAAAACTGAAATTATAAACATACCAAGAAATGGCCTTTTATATCCTTGTCTCCGTTCTGATTCTGATCGTTTGTGTACTGATGACGCTGGTGGTATTGGTGCAAAATTCCAAAGGTGGCGGTCTGGCTTCCAACTTTGCTTCTTCCAACCAATTTATGGGTGTTAGAAAAACTGCCGATTTTCTCGAAAAATCAACCTGGACCTTAGCGATAACCCTGCTTGTTCTGAGCCTGTTCTCCATCTTTGTCATTCCCAAAACACAAGTAAAAGCTGAAGCTTCGCAAAGTGAGATCCAAAAACAGATCGATGATAGCAAAGCTGCTCCCATCAAGGATTTCCAGGCTCCTCCGACCCAAAAGAAATAACTGTTCAACGCCGGTATGACCGGTAATCCTGACAGGAATAGAAAAATGTCAGATTGTCATAGCAATCTGACATTTTTTTTTAATCTTTCCCCATGACTGCAAAAATGTCCAGCCTTTGACATGAAAATCCTCTTTGGCACAAAATGTGATCAGGGAGGGTGCCTGTTAAAAGAGATTATTTTGAATTGTTTAACTTTAAATAGATAGTGAAATGACAAAAGTGAAAATTAAACCTTTAGCCGACCGCGTACTGGTTGAGCCTGCTGCAGCAGAAGAAAAAACCGCCGGTGGGATCATTATTCCCGACACCGCAAAAGAAAAACCCCAGAAAGGAACGGTAGTAGCCGTTGGACCTGGTAAGAAAGACGAACCCATGACCGTGAAACCCGGCGATGAAGTCCTTTATGGAAAGTACTCCGGGACCGAGATCACCATCGATGGCATAAATTACCTCATCATGCGCGAATCAGACATCGTTGCCATCGTTTAATTCATTCATAAAAATTCATTCATCCTTAAAAAATAAAACCATGTCCAAAGACATTTATTTCAGCATAAAAGCCAGAGAGGCTCTAAAAGAGGGCGTTGATTCCTTATCGAATGCAGTGAAAGTCACACTGGGTCCCAAAGGTCGCAACGTGATCATTGATAAATCGTATGGTGCCCCGGTCGTTACCAAAGACGGCGTGACGGTAGCCAAGGAAGTTGAATTGAAAGATGCTGTAGCCAACATGGGCGCACAGATGGTTAAAGAGGTTGCTTCCAAAACAAGTGACATTGCCGGTGACGGTACCACCACTGCCACAGTATTGGCCCAGGCCATCTTCACCACCGGTTTGAAAAACGTCACGGCCGGCGCCAATCCTATGGATCTGAAAAGGGGTATCGACAAGGCCGTACAGGAAGTGATCAAATCCCTCAAAGCTCAGACCCGCCAGATTGGCGACAGCATGGAAAAAATCGAACAGATTGCTTCCGTGTCTGCCAACAATGATACCTTCATTGGTAAAATGATCGCCGAGGCCATGACCAAAGTGAAAAAAGAGGGAGTCATCACCATCGAAGAAGCCAAAGGAATCGAAACCACCGTTAAAGTCGTCGAAGGAATGCAATTCGATCGCGGATACATCAGCCCTTATTTCGTTACCGATACCGATAAGATGGAAGCCGTTTACGAAAATCCTTTCATCCTGATCTACGACAAAAAGATCAGTGTAATGAAAGACCTCCTTCCTTTGCTCGAAAAAGCTGTCCAGACGGGCCGTCCCCTGATCATCATCAGCGAAGATGTGGAAGGTGAAGCACTGGCTACCCTCGTGGTCAACAAGATCCGCGGCACCCTTAAAGTAGCTGCTGTGAAAGCTCCGGGATTCGGCGACCGCCGCAAAGAAATGCTCGAAGATATCGCCGTTCTCACAGGCGGAACCGTTATCAGCGAAGAAAAAGGTTTCAAACTTGAAGATGCAACCCTCCAATACCTGGGTCAGGCAGAAAAAGTGACCATCGATAAAGAAAATACCACCATCATCAACGGCAGCGGTAAAAAGACCGATATCACAGCCCGGATCAACCAGATCAAGACGCAGATCGGTACCACCACCTCCGATTACGACAAGGAAAAACTCCAGGAACGGCTTGCTAAGCTCGCCGGCGGGGTTGCCGTGATCTATGTCGGTGCAGCTTCCGAAGTTGAAATGAAAGAGAAGAAAGACCGTTTCGACGATGCCCTGCATGCTACCCGTGCAGCCATCGAAGAGGGAATCATCCCCGGCGGCGGTGTCGCATACCTGCGTGCCCAAGCCCTGATCGACACCATGAAAGGTGACAACGAAGATGAAACCACAGGTATTGCCATCGTGAAACGCTCCCTTGAAGAACCGCTCCGTCAGATCGTTGAAAACGCCGGTCTGGAAGGATCAGTGATCGTTCAGAAAGTGAAAGAAGGCAAAGATGACTATGGTTTTAACGCTCGTACAGAGGTGTTTGAGAACCTCTATCAGTCAGGTGTCATCGATCCTACAAAAGTTGCCCGGGTTGCCCTTGAAAATGCTGCTTCCATCGCAAGCATGCTGCTCACCACCGAGTGTGTGCTGGCTACCCATAAAGAGGAAAAACCGGCCATGCCCCCGATGAATCCGGGAATGGGCGGAATGGACGGAATGTATTAATCGTTCTGATTGCCTTGAAAAAGCCCCGTGAAACGGGGCTTTTTTATTGTCTTTTTTGCTAATATTGTACGAAAAGCATTCACTTCATCCATGACCCTGCCAGAACCCCGGAAAGATATCCGGACCCTTTCAGTCGAAGAACTTGAAGAAGCGCTGACCAGCCATCAGGAAAAGAAATTCCGAGCACAGCAGGTCAATCAATGGCTGTGGGAAAAAGGGTGCACCTCGTTCGATGAGATGTCAAACCTCCCGGTTTCAACCCGTCAATTCCTTACCTGCCAGTTTACCTTTCATACAGCGGCCCCGGAAATCCAACAGGAAAGCCGCGATGGTACCGTGAAAACCGGTTTCCGGCTTCACGACCAGTCACTGATAGAAGGAGTGCTCATCCCCTCCGGTAACAGATTTACCGCCTGCATCTCCTCCCAAGCCGGCTGTCAACTGGGCTGTGCCTTCTGCGCTACAGGAAAGCTGGGTTTCACCCGGAACCTGACCGCCGGTGAAATATTTGACCAGGTGATTTTCCTCTCACGCCTTGCAGGGACACGCAAGAAACCGGAAAACACTCCCGGTCACCCTCTTTCCAACATCGTCTTCATGGGAATGGGAGAACCTTTCCTGAATTATGATGCGGTTCAGCAAGCCATCGGAAAAATTACTTCAAAAACCTCACTGGGCCTTTCACCCCAGCGCATTACCGTTTCCAGCATCGGCATTCCTGAAATGATCCGGAGGATGGCCGGGGATGATCCGGGCTATCACTTTGCTCTTTCCCTTCATGCAGCCAATGATAAAAAACGCAATGCCCTGATCCCCTTTAACCTCCATCACCCGCTGGCAACATTGATTGAGGCACTGAAATACTACCACCAGCGATGCGGAAAACGAATTACTATAGAATACATTCTCTTTGCCGGTATTAATGACACCCCGACTGATGCTGCTGATCTGGCGTCGTTTTGCCGTAATTTTCCGGTCAAAATCAACCTGATTGAGTACAACCCGGTGGAGGAAACCGGTTTTTCCGGTTCGGACGATCCGACAATCCGCCATTTTATCACTTTACTGGAAAAGCGCAACCTTGTTGTCAACCTGAGGAGAAGCAAAGGACGGGATATACAGGCTGCCTGTGGTCAGCTCAGCGCAGAAAGGAAATTGAAAATAGATCATTAACAACCCAAACAATCAACTTTCAGGCATGGAAAACACATTAAATGTAGCCGGAAACATCGTCGATGTCGTCGCCGGAAGAATCTTTAAAGGAACGGTAGAGATTACCGGGGGAAAGATTACCCGCATTGTTGAAACTGCGGTGGAAGAGGAGCAATATATTCTCCCTGGGCTGATCGATGCCCATATCCATATCGAGAGTTCTATGCTGATCCCTTCTGAATTTGCCCGATTGGCTGTGGTTCACGGAACGGTCGGAACGGTTTCCGATCCCCATGAGATCGCCAACGTTCTGGGGGTACCGGGAGTGCTTTTCATGATTAGGAACGGAAGTAAGGTTCCATTTAAATTTTGTTTTGGCGCGCCCTCCTGCGTTCCGGCAACCACTTTTGAAACGGCCGGCGCTACCCTGGGTATTGAAGAGGTCAGGGAATTGCTCTCTTTGAAAGAGATTGGTTATCTCTCTGAAATGATGAATGTTCCGGGAGTACTATATGAGGATCCGGAGGTAATGAAAAAACTGGAACTGGCTCGTGCTGCCGGGAAACCGGTAGATGGACACGCTCCCGGCGTCAGGGGAACGGATGCAGCAAAATATTTCAACGCTGGCATCCTAACCGACCATGAGTGTTTTACCCTGGAAGAAGCCCGTGAAAAAATAGGTTACGGGATGAAAATATTGATCCGGGAAGGAAGTGCAGCAAAGAATTTTGAAGCCCTGAGCCCGTTGATCGACGAATCACCGGAAAGTGTCATGCTTTGCAGCGATGACCGTCATCCCGATGATCTGGTCAAGGGTCATCTCGATCGCATCGTGAAACGGGCGCTTGAAAAGGGGCACGACCCGATCAGGGTTTTGCGCAGTTGTACCCTGAATCCCATCATCCATTACGGACTTAAAGCAGGGTTATTGCAACACGGCGATCCGGCTGATTTTATTCTCGTCAGCAACCTGCACGATTTCAAGGTGAAAGCTACTTATATTGATGGGAAGAAAGTTGCCGAAAATGGCCAATCCTTGATTGAAAGGGTCATCGAAACCCCCTTTAATCACTTCTCAACCACCAAAATCGGACCAGCTGATCTGAAAGTCGTAGCGGAAACGGAATCCATCCGCGTGATGAAGGCACTCGACGGTCAACTGATAACCCTCTCAGAGATAATTCCTTCCAAAGTGGATCATGGGGAGGTGGTCAGTGATCCCGACCATGACGTCCTCAAACTCGTGGTAAAAAACCGGTATGGAGATACCCCGGTAGCGGTTGGTTTTATCACAGGCTTCGGATTGAAAAAAGGAGCCCTTGCTTCTTGTGTGGCGCACGACAGCCACAACATTGTGGCGGTGGGTTGCGATGATCAATCGATCACGACAGCCATTAACCTGTTGGTCGAAGCGAAAGGAGGTATTTCTGCAGTTGATGGTGACAATGTACAGATACTTCCTTTACCTTTTGCAGGGATCATGTCGGGTGACAATGGCTCCGATGTGGCCAGTCAATACGAGATGCTTGATAGTGTCGCCAAGGAGATGGGATGCACCCTCGGCGCACCGTACATGACCCTGTCGTTCATGGCTTTGCTGGTCATACCGGAGCTGAAATTGAGTGATAAAGGTTTATTTGACGGGAATACTTTTTCTTTTACATCCCTCTTTCAAAAAAAATAAGCTTAAATATTTATATATATTGTTTATAAGATTTTATTTATCTTTGCTGTACCGTTGAAAATTTATCATCATGAAGAAGAAAAACGCAATTGATATCGAAAAACTCGAATTAGCTGCCAGCAAATTGCGCGCCATGGCTCATCCCATGCGAATTGCCATCATAGACCTGCTGACGGAAAATAAGAAGCTGACCGTCACTGAAATATATGAATCACTGAGCATTGAACAAGCCGCTGCCTCTCATCATCTGAATATACTGAAAAGCAAAGGCTTACTCGAATCAAAACGGGACGGCAAGATGATTTATTACTCCTTGAAGATTGCGGTGTTGGCCAACGTGGTCGAGTGCATCAATCAATGTGTTGTCGAATAAAGGAAACCGTTCCTTTCATCGGATCACCCATTTTTCTTCCACATCCCAATTCGACCTTACTTCAATCTCGCCGGAGTAGTAAAATACCTCTTCAGGCTGGATTTTTAACTTGTAATTTCCCGTATCCCATTTCCGGTTCCTGTTTTGGTCGTGAATAGCTTTAAGTTTGAATTTTCCTGGTGTCAGGTATCGGAATGCTATTTTCTCCGGACGGTCGATTACCCTTTGGTCTAACAGGACGGTTTCTTTATCGTTGAGAAGCTGGATCAGGTATTGTCCGTTATCCGGAGCTAAATCGAGGTTGATGATCAGGTTGCCGAAATCTCTTTCAGCTTTTGTCCGGAAGGTTAGCCGGATGGTGTCCTGGCTGAGTCCGTTAATAGAATGGAAAACCGAATCGGGAATCAGCAGGGTATAGCTTTTCTCTTCCTGCCAGGGATGATCGATGACAATTCTTCTGTGCAGGCTGTCGGTAAAAGAGAGTTGCGCCGGGATGGTATCTTTATCCTGCAACAGGAGTGCCCTTGAAAAATCCCAGCGGGCAAGTGGATAAGAGGCGATCAGTTCCGGGCGGGTCCTGTACTGGTTAAAACTGCCTCCCGAAGCGGAGCTTTGAAAGGTCAATCCCGTAGGGGTTTGTTTGTCACTCTTTTTCCCGGTCGTTTTTCTGGTCAGGTTCAGCCTGACAGTATCAATAAATTGTTGATCGGCAATCACTTTTGCAATGAGGGTATCCACTCCGGGCCTTGTAATCCAAAGAGAGATGGTGTCTCTTTTTTCTGAGAATTCATCTGTTTTCCAAGGGGCTGCGGAGTCGAAATTTAATGGTACGACGTTCAGATCTTTAATAGGATAACGGTAATTGAGCACGATCAGTCCCTCTTTAAGAAAACGGCTGTTGACCAGCCGTTGAGTGGAATCCGTCTCTTCGAATAACCGGAGTGTATGCGAAGGAAAGGCTTGGTCATAACGGGCTGCAGAATCCGCTTTTCGAAGGGAATCGGCCATGGGATTTTGCTTCCGGAGTGAATCTGAGGGGCTGTGTTTTTGATTTCCCGTAAGGGTGTCATGGATGGGAGGGGCAACAAATACCGGGTGGACCAGCGAGTCGGAGTAAGCGATCTTTTCCGATGGTTGGTTAAAGATAAGGTCTCCGTTCTGGTCTGCCAGGGCAAACAGGAGATACCGGTCCTGTTTGAGGTGATGAAAAGTAAAACGCCCGTTTTCATCTGTTTTTGTGACGTAATAAGGAGGGACTTTCAGCGGCAGTGAATCGATGGGCAATGTGTCGTTGTTGTTGGCATAGAGTTCGATGAAAACATCTTTCCGGGGAACGAGATCGAAGGCATTGATCAGGTTCCCGCGGAAGGAAAGGGAGTCGATGGTAGTTCCTGTGGAGAAGACATAGGAAAAACCGGTCACCACATTGTTTTCGGTAATGTCGGCAATGGCATTCCCAAAAGTGATGGAATAGGTGGTATTGGGTTGGAGGGAATCGGTCATTCTGATCAGGAGTGATTTGCCCCTCAGCCGGGGATCCAACCTTTCGCGGAGGGGAGGAGAGATAAAAATCTCTGAGATGGCATCTTTCAGGGCGATGAATTCATCAAATTCGATGCGGATGTTCGGGCTGTTGAAACCAGTTGTGAAATTGGGCGGCTGGCAGGAGACAATGGCAGGTTGTTTGACATCCCTGGGCCCTCCTTCCGGGGATACGGGATTGGCACACCGGGCCAGGGCCATCACCAAAAGGAAAGAAAGACAATAAAATAAAACAGGTTTTCTTGTCACCCGGGAGTACTATTTTTGTAAGTTTGCGGCCCCAAATTTACCAATCGTTTTTATAAGAATACGTTTTTTTATTATTTTTACATTGTTAATCCATACACAATAATTCTATGTCAGGACACAATAAGTGGTCAACCATCAAAAGGAAAAAAGGGGCTTTGGATGCCAAAAGGTCTAAGATATTTTCAAAGATCATTAAAGATATAACCATCGCGGTTAAAGAGGGAGGCGCTGATCCCGACGGGAATCCCCGTTTACGGCTTGCCATTGCCAATGCGAAGGGAGCTTCCATGCCAAAGGAGAACATTCAGCGGGCGATCAGCAAGGGGGCAGATAAAGAGGCTGCGGCCCTGATCGAAACCACCTATGAAGGGAAAGGCCCTCACGGGGTTGCCATTTTTGTGGAGTGTACCACCGACAACCTTCAGCGTACAGTAGCCAATGTACGGGCTCATTTTAACAAACATGGCGGAGAGTTGGGGCAAAACGGAATGTTGAATTATCTTTTCGAACGCAAAGGGATTTTTGAAGTTCCTCAGGGCGACATTGACCGGGATGAATTTGAAATGGAGCTGATCGATGCCGGGGCCGAAGATATCACGCTGGATGATGGGGTTTTTACCATCACTACGGCCATGGAAGATTTCGGAAGCATGATCAAAAAGCTGGAACAATTGAAGATCGAGCCCGAGAGTGCTGAATTGCAGCGGATTCCCAAAACGACGGTTGCCTTGGATGAGGAGGCGACCCGGAAAGTATTAAAGCTGGTTGATATCATTGAAGAAGACGAAGATGTACAAAACGTATTCCATAACCTTTCCATCAGTGATGAAATGGCGGATAAGCTGTAACCCTTCAGAGGATAAAAAAGAAGGGCGCTTCATTTTTGAAGCGCCCTTCTTTTTTATCAGACTTCGCAGATGAATTGTGTAAGGTTGATTCCTTTGGGTAGTTCCAGTTTTTTCCGGAGCCGGATACGGGAGATTTCGGTACTGGGGGCAGTAATCTTCAGGATATGTGATATTTCTTTGGTATTCAGATTCATACGCAGAAGTGCCGCCAGTTTGTGGTCGTTTGGTGTAAGTTGCGGGAATTTTTTGCGCAGGCGATCGAAGAAGCCGGGGTGGAGTTTCTCGAAGTGGGCTTTGATCCGGTACCAGTCGTTATCAAATTTAATGTTCTCGTCAATGGTCTTGAGTACCCGTGCAATGTCAGCTTTGTTGATTGATTTCTCAGTTTTAAGCAGTCGGTTGATATCTTTTTTAACCAGACCGATGATCTTGTTTTTCTGAGAGATGAAGATGGAGGAGGTGGAGAGTTCGCGGTTGATCAGGTCCAACTCCATATTGTGTTTTTGTTTCAGCAGTTGGTTTACTTTTTGTTCGGCTTTGATCCGTTCCTGGAGGCGTTGGTTGCGTTCTTTTTCGGCTTTTTTTCTTTGTTCGATTTCGTTTTTCAGTTCCGAGATGATCCGCTCATTGGTCAGTTCGAGGTTTCGTTGATAGTTGGCCACTTCGATGGCTGCTCTGATCTGGTCGATATCGACAGGTTTAAAAAGGTAGGCGTAGGGTTTGAGTGAAAAGGACTTGGAGAAGACTTCGCTTTTATTCAGGGCGGTAAGAAAAATGATCCCGCAATTGTAATTTTCAGTTAGGATTCTGGCAGTTTCGATTCCATCAATTTTTCCTGAAAGTCTGACATCCATGATCACGATGTCGGGTTCTTTTTCAGATTCCCGGAGAGCGGCAATATTTTCTATTGCGCTTTCACCTTTGGCGTCAATGCCTAAGATGTCGTAGCCCATTGCTGTCAGTTTGTTTTTCAGATTATGGGCAATAATCAGTTCGTCCTCGACGATGTATAATTTAATTGGTGTCATAATGATTAAGATTAGATGTTATAATCTGACTGGGTTACAATTTTGAAAGTGTCTATGGCGATCACCAATTCTTCATTGGTAGGCATGATCATGGTGATAACGGGGGATCCCGGGCGGGTAAGGATGGCTTCTTTTCCCCTTACGTTGTTACGTTCGGGGTTGAATTGAATTCCGGCATATTCCATGCCTTCGAGGATGCGGCGGCGAGTATCGGGGTCGTTTTCGCCGATTCCACCGGTCATGATGATCAGGTCAACACCACCCATGGCAGCGGTGTATGCTCCGATATATTTTTTCACACGGTAGGCGTACATCTGAAGGGCCAGTTCAGCGCGGTGATTGCCATTGGCGGCTGCCTGTTCCACATCGCGCATGTCGAAGGAGACCCCTGAAATACCGAAGACGCCGCTTTTTTTGTTGAACATGGCGTTGGTGTCGGCGATGCTGAGATTCTCTTTTTCAGCAATGAAAAGGAGAACGCCCAGGTCAACATCTCCGCTGCGGGTACCCATCATCAACCCTTCCAGAGGAGTGAAACCCATGGAGGTATCCACAGAATTGCCTTTACTGATGGCGGCTATAGAGGAACCATTCCCCAGGTGACAGGTGATGATATTGATTTGTTGCATATCCAGGCCAAGGAACCGGCAGGCTTTCTGTGCAACATATTTATGAGAAGTTCCATGGAATCCATACCTTCTTACCCTGTATTTTTCATAATATTCGTATGGAATCGCGTAGAGGTAAGAATAGGGGGGCATGGTTTGGTGGAACGAGGTGTCGAAGATCGCAACCTGAGGAATATCGGGCAGAATGGCTTCAATTGACAGAATTCCTTTGAGGTTGGCAGGGTTATGGAGCGGAGCCAGTTCAATGCATTTTTCAATGTCAACCTTTACTTTCGGGGTGATCAGAGCGCTGGCCTTGAAATTTTCACCGCCATGGGCTACCCTGTGCCCGACAGCTGCAATCTCTTTTTCGTCACTGATCACACCATGAACGGGATCTTTTAAAGTCTTTAGAATAAGGTTGATCCCGATCTGGTGATCGGACACTTCTCCTGCCACTTTGTATTTTTCTCTCCCCGGTACCTGATGCGTTAATTCGCTGGAAGACAATCCAATACGATCTAATAATCCTTTCGCGATCAGGACGGGCTGGTCAAGGATCTCGATCAGTTGGTACTTAATGGATGAGCTACCGCAGTTTAAAACAAGTATTTTCATAAGAGCAGTTGTAGATAGTTATAAAAATAAGTGAATGATAAGGTTTTTCGATTACTTAACAATACGGTTTTCATGTTAGGGTGTGCAAATTTACGACAAATTTAGGGTTTTACCAAAAAATTTGTTAAAAATAACTTAACATGGCTTCATTTTATTCGATAGGGAATGATGGAAATTCCCTGACACCATAATCACCCGGTCAGACGGCAGAAAAATTCAAATTAATTGTACCTTTGATCGCTTACTCTACCTGCACATGGCACTGATCAATTCTCTCGTATCCTGGGTAATGAAAAAGCGGATCCACCAGATTGAGCTTTTTATGCGCTATCCTCATGAGGTACAGGCTGAATGGCTCCGTAAACTGCTCTCCAATGCGCGCGCCACGGAATGGGGAAGGCGGTATGAGTTCAAATCCATACAAACCCCTGAACAATTCCGCAACCGCATCCCCGTGAACGATTATAACTCGCTCCGCCCTTTCATTGACCGGCTCCGAAAGGGAGAACAAAACATCCTGTGGCCTTCCGAAATCAAATGGTTCGCCAAATCTTCAGGAACCACCAACGATAAAAGCAAATTTATCCCGGTCAGCCAGGAGGCCCTCGAAGAGTGCCATTTCAAAGGAGGGAAAGACATGCTTTCTATCTATTGCACCAACCATCCCGAAACCCGCCTTTTCGACGGGAAAGCGATAGCCATGGGAGGCTCCCGGCAAATTACGGAAGTTAACAACGAATCTTATTACCAGGGAGACCTCTCAGCCATTCTGATCCAAAACCTTCCTTCCTGGGTTGAATTTCTCCGGACCCCCAATCTTTCCATCGCGTTAATGGATGAATGGGAGGACAAGATCCAAATGATGGCGGCAGAGACCATTCAACACGACGTGACCAACATTTCGGGTGTCCCCTCCTGGACCCTGCTCCTTTTCAAACGGATACTTGAGATTACCGGAAAACAAAACCTGCTGGAAATCTGGCCCAATTTTGAACTCTTAATCCATGGGGGTGTCAACTTTACACCCTACAAAGAACAATTCCATCAACTGTTCCCCTCCGACAGGGTCAATTACCTCGAGACCTATAACGCCTCTGAAGGCTTTTTCGGGATACAGGACCGGGATCATGCCGAAGACATGCTGTTGATGCTCGATTACGGAGTATATTATGAGTTCATTCCGGTAGATCAGTTGGAAGCCGAACATCCCCGCACCCTCACACTGGCAGAGATTGAACTTCAAACCCACTACGCCTTATTGATTACTACCAACGCCGGACTCTGGCGCTACATGATCGGTGATACCATCCGTTTTACCTCGTTATCCCCGTACCGAATTCAAATTACCGGTCGTACACGCAATTTCATCAACGCCTTCGGTGAAGAACTGATCGTAGACAATGCTGATAAAGCCTTGGCGATCGCCTGTGGCCGGTGTCATGCTATCCTTACAGAATATACCGCAGCACCTGTGTACCTGGAAGGAAATAAAAAGGGGTGCCACGAATGGCTGATCGAATTCGACCGGCCGCCGGATGATATCGCTTTTTTTACCAGTGCCCTCGACAATGCCCTCAAATCACTCAATTCAGATTACGAAGCCAAAAGATACCACGACCTCCTGCTCGAAGAACCCAGAATTCGAATCATGCCACGGGGAACTTTCTATCACTGGATGAAAATCAATGGAAAACTGGGTGGCCAGCACAAAGTTCCGCGGTTGTCGAATGACCGCAAATATCTTGAAGAAATCCTGACCCTCAAGCTTACTGTTTAAGTTTTTTGTTACATTTGATCATTATTTGACAGCCATGCATATCGCCATTGCCGGAAACATCGGTTCAGGAAAAACCACCCTTACCGGACTATTAGCCAAACATTTCGGATGGGAACCCCATTACGAAGAAGTTGATGATAACCCTTATCTCAACAGTTTTTATGAAGACATGCAACGCTGGTCGTTCAACCTTCAGATCTATTTCCTCAACAGCCGCTTCCGGCAGGTAATTGAAATCAGAAAATCGGGAAAGACCGTCGTCCAGGACCGCACTATTTACGAAGACGCTTTTATCTTCGCTCCCAACCTGCATTCGATGAACCTTATGAGCAGCCGCGACTTCGATAACTACAGGTCCCTGTTTGCCCTGATGAGCAGTTTTCTCCAACCGCCCGACCTTTTAATCTACCTCAAAGCAACCGTTCCGACCCTGGTCAACCAAATCCAGAAACGCGGAAGAGACTACGAGAGCGCCATCCGGCTCGACTACCTGAAGAACCTCAACGACCGGTACGATGAATGGATCGAAAGCTATACCCTGGGGAAGTTGCTGATCGTCGATGTGGATACCCTCAAGGTGAATGAAAACCCGGAAGACCTGGGCTCCGTGATCGAGCGGATCAACGCCCAGCTCCACGGATTGTTCTGATTCCCATGAAAGTACTTGGAATCATCCCCGCCCGGTATGCCTCTTCCCGGTTTCCCGGTAAGCCATTGGTCGTCATCAACGGAAAGACCATGATCCGTAGGGTTTATGAACAAGCCCTGAAATGCCGCGAAATGGACCAGGTCATCGTTGCCACCGACCATGAAACCATCCGTAATCATGTAGCGGCCTTCGGCGGAGAGGTGATGATGACATCCGCGAAACACCGCAGCGGAACCGAACGATGCGCTGAAGTAATTACCCAATTGACAAAAAAGGGATTGCAGTTCGATACCGTAGTCAACATCCAGGGCGACGAACCCTTCATCGACCCGTTGCAAATCTCACAGCTTCTTTCCTGTTTCAACCATCCGGAAACCGATATTGCCACCCTCATCCTGAAAATCGATACACCTGCACTGCTGTCCGATTCCAACATCGTCAAGGTGGTTACCGACGTCAAAGGAAAAGCACTCTATTTCAGTCGTTCAGCCATCCCCTTTACACGGGGTCAGGACATGTCGGTGTGGCCGACTACCACCAGTTATTACAAACATATCGGTATCTATGGCTACCGGGCCAATCTCCTTCCGGAAATCGTCGCACTGCCTGTCGCTCCCCCGGAAACCGCCGAATCGCTGGAACAACTCCGATGGCTCTGGCATGGTTACCGGATACAAACTCAAGTCACAACGATTGAAAGCATTGCCATCGACATCCCGGCCGACTTATTAAAAATTACCAACAAAACCTGAATTTTCAGGCCTTTTATAAGTATCTTCGCAGGTTCAAACGATACTTTAGGAAAAGTCAGCATTATGGACATGAACCATTGTATTTCCGAATTGTTGTCGGTACACGATTGCGTGATCATCCCCGGTTTCGGGGGTTTCATCGGTAACTATTCACCGGCACAGATCGATCCGGTTAATCACTCTTTCCGGCCTCCATCAAAAAAACTGCTCTTCAATATCAACCTCAGGCAGAACGATGGCTTACTTGCCTCCTGTTACGCCTCGCTCAATGGGACTTCTTATGACGATGCCTGCCTCGCGATCGATGAATTCGTTCAGCAATGTAAAAACATCCTGCGATCGGGTAAGCCATTTATCCTTCCGGAAGTGGGCCGGTTGTTCCCCGGCCGTGAAGGAAATATCCAGTTTGAACAGGATAAAAACAGCAATCTTTTGCCTGATGCTTTCGGGTTGGTGCCTTTCATTGCTCCCCCGATGGATCGCGGACGGCGAAACACCAAGCTGATTCAACCGGTCACTGAGGGCTCTGGTCAACCTGCCTTGAAAAAACGGTTGTTGCCCCGTACCCTACGGTGGGCTGCAGCCCTGGCCATCCCCATCGGCCTTGCCACCATGATAGGAATTTCGCAATTTGACAAGCCCCGTGGACCCGGTGAGAATGACGCCGGTATTTTCAGTTCAGTCTTTTCCCGTTTTTCTTCAACTTCTCTCGTTGAGAAAAAGGATGCTCCCACGCGAAATACTGAAGCCAACGCGCAATATGCCCCGACCCCTTCAGTCTTTGAGCAGTTTCCCGAACCGGAGGAGATCCTCCCGCAAACGACAGAGACTGCAACACCTCCATCTGAAAACAAAACGACCGCTTCTCCTCCTTCAGATGAGACACAGGTCGCAGACCGGTCAGGAACTGTTTACGCAGTCATCATCGGGGCCTTCCGATCCAAGGAAAACGCCGGAACCCTGATCCGCGAATGCAAGGAAAAAGGAATGTCTGCCTCTGTCTTTGATCGCTCTTCATCAGGACTTTATCGCGTGGCCCTTGGCACTTTTTCACAACGTGAAGAAGCACTGCAGTTACTCTCCTCGGCTAAATCCGGCGACTTTAGTGGCGCCTGGCTGCTCTCTAACTAACGCTGTTACGTGCCGAAGAAAAAACTGATCCATTTTCAGGAAAACCTTACTTTTCAGCACCTCTTTCAACCTTCTTACGGGGATTTGAATGAGGGTTTTGAAATGTACGGACACTGGCATGCTGCGTATTTTGGAAATTCCAACCCGATCGTGATTGAATTGGGTTGCGGAAAAGGAGAATATACCCTCGGGTTGGCTCAAAGGTATCCCGACACAAATTTCATTGGGATCGACGTGAAGGGGGCTCGTCTCTGGCGGGGATGCAAAACAGTAGCCGAAAAAGGAATCCATAACGTGGCTTTTGTCCGGACACTGGTGGATCATACCGAACTCCTTTTCGCACCGGGGGAGGTTTCAGGTATCTGGATTACTTTTCCCGACCCCCAGCCTAAAAGAGAACACCGCAGATTGACAGCTCCCGGATTCCTTGCCAAGTACCGTAACATCCTGGCCCCGGACAGCCCGATCCATCTGAAAACCGATGATCACGATTTCTTCGACTTTACACTCGCAGTAATCCGGGAACACAACCACCGGCTTCTGTCAGCTACCGACGACCTTTACCATAGCGGATCGGAAGAAGAAGTATTGACCATCCGTACTTTTTATGAAAACATCTGGCTGGAAAAAGGGAAAAAAATATGTTACCTCCGATTCTGTCTTAACAAAAAAATGTAAACCATGAAGAAAATCTTGCTCATTCTCTTTGCCGGGATCTGTTTTCATAGCAGCGCCGCACCCGTCGAAGGGATGTGGATTCCCTCGTTGATAGAACAATTGACCCTCCGGGAAATGCAAGAGCTGGGACTGAAACTTTCAGCTGAAGATATATACAGTGTAAACCATTCCAGCCTGAAAGATGCTATTGTCCAGTTCGGAGGCGGTTGCACCGGCGAGATCGTTTCATCCGCAGGACTGCTGCTCACCAACTATCATTGCGGACTGGGTACCATCCAGGGACACAGTTCCCTCGATCACGATTACCTGAACGACGGTTTCTGGGCTTCAGATCTCAAGGAGGAATTGCCTTGCTCCGGTCTTACAGTAACATTGCTGGTCAGAATTGAAGAGGTCACCGCAAGAGTATTGGAGGGAATCGACGACAACCTTCCGCAAACTGTACGTCAGGAAAAAATTCTTCAGCATGCTAAAGCAATCCAGGAGGAGGCTGAGAAGGGGACCCTTTATGAAGCCAGGGTCCGCCCTTTCTTTTATGGCAACCAGTATTATCTCTTTGTACAAGAGGTCTTCCGCGACATCAGGCTGGTTGGTGCTCCTCCATTTACCATCGGAAAATTCGGCGGGGATACCGATAACTGGATGTGGCCGCGTCATACCGGTGATTTCTCGGTTTTCCGGATCTATACCGACAAGAACAATCAACCGGCTCCCTATGCAGCCGACAATGTCCCCTACAAACCCAAATACCACCTGCCTGTTTCAGTGGACGGCTACCGGGAAGGGGATTTTACCTTTGTTTTCGGTTATCCCGGAACCACCCGCGAATACCTCCCCGCATGTATGATCGACCTGGTGGTCAACCAGGAGAACCCTCTTCGTATCGGGCTTCGTGAAAAAAGATTGGATATCATCAATGCCGCCATGGAAAAAGATCAGTTGGTCAGGATCCAGTACACTGCCAAAGCCAATTCCATTGCCAACGGATGGAAGAAAATGACGGGTGAAAGTAACGGGGTCCGCAGGGTCAACGGAATCTGGAAAAAGCAACAAGCTGAGCAAAAATTTACAGCCTGGGCCAACACTTCGCCAACCCTCACCCTCCGTTATGGATCACTGCTTTCGGAATACGACCAATGTTGCCGCGAATACCTGCCCTATGACCTGGCATCCCTGTACCTCACTGAAGCGGGCCAGGCCATTGAGGTGGTCCGTTTTGCCTCCGGTTTCAGGGAACTGGTCAGTCAAAGCCGGAATAAAGAACCAGATACCGGTAAAATCAATACCCTGGTCAAGATGCTCCGACAATCGACAACAGGTTTTTTTAAGAATTACCAGCCCCTCGTCGATGAACAGATTGCCAATGTTATGATCGAAACTATGGCTTCGGCCATGGAAGCGAAATTCCGCCCCGTTGTGATCGAGAAGAGAAGCCTGCAAAACAAGGAATGCCGAACACGTTTCAATCAATTTCTTTTCAGCAGGTCGCTTTTCACTGATCCTTCACGACTCAATTCTTTCCTCGAAAATTACAAACCGGCTGATGTCAGGAAGCTGGAAAAGGACCCTGCTTATGAATTAATGTCAGCGATCTATAACTCCTATGAAAAGTTTGTTTTGCCAGAGATGAAGCGGTTCAACAGCCGTTTTGACAGCCTGCATCGTTTTTACATGCAAGGGCAGATGGAGATGGACAGCGCCAGAACTTTTTACCCGGATGCCAATTCCACCCTTCGTATTGCTTTCGGCAAAGTGGAGGGTTACACCCCTGCCGATGCGGTAACTTACCGCTATTTTACGGTGTCAGACGGAATTCTGGAAAAAGAGGATACTGCGGTGTACGATTATCAGGTTGATTCCCGGTTAAAGAAACTTTTTCTGGAAAAAGATTTCGGACCTTATGCCGATCGCGACGGGTCCCTCCATGTAGCATTTATCGCGAGCAACCATACCACCGGGGGAAACAGTGGCAGCCCGGTACTGAATGCACGGGGTGCGCTGATAGGTCTCAATTTTGACCGCAACTGGGAAGGTACCCAGAGTGACCTGATTTACGATCCGGCCCAATGCAGAAACATCACCCTCGATATCCGGTACTGCCTTTACATCATCGATAAATTCGCCAAAGCCGGCCATCTGGTTGACGAGATGACCCTGGTCAGACAAACGGATTGACTTTTTTCACCGGTAGATCTGTACCAGGCTGTTACGGATGGTAGGAAAGAGAAATCGGAATCCGGCGCTTTCCAGTTTTTCAGGAAGAACTTTTTGTCCTTCAAGCAAAATTTGAGCTCCCTCCCCATATAAAAGCTTAAGTGCAAAAGCCGGAATGGTCATCCAGGTAGGTTGGTTTAAAACCTTTCCAAGGGTGTCGGTGAATTCCGCATTGGTCACGGGGAAAGGTGAGACGGCATTGACAACTCCTGTCAGGGAAGGCGTTTCAAGAGCAAACAGGTAGACATTCACCAGGTCTTCAAGGTGGATAAAAGAAATGATTTGTCGGCCATTACCTATTTTTCCTCCAATACCGATGCTGAAGGGAAAATACATTTTTTCAAGAGCTCCGCCGTTTTTTCCGAGGACCATTCCGGTTCGCATCAGAACAACACGTGTAAAGGATTCGGCTGAAAGGGCTTCTGTTTCCCATTCCCGGCATACGCGGCCCAAAAAGGAATCGGAAAATGCCGCGCTGGTTTCGGTATGCGTGCCGATTGAATCGTAAATCCCGGTGGCTGAAGCATTAATAAAAACTACGGGTCTGACTTTTGCTGTCGCCATTGCTCTGACAAATTTTCCGGTAGTTAATCGGCGACTGTCAAGAATTTCCTTTTTCCAGGTTTCATTCCATTTTTTGGAAATCGGCGCTCCGGCCAGGTTGATCACGGCATCAGCCCCTTCCACTATTTTCGCACTGAACTCCTCGTCAGAAAGAGAAAAGTCTTCCCTGCTCACGTTGCGAAGGGTCCACCCTTTTTCACGGATTTTTTTTTGCAGGGTTCTGCCGACAAAACCCGAGGAGCCTCCAAGGGTTACAATCATGGTGTTTTTTTTCGTAAAATTATATAATTCCTTAAATTTGCGATACTTTTACAGTAAAAATACCCTTTCGATTTTCTCAGAACTCCCGAACCTTTAAATCACAACTGTTTGCATGGACCTAAACAAGAAAGAAATACTGTTCAGTGAATTTCCACCGATTGATACCCCTGCATGGGAAGAAAAGATCAAAGCTGACCTCAAGGGAGCCGACTACGAAAAAAAACTGATCTGGAAGAGTGATGAAGGATTTTCCGTCAAACCTTATTACCGCAGTGAAGATCTTAAGAATTTGGAACACCTGAACGTTATGCCCGGGGAACCACCCTATACCCGTGGATTGCGTACCGGGAACAACAACTGGGTGATTCGGCAGGACATCTCAACTACGGATATAGTGGAAGCGAACCGGCTTGCATTGGAGGCAATTGCCAAGGGAGCCGGGGCAGTCGGGCTGATGGTCCGTGAGGTCACCACGCACAAACAACTCAACCGATTGCTGCAAGGGATCGACCTTACCACTATAGGAATCCATTTTCTCTCCTCCCGTTCCTATCCGCTCACCCTCGAATTGTTCATTTATGAGATCAATCACCGCGAATCAGGAGGGGAAAAGATCACTGGTTCCATCAATTTTGATCCGATCAGCTACCTTTTACTCAATGGTGACTACTATGTCAACTGGATCCATAACCTGGAAGAGACCATCTACCTCTTATCAACGGTTAGAAAAAGAGTACCTCACTTTAAAGCAATTACTGTTAATGGCCACTATTTCCCGGATTCCGGGAGCACCCTTGTACAGGAACTGGCTTTTAGTCTGGCTTCTGCCTGCGAATACCTGGCGGGACTCACAGATAAAGGGATACCGGTGGATGAGGTGGCTCCGCACATCCAGCTTTCATTGGGAATCGGGCCCAATTACTTCATGGAAATAGCCAAATATAGAGCAATCAGGCTGTTATGGACCCGGATGATTGAACAATTCCATCCGGTCCGTGAAGAATCTTACCAATTGTCAGTTCATGGAACCACCTCTCTTTGGAATAAGACCATTTTCGATCCCTATGTTAACATGTTACGGACTACCACTGAAGGCATGGCAGCTGCCCTGGGCAATGCCGACTCAGTGACCATTCGTCCCTTTGACACCACTTTTGCAGCGGAGGGTGAGTTTTCACGCCGGATCGCCCGCAACCAGCAACTGATCCTTAAAGAAGAGGCCTGCCTTGATAAAATTGCAGATCCGGCCGGAGGTTCCTATTACATCGAAAACCTTACCCATTCCATTGCCCATCATGTATGGACGCTTTTCCGGAAAATTGAATCCGAGGGCGGCATCCTGCAATGGATCACAACCGGAAAGTTACAGGAAGCAATAGCCATGAGCCGGAACCACAAGGAGATGGATTATGCCCAACGTAAAAGCGTACTGGTCGGTACCACCCAATATCCCAATGTTCAGGAGCCCGGGGTGGCTTCAAAGGAGAACATTCCAGCCTCCCGCAAGGAAAAACCCTCCCCGTACCGTAAACTGGAGCCCTTCCGCGCAGGCAGCGCCATTGAAGCGTTACGCATGGCTACCGAACAATATGTATCAAACGGGAACAAGCGACCCTCTGTTTTTTTGCTTACGATAGGGAATCTGGCCATGCTCAGGGCCAGGGCGGGATTTACCACCAATTTCTTTGGATGTGCGGGGTATGATATAATTGACAACCCCGGTTTTACCACACCGGAAGAAGGGGCGACGGCCGCTTTGGCATCCCATGCTGAGGTTGTTGTCATCTGCAGCTCTGATGAAGAATATGCCACCATGGTACCCCCTGTAGCCCGCCTTCTCAAAGAAACAGGCCGTAAAGTTCACTTGCTGGTGGCAGGTTACCCGAAAGATATCCTGCAGGAGCTTCGGTCAGCAGGGGTCGATGGTTTTATTCACGTGAGAAGCAACCTGTTAGAGACCCTCACGGAGTGTCATTCATTGTTGGGAATCATCTAATTAATAGTCATTTATGTCTGATTCATTGACCCCGGCTTCCACGCCGAAACGCACTTCAGGCCCGCTCTCCATTCTCGTAGTGGAAGACAATGCCATCAACCTGCGGCTGATCACCGCTGCACTGAATCGTGCCGGTCACATGGTGGATGCTGCCATGGACGGTTCAGCTGCCGTCGCAAAATTTTCTGAAAAGAAATATGATGTGATATTGATGGACATCATGATGCCGGTGATGGATGGGATCGCTGCAACCCTTGAAATCCGCAACATGGAAAACAGCCGGGGAATCCCCGTCGGAGAACGGGTAAAAATAATCGCCGTCACCGCCAACGCTTTTGAAGATGATCGCAATAAATTCTTTGAAGCCGGGATGGACCATTACATGAATAAACCCGTGGAAATCGAAGAATTGATGAAAATTTTGAACACATGAAACGCCTCTTCAGGAAAAATTGGTTTTTCTCTTTCAAGCCTTTTCTTTCATCGGTAGTCATTTACCTGATCGGTGTTATCCTGTATACTTTATGGACGAGTTACCAGGAAAAGAAACAGATCATTCAACGGGTCCATAATCAATTGATGGTTGCTGCTTCTTCCGTCAAAAATGTACTGCCTCCCGATTTTCATGACCGCGCTTTAAACCCCACAGCGATCAGTGATTCCGAAAACCTGCTCAACACGATTTTGCTTTCAAAATGTGCGATGACAGCCGGGGTCAAGTACCTCTATACCGCGGTGGTCAGGGACCATGTTGTTTATTTCACCTCCTCCAGCGCCACGCTCGAAGAATTTCAAAAAGGGCGTCTTCCTTATTACTGGCAGAAATATCCGGAGAGCACCATCACATTTCAGGAGGCCATCCAACAGGATGAACCTGTTTTTGAAGCAACGACCGACCGCTGGGGGTCGTTCGAAAGCATCATCATTCCCGAACAAACCATGTCGGGACACCGCTACCTGGTAGGGGCTGATCTCGATACTGCTTTCATCAATGCAGCCATTATAGCGCGAATTCCGGCTATTCTCGCAATGGGATTTTTCTTCCTGATCATCGTCCTTCCGGTACTCATCGCAATCCGTGTCTCCTATAAAAAGAACACAGAAAGGTTACAGGGACTGATCGAAGAAAGGATCAAAGCCGAAAATGAATTGGTTGACTATAAGAACAACCTGGAAACCATTGTTAAATCAAGAACCGAAGAACTTGAAAGAGAGATCAAAGACAGGGTTGTCCTTGAAGAGGAACTAAAAAAAGCCAAAGAGATAGCAGTGCGCGAAAGTCGTGCCAAATCGATCTTCTTAGCCAACATGAGCCATGAAATCAGGACCCCGATGAACGGGGTGATCGGAATGGTCAACATACTGAAAGAAACGGAATTAAATAATGAACAAAAAGAATACCTGGACATCATTGAAATTTCCGGAAATAACCTTCTTTCAATCATTAATGACATCCTCGATTTTTCCAAGATAGAAGCAGGCCAGGTTGAATTGGAGAACACCCCTTTTAACCTGAGCCAGCAAATAGAAGAGGTGATCAAGATACTTCATCCCAAAGCAGAAGGGAAAGGGTTGAAACTGTACTTCAGCGCTTCCCACCACTTGCCCGAACTGGTGAAAGGAGATCCGCTGCGGTTCAAGCAAATCGTGATGAACCTGACAAACAATGCTATAAAGTTCACCAAAGATGGCAGCATCACCATCGAAGTGGAACCTGAAAAACAGACTGAAGACCGGATTAAGATGATCTGCAAGGTGATCGATACCGGAATTGGCATCTCTGAAGCCGGAAAAGTAAAACTTTTCAAGGAGTTTTCACAAACCGATGCCACAACTTCCCGGAAATTTGGAGGAACCGGACTTGGTTTAAAAATATCCAAAGACCTCGCTCACCTCATGGGAGGAGAAATCGGGGTCGAAAGCACAGAAGGAAAGGGTTCCACTTTCTGGTTCACCGCAGAATTTGAAAAAATGCGTCCGCACGAAGTAGCACAACTAAAAACCGATCAAAAAGATGTGCGCCCCAAATCCTTTGCCATCCTGATGGTTGAAGACAATTACATTAGTCAGCGGGTTGCCAAAACATCCCTCGAGCGTGACGGTTATAACAACATCGATCTTGCCCTGAACGGGAAGATCGCCGTACAAATGTTCCGGGAAAAAGAGTACAAAATTGTGCTGATGGACATCCGTATGCCGGTAATGGACGGACTGGAGACCACAGAAAAGTTTCGGGAGATAGAAAGAAACCATCCCGAAAGACCTCCCACTTATATCGTGGCTTTTACAGCTTATGCAGTGGAAGGTGATCGGGAAAAATTTATTGGAGCAGGCATGGATGATTATATTGCCAAACCTTTTCAACCCGAAGAACTGGTTAAAATCATCGAAAAATTTGCCGATAAAATCCGGCTTCGCACCCAGCGATCGCTTAAAATCCTTCTCGCTGAAGACAATAAGATCAATCAAAAAGTAGCCATGAAGACCCTGGAGACTTTCGGACATAAGGTAGACCTGGTTGAAAACGGTTACGAGGCCATCGAAAAATTCAAATCCAATGACTTTGATCTGATCCTGATGGATCTTGAAATGCCGGAAATGGACGGGCTGGAAGCGACCCGGATAATCCGGATGATGGAACGTGAAAACACGCTCAAAGGAATGACCAAAAAACAGGTAAAAATTGTTGCACTGACTGCCCATTCCACCACGGAAGACCGGGAACATTGCCTGGCTGCAGGAATGGATGACTATATCAGTAAGCCATTCAGACAGAGTGAAATAGCCCGTGCGCTGACCGTTGACACCGTAAAATGAGACAAACCGGAAAGATGCTGCTCCTTATGGTTTTCCTGTCAACTGGCACTGCCCAGGCTCAGGAGGAAATGGTCAGAAAGGAGATACAAACCAACCGCAAAGAGGGAGGTACCCATCTTAACATTGGTGCTGACCTGGTGAGCCGTTACGTTTGGAGAGGGTATGATTACGGAAACAGTCCCGCCATCCAACCCAACCTGAATTTTTCATGGGAAGGCCTGGCTCTTGGCGCGTGGGGATCCTATGCTTTCACGGACCATTCAGTTCAGGTCAACGACAGCCTGACAGAGCATCTCGGTAACTACTCCGAGATAGACCTCTACCTCTCCTATACATACCGGTGGTTTTCAATAATGGTTTATGATATTTTTACAATGAATGGCCTTAATCCCAACAAAGACAACCTCTATTTTGACTGGAACCATCAAACCACCGGTCACACATTGGAGGCAATCCTCTCTTTTAATGGGACGGAAAAAGTGCCCCTTCAGGTATTGGCTTCCCTCTTTTTTTACGGAGATGATAAAACAAAAGGGGAGAATGGCCTTTATGGTACCGGTGACAAAAATAATTTTTCCACCTATTTTGAATTGGCTTATACCTTTGATATCTCCACCATAGGGGTTGAACTGGAGCCTTTTATCGGCGGCACTCCCTCAGGCGGTTCATGGTATGGACCCTATGGGGGGATCATCAACGTGGGGTTGTTCGCCCGGAAAGATATCCGGATCACCCAATCCTATTCGCTGCCTGTTGAAATCGCCCTGATAACCAATCCACAATCACAGAGCGCTTTCCTGGTTTTCGGGATAACTTTATGACATATTGTATACAAAGTTGTTGATCATTAGATGACAAAAGAAAAAAGATACTGACGAATACTAAAACGATGAGACCCGATTTTACCCATGTTGATTTATCTTCCGGAGGAGCAGAAAAGAACGCTCCGAAAGTGAAGGAAAACCAGCCCGATGCAGCAGAATACTGGATGACGCCGGAGCAGATCCCTTTAAAACCGGTTTACACTGATCATGACCTGGTTGAAATGGAACATCTGGCTTATGCTGCCGGACTGCCTCCCTTTCTCAGGGGCCCCTATTCCACGATGTATGTGATGAGTCCCTGGACCATACGGCAATATGCCGGTTTTTCGACGGCTGAGGAATCAAACGCTTTTTACCGTCGTAACCTGAAAGCCGGCCAGAAAGGCCTTTCAGTCGCTTTTGACCTGGCAACCCACCGTGGCTACGACTCCGATCACGAAAGAGTGGTGGGCGACGTTGGCAAGGCAGGAGTTGCCATCGATTCGATCCTTGATATGAAAATCCTGTTTGACCAGATCCCGTTGGATAAGATGTCGGTATCGATGACCATGAACGGCGCGGTGCTCCCCATTTTATCCTTCTACATCGTTGCTGCTGAAGAGCAAGGAGTCGCGATGGAAAAGCTGAATGGTACCATTCAGAATGACATCCTGAAGGAATTTATGGTCAGGAACACATACATATATCCCCCGGCGCCCTCCATGAAAATCATCGCTGATATTTTTGCATTCACCGCCCGGAACATGCCCAAATTCAACTCTATCTCCATCAGCGGCTACCACATGCAGGAGGCTGGCGCAACCTCTGCCATTGAGTTGGCTTACACCCTTGCCGACGGGCTGGAATACCTCAGAGCCGGGATCAACGCCGGGATGGATATTGACGCATTCGCTCCCCGCCTCTCCTTTTTCTGGGCCGCCGGAATGAACCACTTCATGGAGATTGCGAAGATGCGGGCAGCACGGATGTTATGGGCCAAGATCGTCAAACAATTCAACCCGAAGAACCCCAAATCGATGGCTCTCCGTACGCATACCCAAACTTCGGGTTGGAGCCTTACCGAACAAGATCCCTTCAACAACGTGGCGCGTACCTGTGTGGAAGCCATGGCAGCCGTTTTAGGGCATACCCAGTCACTTCATACCAATTCGCTGGATGAAGCCATCGCCCTGCCTACCGACTTCTCAGCCAGGATCGCCAGGAATACCCAGATATACCTGCAGGAAGAAACGCAGATCTGTCGTTCGCTCGATCCCTGGGCCGGATCCTATTATGTCGAAACCCTGACTCACAACATTGCTCACAAAGCCTGGGCTTTGATCAAAGAGGTGGAGTCATTAGGCGGGATGGCCAAAGCCATTGAAACGGGAATCCCCAAGATGCGTATCGAAGAAGCTTCTGCCCGCAAACAAGCGCGCATTGATTCGGGCAAAGACAAAATCGTCGGGGTTAACATGAACCGTCTGGAAAAAGAAGATCCCATTGAAATCCTTGACGTTGATAACGCCACCGTAAGGGAAGCTCAGATACAACGCCTGAACAAACTACGCAGCGAACGTGACCCGGAATCCGTCAGACAAGCCTTGGATACGCTGACCCTTGCTGCAGAAAGCGGCGAAGGCAATTTACTCGAATTATCGATCGATGCAGCCCGCAAACGGGCTTCCTTAGGAGAAATTTCATACGCACTCGAAAAAGTTTATGGGAGATATAAAGCCGTGATCAAAAGTATATCCGGAGTGTACTCTTCAGAATCCCAAGGGAATGACAGCTTCCAACGGGCCCGTGAAATGGCCGACCGCTTTGCAGCCCTTGAAGGAAGACGTCCTCGTATTATGATCGCAAAGATGGGACAGGATGGCCACGACAGGGGCGCCAAAGTGGTTGCCACCGGCTATGCCGATATCGGTTTCGATGTTGATATCGGTCCCCTTTTCCAAACACCCGCCGAAGCAGCCAAGCAGGCTGTTGAAAACGATGTCCACGTCCTTGGAGTCTCCAGTCTGGCTGCCGGTCATAAAACCCTGGTTCCCCAGGTTATTGAAGAGTTGAAAAAATATGGCCGTGAAGATATTCTTGTCATCGTGGGCGGCGTGATCCCTCACCAGGATTATGCGTTTCTCTACGAAGCCGGCGCGGTGGCCATCTTCGGACCCGGTACCGTGATCCCGGAAGCCGGAATCCGGATCCTGGAGATATTGATCGAAAGCCGGAAATAACCTTTGCTGATTTCCACACCACGCTTACCATGCTTAAAAGTTTTCAAACGATCGCCCTGCTGATCCTTTCCAACTCCTTTATGACCATGGCCTGGTATGGCCATCTGAAATTCGGACAAATGTCCTGGTTCAATAAGCTGGGTATGTTTGGAATCATCCTGGTCAGTTGGGGAATTGCCCTGTTCGAATACTGCTTCCAGGTGCTTGCCAACCGTATCGGCTATAAATCGCTGGGAGGCCCCTTTTCACTGGTCGAACTGAAGGTGATCCAGGAGGTGATCACCCTGCTGGTATTCGTAACCTTTTCGTTGCTCTTTTTCAAGACAGAGGCAATCCGCTGGAACCACCTGGCCGGGTTCGCCTGCCTTGTGATGGCTGTTTATTTTATTTTCAGGTATTAAACCATGGTAGAAGAAACGTTGTCCGCTTACGCGGAAGCGCACACCACCCCGGAAACCGAGGTACTTCACCGGCTGAACCGGGAGACCCATCTGACCAAAGTCTATCCACGTATGTTGGCCGGCTTGCTTCAGGGAACATTTCTCCGCTTTATCAGCACCATGATCCGGCCTGCACGAATTCTGGAGATCGGAACTTTCACCGGTTATTCAGCCATCAACCTGGCAGCAGGACTGTCAGAGGGAGGTTTGATCCATACCATCGAAGCCGATCCGGAACAGGAAGAGATCATCCGGAGATATCTTCAGGAAGCAGGAATGACCGACCGGGTACAACTGCACATCGGTCAGGCGGTTGACGTTATCCCCACCCTTGATGACACCTGGGATCTGGTCTACCTGGATGCCGATAAACCAAATTATCTTCTTTATTACCAGATGATTATTGGAAGAATAAGACCCGGTGGATTCCTTTTGGCCGATAATGTCTTATGGAATGGGAAAGTGTTAGAACCAAAAGAAAAAATGAACCGGGATACCCGCGGGATTGATGATTTTAACAAAGCCGTACAAGCCGACGAACAAGTAGAAAATGTGCTCCTTCCCTTCCGCGACGGGATCATGATGGTGAGGAAAAAAGCAGGTCAGACCTTGTAATCGAAGTGAATATTGCCGAGCTCTTCGTTAGCTTGTACAATCTTTTGTTTTAACGATGCTTTGAATTCAACCAATTGTTGATGCAGGGTCTCATTGCCGACAGCTAAAATCTGAACTGCCAGGATGGCAGCATTTTGCGCGCCGTTGATCCCGACCGTGGCTACCGGGATACCGGGAGGCATCTGTACAATGGCCAAAAGAGAATCCAATCCCTCCAGGGAGGCTTTCACCGGGACACCGATCACGGGCAGGGTGGTTATGGCTGCAATGACCCCGGGGAGATGCGCAGCCATACCTGCTGCCGCGATAATTACCCGGATGCCCCTTGAATGGGCATTTTTAGCAAACTGCTCCACCTCCCCGGGGGTACGATGTGCCGAAAGGGCATTCAACTCGAAAGGGATTTTCATCCCGTTCAGAAATTTAGCTGCTGGCTCCATGACAGGCAGATCGGAGGTACTGCCCATGATGATACTGACGACAGGATTCATAACGACAGGGTTTGAAGCAAAAGTACTAATTAACTTTTAATCGGCAGAATGTGCGTCGTTTTCATTAATTTTGCCGTGAAATTTCAGGTAATCATGTCAAAAGTACAAGTAAGGGAACTGGTCTTCGAAAAATTCATCACAGCCGCTGAAATCGACCAGGCTGTTCAAAAGGTGGCTGATGGAATCAACCGGGATTATGAGGGAAAAAATCCGCTGTTGCTGGCCATTCTTAATGGCGCTTTTATCTTTGCCTCCGATCTGATGCGGAAAATCACGATCCCCTGCGAAATATCTTTTGTCAAATATGCCTCTTACGCAGGAACTTCTACTACCAGCAAGGTACGTGAGTTGATTGGGGTAGAGGAAGAAATTTCCGGAAGACATGTGATTGTGGTTGAGGATATTGTAGATACCGGTATCACCATGGATCACCTGTTGAACGATATCCGCGATAAAGGACCTGCCAGTTTGAAATTAGCTTGTTTCTGCTTCAAACCAAAAGCCTTTCAGAAATCATTCCCCATTGACTATCTCGGAATGAGTATCCCCAACGATTTTATTGTTGGTTATGGATTGGATTACAATGGCCAGGGAAGAAACCTCCCTGAAATCTATAAAATCAACGAACCAGCACAAAGCGCAAACCAATAATTAAAACTTACCTCAATATGTTTAACCTGATATTGTTTGGTCCTCCGGGAGCCGGAAAAGGAACCCAGGCTGTTAAAATTGCAGAGAAGTTTGGCTGGAAACATGTTTCCACGGGCGATATTCTCCGGTCGGAAGTGGCACAGGGAACACCGTTAGGACTGAAAGTCAAAGCTGTCATGGAAGCCGGTCACCTCGTCTCCGATGAATTGCTCATCGAAATCATGGAATCGGTCTTTGTCAAAAACAGCGACGTCAAAGGGTTCGTCCTGGATGGGTTTCCCCGTACTTTAAAACAAGCCAGGGAGCTGGATGTGATGCTTTCGAAATCAGGGCAGAAAGTTACGCTTGTTTTGGCGCTAAAAGTCGATGAGCACGAACTGGTTGGAAGACTGTTGACACGTGCACTCGATCAGGGGAGAAAAGATGATACGGAAGAGGTCATCAAAAACAGGCTGGTGCAGTACCACAACCATACCAAACCCCTCATTGACTATTACAAAGAGCAGAAGCTCTTCAGGGAAGTTTATGGTGTCGGCTCCATTGAAGAGATTTTCAACACGCTTTCTTCCACCATTCATGAACATCAATCCATACAAAAGTAATCGATAAAGATCATACTTTCAGTCAAATCGTAAACCTTTGCCGGAATCCAATTTTGTCGATTATGTAAAGATCTTTTGTGCCTCCGGTAACGGCGGAGCGGGATCGGCGCATTTTATGCGTACTCGTACCAATCCTCACGGAGGGCCCGACGGGGGTGACGGAGGCAGGGGAGGGCACATCCTGCTCAGGGGAAATAAGCAATTGTGGACCCTGCTTCATCTGAAATTTACCAAGCACCTCAAAGCGGAACATGGCGGAGCCGGATCCCGGCAGTTGATGCATGGTGCCAACGGTCATGACGTGATCATTGAAGTACCACTCGGAACCATTGCAAGGGATGCTGAAACGGGAGATTTGGATTGCGAGATCACTGAAGAGGGTCAAACCCACATCCTCGTTCCGGGAGGACGAGGAGGATTGGGCAACGATCACTTTAAATCGGCAACCCGCCAAGTCCCGAAGTTCGCCCAGCCGGGAGAACCGGGGATTGAATCCTGGAAAATACTGGAACTGAAACTTTTGGCTGATGTCGGACTGGTTGGTTTCCCAAATGCTGGAAAATCTACCCTGTTGTCGGTCATCTCAGCCGCGAAACCTCAGATTGCTGATTATCCTTTCACTACGCTGGTACCCAACCTTGGAATTGTAAGATACCATGACAACCGTTCTTTCATCATGGCCGACATCCCGGGTATCATCGAAGGGGCCCATGAGGGACGGGGATTAGGATTGCGCTTTCTGCGCCACATCGAGCGCAATGCCGTATTACTTTTCATGATTCCGGTCGATGCAAAAAATATTCGCGATGAATACCGCATCCTCCTCCATGAACTTCAACAATACAACCCTGAATTGCTGGACAAAAAGCGACTTCTGGCCATCAGCAAATCAGACCTTGCGGATGAAGAAATCAGGGAATCGTTGAAAAAAGAGTTGCCCGACATCCCGTGGGTTTTTATTTCAGGCCACCACCAAACCGGCTTGAACAAGCTGAAAGAAATGCTTTGGAAAGCCATCAATACTGAATGAATGATGCTAAAGGTAATACACCATGGATTGGCTCATCCATCTTGATCAACAGACTTTCCTGTTTTTAAACGGCCTTCATTCCTCCCTTGTGGACCAATGGATGTTCTGGGGTACCAAATCATTGGTTTGGCTTCCGTTATTTCTTTTCCTGCTCTTTCTTGCCTTCCGGAAATACCGTTGGGAAACATTGTGGATTTTGCTTTTCACTGCTTTGATGGTGACCTTCAGCGATCAGTTATCCAATGTTTTTAAAACGCTGGTTGCCCGTCCCCGGCCCACACACGAACCTTCATTGACAGGAGTGCATACGGTCAATGGCTACACCGGAGGATTTTTTGGTTTCTATTCTGCCCATGCCTCCACCACCATGGCTATTGCTGTTTTCCTGATTCTGCTACTGAAAGACCGTTACCCGTACGTACTCCCGCTCTTACTGCTATGGGCCCTCTTCATGTCATACACGCGCCTTTACTTGGGAGTCCATTACCCGCTCGACCTCTTGACCGGAATAGCTTTCGGTGCAGGGATTGGTTATGGAACTGCCCGACTGTTCAGACTATTTATGCGAAGATTGAAAGAGACAGGAAAAGAAAAGAGGGAA
>Ga0209099_1000708_pt1 | contig 38357 bp, 33 predicted proteins | sample AD_JPNHW2_MetaG_FD_184430 | JGI IMG/M metagenome (GOLD analysis project Ga0209099, IMG submission 184430) | Active sludge microbial communities of municipal wastewater-treating anaerobic digesters from Japan - AD_JPNHW2_MetaG (SPAdes) (version 2) | ecosystem: Engineered > Bioreactor > Anaerobic...
TGCCTGCCATAATATCGGAACGATAGAGGTACCGATCATCGTGAGGTTACAGGGTACCAATGCCATGGAAGGGAAAAAACTGATTGACGAATCAGGGCTTAAGGTCCATTCGGCAGTAACCCTGGAAGATGCTGCCCGGCTTGTTACAACCGTTCTGAGTTAACCCTCACCTCCATCTCCTTTTCAAACAAAAAGTTCCTGATTTTTTCCAATTCGGTCAGTGGTGAACTGCAGAACGAAAAGTGTTCCCTGTTGAGCTGTAACCCCTTTATCGATCCGGGGCAATACTTGTCAAGGAAATCGAAAAGATTTGCTTCGTCACCTTGTTCGCTTTGATTATTATGGGTTTTCAGAAACTGGAGGATCCTCAATCCATCCAGTTTTTCATGAAAAGCGCGGATAAAATGGAGGGAATCGCTGTGGTTTTCGCGCAACAGCCGGAAAGGATCTTCTTCTTTCAACGCTCTTTTCAGGAAACGGATCACCTCGGTATCAAAGGTTTCCAGGAAAAGCAAAGGCGCTGTCAGATAGGTTTCAAGCAGCGCTTTGAACAAGGAATCGGGATAAATCGGGTAGCTTGACCAGTCACCTGCAGCACCCTTGATCATGGCCGGCCCTGTACCGAAGAATACGCGGTCCGAAAAGCGTGCTTCCGGGAACACCATGGTTTCGTTCCACAACAAGACTGTACCATATTTCCGTAATTTTTGCAGGAAATAGAAATCCTCACCGCTCAGTTTCGGGGTCATACCTCCAATGGCCCGGTAGGCTTTGACTGTAAATGCCATTGCGCTACCCATGGCAGTAAAAGCATAAGGGCTTCCGATGCGTGCCAGGTTCAGAAAATAGTGGCGCATATAAATCTCATAACGCAGGATGGCACGTGCGGCTGACGGGTCCTTTGGGAGCGGATGATAATAAGGAAGGCTTGCAGCGACGGCATCGGGATTTCTCCGGAAATTTTCGGCTACGGTCTGAAAATAGTTTTCCGGGAAAGAGGTATCGGCATCGAGACTTATCACTACGTCATCGGGAGCAGCACGGCGGCTGATCTCATCCATGATCACCTTTCTGGCTTGCCCGACACCGTGCTTTTTCCCCTTCCAACCGTGGCCCGGTGATGCATGGTCGATCACAAAGATCCTCGGGTCGCTTTGTTGAAGGAGTTGTTTCAGTGTGCTGAGATTCCGTTCAGCTATTCCGCGGGATGTTGCATCATCCCAATACGCATCCGGCTGATTGACACAGATATACACCTTGAAATGAGGATACAACTGAGCAGCGATACATTCAAGGGTCCGCGGCAGGAACTCCTGCTCATCCATTACCGGGAGTGCAATATGAAGGGAAGGAGTTGCGTTTTCCGGCATCTATTGGCTATTGCTCAATATGAAGTTTATCGTAAAGTGCATCGTCTTCAATCACTTCAATGGCTTTAAGGACTTCCGTATCCGATTGATTGATAACGGCATACATTTCTGTCATGTCCCAGAGCTTCTGTGCAATAAGTCCTTTTAGCTGTGATTTGATCAGACCCTCCGACAAACCATATCCTTTCTCGTCTTTGGCAACGCCCTCTTTTTCTGAATAGGCAAAAAAATCGTTCATAAAAGCCTCATCGGTTTTAAATCCCCTGTCGAACGATTCAAAGACCGGCCAAGCTTGTTGCAATGTTTTCCGGTTTTTATCTACATACTGCCCCACATAAGAGTTGATGATGTTTTTCCTTCGCAGGTCGAGGTAATAATCTGATATAATTGTAGAATCCCACGGGATGAACACATCGGGCATAATTCCACCTCCTCCGTAAACAACCCGTTTACCTGCAGTGTAATATTTCAATGAATCCGGAAATTTAATACTGTCAGGGTGAACCAGCTCTCCCCTTTTCACCCTGTTGCTGAAATCGGCATAGTATTTATCGACTCCTTCGGTGTAGGATTTCTGGATACATTTTCCGGAAGGATTGTAATACCGGGCAGTAGTGAGTCGCATCTGGGAACTGTCGGGCAATTGAAAAGGCCTCTGAACCAGACCTTTACCAAAAGAACGGCGACCTACGATGATTCCCCGGTCCCAATCCTGGATAGCGCCTGAAACGATCTCACTGGCAGAAGCGGAGTTCTCGTTGATCATGATCACCAGTTTCCCTTTTTCAAACAAACCCTTGGGAGTGGCTAAGTAATCTTCACGTGGGCTTCTCAAACCTTCTGTATAAACGATAAGTCTTCCGGAACGCAGGAATTCGTCTGACAGTTCGATGGCTGTTCCCATGAATCCTCCCGAATTATTACGGAGGTCAAGGATCAGGCTTTTCATGCCTGCAGCAGTCAGTTTGTTGACGGCTTCAGTAAATTCCTGCATCGAATTCTGTGCAAATTTGTTGAGGTTGATATAGCCGATGCCGGGTTTGATCATGTATGCGGCATCCACACTGTTGATGGGAATTTTATCCCTGACAATGGTGAAGTCCATCGGTTCTTTCTTTCCTTTCCGGCAGATGGTAACCGTAACTTTGGTACCTCTTTTCCCACGAAGATGGTCGAACACAAACTGGGTAGTTATTTTTTTGCCCGTAACCTGCTCCCCTTCGATCCGGATGATCTTGTCACCTGACATGATTCCCAGTTTTTCAGAAGGTCCACCCGGTACGGGATGAACCACCGTGATGGTATCACGGAGTATTTCAAACTGAACACCGATCCCGTCAAAATTACCTTCTAACGGCTCATTGGCGCGTTGGACATCTTTTTTCGAGATGTACATCGAATGAGGATCCAGCTCTTTCAGCGTCTCGATCAGGGCTTTTTCCACCAATTTGCTTTCGTTGACCGTGTCAACATAAGCAAATTTGATGATTTGCATGGCTGTATTGTACTTCTTCAACCCGGCGTTGGGATCCTGACGATTGGTTTGGGCGAAAACCCGGCCGGAAGAAAAGAGCCCCGTAAGGGCAATGAACAGAAATAAAATCAGGTTTTTGTAGGAGCGGATATCCATCGAAATGACTAATTAACATACAATTTGGGAGGTCAAAAGTACCTTTTTTTCCTTGTTCACCGATGCACGATGCTGTTTTTAACTAATTTTAACGAGAATTTAACAGCATGGCTGAACCGGAGAAAAAACGGATTTTCATGAGCATGGTTATACCGATGCTCCTGGTTTTGGCCCTTTGGGTCATTAAAGCTACCGATACCCTGTTCGATTTGGATCTGAACCGTTTCGGACTGATTCCGCTCAGTGGACGAGGGGCCATTGGTATTGTTACCAGTCCCCTTCTCCATGCCGACTGGTCGCATCTCTTTGCCAACTCTATCCCGCTACTGATCCTTGGAACTTTACTCTTTTATTTTTACAGGGATATCGCCTGGATGATCCTGGGGTTGATCTATCTGATCACAGGAGTATGGGTATGGACTTTTGCCAGAGGAAACGGCATCCATATCGGGGCCAGCGGTATTGTTTACGGGCTGGTCTCTTTCTTGTTTTTCAGCGGGATCATCCGTCGCGAAAAAAGCACCATGGTGATTACTGTCCTTGTGGCATTTTTATATGGCGGCCTCATCTGGGGATTGTTTCCTCAATTGTTTCCCAGGCAACCCATCTCCTGGGAAAGCCACCTGATGGGTCTTTTGGCCGGACTGATCCTGGCCCTGTATTATCGCCGCCAGGGACCGCAGAAAAATGAGCATGACTGGGGTGAAGAGGATTCTGAAGAAGATCCGCCGGATGCCTATTGGAAAAAAGGAACTGAAAATCAATGAATTATTTCCAGATAGACTACGATTTTTTTAAAAACAGAATCACTGATTCCGGGAACCAAATGCAAATCATCCAAAGTTTTGAATTTCTTATTTTTCTGCCGGTGGAGCATGATCGCTTTCGTTATTTCGAAAGGAAAGTAAGGATGTTTTAATAACTCTTTGAACGTCACATTATTGATATCTATTTGACGAACCGAATCGGTTGTCACCGTGATATTGGCTTCGAGTTTCTCGTACCGTTCATGGTCCATTCCAAACACTTCAAGCAACTGTCTTTTATCGATAAAACCGCCTAAACGGCTGCGGTAATTCACAATCCTGCGGGCAAAGGAAGAGCCGATGCCCCGAAGTCGCTGAAGGTCAAAAGTGTCAGCAGTGTTAAGGTCGATTACGAAAGTTTCCCGGACTGTGAAGGAAGGATGACTGAAGGTGTCTTTCGACCGATAATCAGGGCGATAATTACTGAATAGAAGTTTCTTACGACGGGCGGAAGCGATAGAATCCTCTGTTTTTCTCCACGCGGTTTCAAAAGCCATCACCTCCTGGTCGAACCGGCTGAAGTCGGTCGGAGGCCGTATGACTTCGCGCGGGATAACCTGACTTACCATTAATAAAAAGAGAAGAATGGCACCAAGGATGACAATACCCCGTTGTTCAGAAGTGCTGAACGAAAAGTAATCTTTAAAATACTGATTGAGATGCGGCAACTTCATTGGGTCAAAATAGTTTTACCGATCCGGCATTCCAGACACCTGAACTGTTCACAATAACTTCTCTTCAACCGGAGCAAAGCCTGCGACCGGAGTGCATCAGTTGCTCCGATCCCTGCCTCACGCCATTTCCTGATAATGCTGTTGTCTTCCGGTGAAAGTTGTTCAAGGCAGTGAAGCGCTTTTTCTTTGATTGCGGGAAGCCCCCTTTGATCAGCAAAGAAAAACATCATCGGGATGATACCGCTGGTGATGAAGACTTCTATCGAGCGCTCACCCAGCGATTTGACTCCTGTCACCGAGCCTTTTTCAAAAGTAAAATGGTCATTCCAGTAAATAGAGGCAGTGACATTCAACACTTTTATTAAGTCGTCAATCACATCAAACTCCAACAAACTGAAAAGACTTCCTTTGGTTTTATGAAGAATGGCTGCCCACTGGCTGATCCGAAGGGTCGGGAAGCCCCTGGGTCTCAGCCGTAAATATTTCCAGTGGTGCGCGGCCATGGGGATGAGATTGTATTTGGCTGCTAAAAAGTCATATTCCCGTTTCAATGCCAGCGGGTATTCACCGGTAACGGGACCCTGCAACATTCCGGCCTGTCCAAACAACAATGCTTCAACTTGGGAAAAATGGTGCGAGCAGGCCATCACGGTTCGGACCGGGAGTGATTTTGCAAGAAATTCGAAACCAAGAGTGTTGATCCTGAAACCGAAAGTTGAAGAGAGCCAGCGATAGGTGGTCTCTTCCCAATCGGCACCACATTGATCATAGATCCTGCCGATGTCAAGGCACTTTTCCGACATCCTTTCGAGGGCAAGTGCAGTCGACCAGAATGAAAAAACTGTTTCCGGAACCTTTTTGATCTGATTGAAACACGGGATCCATTGCTTGTTCAACGACAGCGAATGGTAGTTTTCAATCACCGAAGGTGGAATTCGGTCCCTGACCACGAGTGTCGGAATCGCTTTGATCCGTTTCTCACGGACCGGGAGATTGTCTTCGTAAACGACATGAAGGATCACGGTATCATACGAAGGATCGCGATCATGGTGATGTTTCAGCCAGTCGCCACTCATCACGTGAATCTCCACATTCCCGGCCCATACAGTCTTTCCAATGCGTATCCGGGCATGGAGAAAATCGGGACCGCTGTCAGTATTTTTCTCACCAGGTTGCAAAACATTTAAAGATTCTCCTGTAACAGTAACAAGTTCAGGGCTTAATAACCTGAATTGCCATAAAAAGGAGAGGAATGCTTCATTCATGACAGGGATTTTTCACACAACATAGCTTAATCAGGATGTCGGAGAAAAGGTAATCGGTCAGGATGAAAAAAACGAAAAAAAGAATTATCTTTGCATAAAATATGCTGACTGGAAAAACGCGACGCGATCATGCGTGAAATGGATACGCTTTTCACCGGAATCCAATACAAGCTCAAAAAAATGGCCGAGCGATACCAGATCCTGAAAGCGGAAAATCAGCAGCATTATATTGAAATACAAACATTAAAAACAATAAACGAACAACAAAAAGAGACCATTAAACAACTGGAAGAGAAAATTAAACTACTTAAAATAACAAAAGCACTGGAACAAAAAGAAGGCAGCGTTGAAGCAAAGTTAAAGATCAACGAACTTTTGCGGGAAATCGAAAAATGTATCAGGCTTATCAATACTTAACAGCTAATCAGCTAACCACCAATGGATGAACTCTCCATATCAGTACCTGTTGCAGAACGAACTTACCGTTTGGCAATAGAGAAAGAGCATGAGGAGCTTTTTCGCAAAGCGGCTAAATTGATTGATAACAGGATCAGGGATTATTCAGCCAGCTATGCGTACAAAGACAAACAAGACCTATTGGCCATGGTTGCGTTGGAATATGCCACCAGTTACTTGCAGAATGAGCAGTTGCTATCGGACCAGGAAACCCGATTGGAAATACAATTGCTGGAGATGGATCATCTGTTGGATGAGCAGCTTAAGGATTAAAGCCGACCCCGTTCTTTGAAAAAAATCTGAAGATTTACCCGCATTCATTCAGACAGTTTGTAAACCTAACATTACAAATATCAGGGAAATCTCATTGTCTTGTAGGACAGGCCTCGACATTCCGTTCGCGGGATGTCCGGGTGAAATTCCCGGCAGTGGACGTTCGAAAAGATTGGATTCCCTAATCGTGTCAATTGAGGTTTATCATAACCTCGCTGGAGAATGCGGGTTTTTTCTTTCCTTCTTCGCCCTTCGTATTATTAACCCGACCGGACCGACACACAACGGTTTTCGGCACAAATAAAATACCCATGGGAGAGACATTAATATTGATCATTTTTGCAGTCAGCGGTATCATCATCGGCGGTATCATTACCGGAACGATCATGAACCGTGCCCTCGAACGCAAACGCGACAGCCTCCTCAAAGAGGCAATGGATAAAGCCGAAGTTGTTAAAAAAGAGAAGATACTCCAGGCAAAAGAGAAATTTCTTCAACTGAAAGGAGAACATGAAAAATTTGTCCACGAAAAAAATGAAGAAGTTGCCCGCAATGAAAACCGGCTGAAACAAAAAGAGGGATCCCTGAATCAGAAAGTGGAGGAGTTGGCCAAGAAACAGAAAGAAATCACGGTCATCAAACAAAACCTCACCCAACAACTTGAAATACTGAATAAAAAGCAAGCTGACCTGGACAAAGCCCTTAAAATCCAGGTAGAAAAGCTGGAGGCAATCTCCTCTCTTTCCGCTGTGGAAGCCAAATCACAGTTGGTTGAAACCCTGAAAGAGGAGGCCAAATCAGAAGCCATCGTACAGATCAAGGATATCATCGACGAAGCCCGCCTCACCGCCAATACCGAAGCCAAAAAAATCGTCATTGAAACCATTCAGCGCACCGCTTCAGAGCATGCGATCGAGAACACCGTTTCGGTCTTTAACATTGAAAGTGAAGAGATCAAAGGACGGATCATCGGCCGTGAAGGACGTAATATCCGCACCCTGGAGTCGCTGACAGGCGTTGAGATCATCATCGATGACTCGCCGGACGCCATCATCCTGTCAGGATTTGACCCCGTCAGAAGGGAAATCGCCCGCCTCTCCCTCCATAAACTGGTGACTGACGGGCGTATCCACCCCGCCCGTATTGAAGAGGTCGTTGCCAAGACCCGCAAGCAGATCGAACAGGAGATCATTGAAACCGGGAAAAGGATCTCCATCGACCTGGGAATCCACAACATGCACCACGAACTCGTCAGGATGATCGGGAAAATGAAATACCGCTCCTCCTACGGGCAAAACCTCCTCCAGCACTCCATTGAAGTGGCGAAACTGTCAGCTACCATGGCTGCCGAACTGGGGTTGAATCCCAAACTGGCTAAAAGGGCCGGATTGCTGCATGATATCGGGAAAGTTCCTGATAATGAACCGGATCTGCCACATGCCATCCTGGGGATGAAAACTGCCGAAAAATTCAAAGAAAAGGCTGAGATCATCAACGCGATCGGCGCCCACCACGATGAGATCGAAATGAACAATCTGATCTCGCCCATTGTCCAGGTTTGCGATGCTATTTCAGGAGCACGGCCGGGAGCACGGCGCGAAGTGGTGGAAGCTTATATCGAACGGCTGAAACACTTGGAAGAGCTGGCGCTCAGTTACCCGGGCGTCGTAAAAACTTTCGCTATCCAGGCAGGAAGGGAACTCCGCGTCATCGTTGGAGCTGAAAAAGTTACGGATGCAGAAGCCAACCAGTTGTCGTTTGACCTCTCGAAAAAGATCCAGAGCGAGATGACCTACCCCGGCCAGATCAAAATCACCGTCATCCGCGAAACCCGCGCAGTGAGCTACGCCAAATAAAGACTGCCGTAATTTCCGTCGTGCAAGTCAGGAATCCGTATTCTGTTGATATCGGTTTTCCAGTTCATTCATCAGGTCCTGCCTTTTCCTGGTGACATCAAAACCATCATACTTTTTTCGTATTTCTTGTATCACAGTGTTATTGTTTTGAAAATTTAAAGCGATCTCCGCTATCATTGTTATCCGGCAGGATGACCAAAAGCAAAATCCCTGAAAATCATTGATTTTCAGGGATTTTTGCGGACCGGACGGGACTCGAACCCGCGACCTCCGCCGTGACAGGGCGGCATTCTAACCAGCTGAACTACCGATCCTCGTAAAAAAGTGGTGCAAAAGTAAAGAAACTTTTTCAATTACCAAACACTTTCTGAAAATTCTGCTTCATAGGCGCCTTGCCTGGAAACGGTGTGACAGGGAATACCTGATTTCTTTGCTTCGGTCATCCATTCCCTCACACGAAAAGATGAATTGGTCGCATCAATGATCACCACTGCCGGGTGAAATGTTCTCCTGATATCTTCCATCTCCACTTTCGGATCACCGGTAATGATAAGGAAATCAACCGGGATGTTCCGCTTGAAACCTGGAGGAATTTTCCGGGAAAGAAGAGCGATCGTTTTCCCCGAAAGTTGAAAGAAATTACCTGATTTTTTCAGCGTGTTCATTGCTGCCGGGATCCGGTGTGTTGCTTCCGGTGAACCCAGCCATAGGAAACGACGTAAAGTAATCTTGCAGGCTTTCAGATCAGCATGCACCTTCTGCTCCCTCTCAACCAGGGATAAAGGGAGATCGCATCCTTTACCGTCATAAAAAATGACGGCCCGATCCAAATGTGAAAACCCGATCAGAGGTCCGTCACGCGAGTGGTAAACAACAAAACGCGAATCCTTTGCCCGCTCCCACCGGGTTTCAATACAGACCGACATTCTGACTATCATGAGCACCAACAAGGCCATGACCCAGATCGCCCGACGGGTGGTGAAGAATTGAAAGCCACCGATGATCATTGCAAACATCAGCAACACATCGGGCAGTGTGATATAGATGTCCTGCAGGGTGGAAAAAGGTAATTCTTCGATAAAGTGGATGATCGCGTTGAGGAGCCAGATCATACCCGCGAGAAGCTGTGCCGACAGGTAAGCTATCAACGGAATGGAAGCTGCAGCCAGGACAAAGATCCCGGTATAGATGATCAGGCTGGAGAGCGGGACTACGAAAATGTTGGTCAATATGAAGTAGTTGGGAAACTGGTGGAAATAATAGAGTGTCAGAGGGAGAGTAGCTAATTGAGCTGCCAGAGAAACGGCCACCACCGCCCAAACCTTATCCGGAATTTTACGGGTAAATGTGAACAGGTGATAGATGGGAGGATACAACCAGGTAATTCCCAATACGGCAAGGTACGACAGTTGGAAACCGACATCGCCAAGGAGGTAAGGATCGGCTGCCAGGATCACCAACAGCGAGACCGCGATGACATTGATCATATCGGAAGGCCGGTTGAGGGTGCGGGCCACGATCGGCAGGCTCAGCATAGCAGCGGATCGTAAGACACTGGGAGACAGACCGGTAAGAAAAGCATAAAACCAAACCGCGCCCAGCAAAATGATGGTTTTCAGCACCCTGCCGGTAGGATTTCTGCTTAAAAAAGAAAGCATGAATTCCAGGAAAACATAGATAATCCCTACGTGCATCCCCGACACCGACAAAATATGCATGGCGCCTGTCGCAGCATAATCATGGCGCAGCTCTTCATCAATTTCTTCTGTATAACCCAGCAACAGCGCGGCAGCCACTGAAAATTCCCTCCCTGAGATTTCATTGGTTCTCAAAATTTTTAGCATCTGGTCGCGAATGGAGAACGAGAACCTTCTGATAATCAATGTTGAAGAAACATCCAGTTTCTTCCAGTGGGTAGCGCTGACATAAGATTGATACCATATCCCCTTCCCGGTCAGGTAAGCGGCATAATTGAAAGCATGCGGGTTGGTGGTGTTGGGTATTTCGTTCATCCGGGAATGAAAAAGGATTACATCACCTAACTGAAGGCTGTCGGAGGCACCATGCGACGTGAGATAGACAATGGCCTTCCCCCTGACAGGTTTCCAATTATGTCCTTCCCTGACACGGGAGATCTCAAGTACGGTTTTAATCCGGCCGCGCCGCAAAGAAGCAGTCTCGCTGACGGTACCGGTAAAAGTGCTCTCAGGATGGTTCCCGAAGTAGTCTTTCCAACCATTGGGATGGCAGCCATTGGTCAGAATCCATCCGGAGGTAAAAAAAACGAAGTTGATAAGGATCCCTGTCAGCCATCGGGAGCGGTAGTGCGAGAGCGTTTTGCGTTTCACCACAGCGAGCCATACGAAAATCAACCCAAGAGCAGGGAGAAACCAGGGAAGCGTCAATGCTGCTCCGGTTATCCGGGAAAGGATAATTCCGGCTATGAAGGGAATAACAATCCGTAGTACGGGGAATGGTCGCCAGGGATTCATCGTGCATCTCCCTTTGGATGAGAAGAAGCTTAATCGGGTTCCCTGCGAAAAGGTAATACGGAATTATTGGCAATACCGGGACTGGTAGGTTACTGCTTTTTCGGAACCCGCGCGGATAGCTGCCGTCCAATCATCACAAGCGCCTTTCAGGTTTCCCAGGTAGTTTCTTGCAACACCGCGGTTTGTTAAAGCGTCCTGATCTTCAGGGAAGTCATTGAGGACAGCGGTGTACCATTTTTCGGCTTCTTCGTAATTTTTCAGGTAAAGGAAAGCCAGTGCCAGATTTTTTCTTGTATCGGTATCCCCGGGATTGAGTCGGAGGGCTGTCAAAAAATCGTCCTTTGCTTTTTCATATTGCATGGAAGCGGCCAGGGCTGCACCCCGCCCGGAATAGTACTCATATTGTAAAGGATCGACGCTGATGGCCGCGTCGAAATCGGTAATAGCGGCAGGATAATCGTTCGTGTTGAACCAGCAAAGGCCGCGATTGTACAGGGCTTCGGCAAATTGAGGTCGATACTGTAATGCCCGCGTAAAATCATTCATGGCTTCGGTATAATTCCCCAGGTCGAACCATGCCAGGCCGCGGTTGTGCAAGGCTTCCGGATAATCAGGTTTGAGTCCGAGAGCCTTTGAGTAATCGCGAATGGCATCCCGGTGATCATTTTGGTAATCCTTTGCAAGGGCTCTGTTGAAATAAGGTTCCGGGTAAGCAGGCCTTATACGGATGACGCGGGTAAAATCGCTGATGGCGGAAGGGTAATCCTTCATTTCACTAAAGACGATTCCCCGGTTATAAAAAGGTTCGGCTTCAGTTGAATCGATCCGGATGGCTTCATCGAAATCAGCCAGGGCTGCTTTGTAATCCATCATTTTCGCTTTCAGGATACCGGCGTCGATCAGCTCCTTCTGCCTTGACGCTTGTCCCCATCCTGGTATGGTGGTGACCAGAAAGATCAAAACGGGCAGAAGGTACTTTCGGATCAACCGGGCGGTTCTTTGTGAGGCGCCGGGACCGCCCAACTTAGATTTCATCTCCTCATAGCCGGCCGTCATCTCACTTCTGACTTTTTCATCTTCTGTAATTTTTTTCAGTTCTTCGCCAATGCGCACACGGTTCATCTCCTGTTGAATAAGTTCTGTGACCAGTGGCCGCTCCATGATCAGGTTTACCAACGAGATAAAACGCACCTTGATCAATCGTTTGGCAATCAGGAAGGAGAGGTAGTTTCCTTTATAACAGACGACCTGCGGAAGGTTCATTAATGCCGTCTCCAGTGTGGCTGTTCCTGATGTGACCAAAGCGGCCCTGGAGTGATTGAGCAGATCATAGGTCTGGTTGGTAACAAAGCCTACGGAAGTTCCCTGTGTTAAAGCTTGGTAAAAGGAGGCGTCGATAGAAGGGGCGCCGGCGATGACAAACTGGTAGCCGGGGAAATCCATACTGACCTTCACCATCTCCGCCAACATCTTACGGATCTCCATTTTGCGGCTTCCCGGCAACAAGGCGATGATGGGTTTCTCACCCAGGTTATTCTGTAAAAGGAACTGTTCGCGGGAGCTTCTTTCCAGGCGGTCATGGAGAGCATCCAGCAAAGGATGTCCGACAAAATCGACCGGATAACCGAATTTCCCGTAAAAGTCTTTTTCAAAGGGGAGGATCACAAACATTTTATCGACCCACCGTTTGATTTTTTTAACCCTTGACGATCTCCAGGCCCAGAGCTGGGGTGAAATATAATAAAACACCCTGATCTTGTGAAGATGGGCAAATTTGGCCATCCGGAGGTTGAACCCCGGGTAATCGACCAGGATTAAAATATCGGGCTGGTATTGTAGCAAATCATGTTCGCAAAACCTGAAATTCCGCAGAATTTGCGGAAGGTGTTCAGCAACTTCGAGGAAACCCATGAACGCCAGGTCGCGGTAGTGCTTTACCAGCACACCACCCTGCTGCTGCATCAGATCACCGCCCCAGCAACGGAAGTCGGCTTGGGGGTCCTCTTCCTTCAGCGCTTTCATCAGGTTGGAGGCGTGGAGATCGCCCGACGCTTCACCGGCAAGGATGTAATAACGCATTAAAACCAGTGTTGTAAGGGTTCAATGGCCTGAACGGCAGTCAAATCCGGTTGTACGGGTACGATGGCCACGTAGTTGTTCTCAAGAGCCCATTGATCCGTATCTTCTCCGTTACCGTTATTGACATAGACCCCTTTCATCCAATAATATTTGCGACCGTTGGGATCTTCCCTTTCGTCAAAATCCTCCTGCCATGTCCCCTCAGCCTGCCGGCACACACGGATGCCTTTGATCATGGAGGTCGGGACATCGGGGATATTGACATTCAAACAAATACCTTTTGGCAACCCGTTGGCAATGGTTTTTTCCGCGATTTCGCGCACATATTTGCGTGAGGGGTTAAAATCGGCATTCAGACTGTAATTATTCAGTGAAAATCCAACAGCAGGGACACCGGTCAGCGCCCCTTCCAACACAGCTGCCATGGTACCGGAATAGAAAATGTTGATGGAGGAATTGGTGCCATGGTTGATACCGGAAAAGATAAAATCAGGACGTCGGCCCATGACAATTTTGTAAGCCATCTTCACACAATCAGCCGGGGTGCCATTGCAGGCATATTCTTCATAGTCGGTTTCACGGTAAACAAGGTCGATCCGAAGCATGTGAGCGATGGTCACGGCATGGGCTGTTCCGGATTGGGGCCTGTCGGGAGCCACGACGACGACTTTCCCCAAGGGCCGAAGGATATCGATCAAAGCCCTGATACCGGGCGCTTTCAAGCTGTCGTCGTTCGTGACCAGGATAAGCGGTTTTTCCATAGAGGGTTGATTTGATTGCATTTCGTGTTATAAAAAGTTGTTCAAAATTAGGAAGAATTACCGTAGCTTTGGTTCTTTATTCATCATTCCCTCATGCGCCCACTGTTCCTGTTACTCCTTCTCTTCTCCGTTTTTTCCGGGTTGTCACAAAATCTCCTCCGGAATCCTGGTTTTGAGCAATTCAGTGGTTGTCCTAACCAACCGGGGCAGATCAACCTTGCCAACCGTTGGTTTTCGGCAAGTCCAGCCACTCCTGATTATTTCAACGATTGCAGTCCGGGGTTGGACTATGGCACCGAATTCAATAAAAAAGGGGGACAGGTAGCCCATTCCGGGAAAGCGTATGCCGGGTTGCAGTTTTACTACCTTAACCGGAATGAATTCTTTGAATACATTGAAACTCTTCTCGATACGGCCATGACTGCCGGTCAGCTTTACTGCGTAGGCGCCTGGGTAAGCCTGGCCCATTGCAGTTATGCCCTTCGTGAGATCGGGGTGGTCTTTTCAGTCAATGAACTAAAGCTGCAACAGTCACAGAAAACTATCCTCCCCCATCTCTCCCTTCAGTGTGGGGGTTATCTTGACGACGGAACCGATTGGATGTACATTTCCGGTATTTATCAGGCCAAAGGAAGGGAAAGGTTCATAACCCTCGGTAGTTTTACAAAAGGCGATGATTTTTGGCACGTTCGATTACAGGCACCGACCGATTCACTTTTTAAATCAAGCTATTACTTCATTGATGACGTATCGGTTATCCCGATTACTGACAGCCTTGAATGCCATTGCAAGAACCCTCGCTGAGATCGTCAAAAAAGCAGTAATTCTTCATATAATTCTTTGACCGGCAATCCCATTACATTGAAAAAAGAACCGTCGATGTGGGCGATTCCGATGTAACCGATCCATTCCTGTACGCCATAGCTGCCTGCTTTATCATAAGGTCTGAAGTGGTCGATGTAATAGGTTATCTCACTGTCTGACAGTTTTTTAAAAGTGACTGTGGTGAGCGCATGAAAAACACGGATTTTGGTTTTTGATTTCAGGCAGACTGCAGTTATCACCTCGTGTTTCCGGCCGGATAATTTTTTCAACATCCCGGCTGCTGAAACAGGATCTGAGGGCTTTCCAAGGATTTCTCCGTTGACCGAAACGATGGTGTCGGCGGTTATGAGGATGGTATTATCCTTTAACCGGGAGGTATCGAAGTGGCCGGCTTTGAGTTGGGCCAGGTAACGGGCAATCGCTTCCGGTTGGAGACCTTCCGGATAGACTTCGGATACGTTCAGGGGACAAATCTCGAAATCCAACCCCAATTCCTTTAAAAGAAACTGTCGTCTGGGCGATTCTGAAGCCAGAATCAGGTGCCGCCCCTTCAATTGGTCATGAATCATAAAAAGGTCATGTTGTCAACAAAATCAATTCCATCGAGAGGATTCCCGCCAACATGATGATCTTGGAGAGGGTGCTCAATGAATGATAATCCTCTTTTTCTTTGGCTTGCTGAAGCTTGATTAACAGGTACAGGGCGGGCAATTGAACGGCTACGAGGAAATACCAAAAAAGGTAATCCAATCCGGTCTGATAGAGGAGGTACTGGCTGTAGCCTAACAGCAGCATGGTAATCAGTATCAATCCCGACACTATGCGTGAAGTGAACCGGAGTCCGGAAACCACAGGCAGGGTCCGGCAATCATAGGGTTGGTCTCCCTGGACATCTTCCATGTCTTTGATCACTTCTCTGAAAAGGGTGACCAGGAAGGCGAACAGGGCATAGGCGAAAAAGACCCTGTTAACCCACTGTAAATCCGGGATAAGTGCCGAAAAGAGCAGCGGATCGAGGCGAATCCAGAAGAATTCGAATAACCAAACGATCAGGATTACAAAAGCGGAAAGAAAGGAGACGATAACGTTACCCCAGATCAGAATCCGCTTGTATTTCGCCGAGTAGATCCAAAGGAGGCCTGAGAGAAAAGGAAAGATGAGGGCCATGCTGATGGCTTTTACGCGGTATGCCAGGTAGAATCCTAACAAGATGGCTAAAGCATTCAGGATCATGTGCAATTTGATGGCCTGGCGGGGCGTGATCACACGGTTCACGGCTACTTTATCAGGGCGGTTGATCTGGTCGATCTTCACGTCAAAATAGTCGTTGATGACATAACCACCGGCTGCAATAAGAAGGGTAATCAACACCAAAATAAAAAAATCCCAGGTTGTGCTTTGTACTCCGGGGAAATCTTTGTAAAGAAACGGATTCAGAAGGCAGTATCGCAACAAACATTGGGTCAGGACGATGATACCCAAATTGGGTAAACGGATCAACCGGGAGAGGGCGATCATTTTTTCTTTTCCTGATAAGAAAAATTTTTCCATAATCATTTGGTTTTATGAATATTACCAATGATAGGCATCCTCATTCATCCATTTTCCCTGAACCTTGAGTACCTGTTCAATGACATCTCTCACACATCCTTTTCCCCCTTCGAGGTGAGAAATGTAACGAGCGACGGCTTTGATTTCTTCCGCAGCATCGGCCGGGCAGGTCGGCACAGCTGCTTCAAGCATGACTTCGTAATCGGGAATGTCATCTCCCATGTACAACACCTGGGAGGGGTTAATTTCATTGGTTCTCAAATATTCGAGGAAGACCTGCCGTTTTTTTTCAACTCCCAGAAAGAGATCGGTGATTTGAAGCGCTTTCATCCGGTGGGTCATCGATTCTGAGTTTGCCCCGGAGATGATGGCAATGCGGTATCCTTTCTTTTTTGCAAGTTGCAGTGCATAACCGTCTTTGACGTTGGAAACCCTGTAGGCTTCACCTTCGCTGGTCATGATGACACTGCCGTCGGTCAAAACACCGTCATAGTCAAAAACAAATGTGTTAATGTTGCGGAGTAGTTCTTTATAGTTACTCATGATTCTTTTTATATTGAATGATGCTGTTCGTGATCAGGTCATAGATTTTCTGGTATTCCGGATGGTCTGACAGTAAACAGCGATGTTGTTCGATCACAGGAAAGTCTTCCCGCACGGCGGGTCCTGTCTGGAGATCAAAAAGATCCTCATAGCGGGTGTTGCGAGCTACCTGAAGGATGAGTGGTCTGACCATTTCCAATGGAAGGTTGTGTTCTTTCATCAGATCAGCAGCCACAGTATGCAAAAAGTGCGGGAAATTTGCGGCAAAAACAGCAGCCAGGTGGAGATAGCTTCTTCTTTCGCTGTTGATAAAATAGATCTTTTCACTGATTTTACCGGCAAGGTCTGCCAGCAGCCTGAGGTCGTTTTCCTGAGCTGCTTCAAGGCAAACCGGAATTTTTTGAAATGAGACAAGGCCTTTTCCCGTAAAGGTCTGTAAAGGGTAGAGTACGCCGCTCCTTTGGGTCGTTTTTGAAAGAACGCTCATAGCCACGGTACCGGAGGTGTGCACAACCAGTTCTCCATCGAGACTCAAGCGGCCGGTGATTTCTGGTATAGCCCTATCAGTAACTGCAATGATAAAGAGGTCAGATTTGAAAGAAAGCTTGTTGAGATCATCGGTATAGGTCGCGTTGAGTTTTTTCGCCAGACGTTGGCCCTGTGACGGGGTACGGTTGTACACCTGGGGGATTCCAAAGCCATGTTTTTTCAACGCATTTCCAAGATGGTTGGCCAGTTTTCCGGCGCCGATCAGGGTCACTGTTTTGATCTCATGCGAAGCCAAGCGAAGAAATTTTCGCTAAAGTACGAAGAAAGAGGTTTGCATGATCCAACTGACCGGAATTAGGATATTGAGCGAATAAAGTCAGCTATCGAACCGGCCGATGTTCACCGGTGGATGGAAGGATCGTGGATCAGGCTCGTGCAGTGGGGATCGGCAGGTTGTAGGTCATATCTCCTCCCGGATCTTTGATTTCACCGTGAACAGACTCGTACTTGGCGATGTTTTCTTTCAACGCTTTATACAATCTTTTGGCATGTTGCGGAGTCAGGATGATGCGCGATTTCACTTTGTGTTTCGGTACTCCCGGCATCATTTTCAGAAAATCGATGATGAATTCAGTCGGTGAGTGGGTGATGATGGCGAGGTTAGAATAGATACCTTCTCCCACTTCTTCTGAAAGTTCGATGTTGATTTGTCCTACAGGGTTGTTTTTTACTGGCATGGCAATGGTTTTATTCTTCCTCTTTGGAGGCAAGAAGCATTTCATAATCTTCTTTACTTCCGACAATCAGGTTTTCATACTCCCGCAGACCCGTACCGGCCGGGATCAGATGACCAACGATCACATTTTCTTTCAATCCTAACAATTCATCCTGTCGGGCATTGATGGCAGCCTGGGTCAGAACTTTCGTTGTCTCCTGGAAGGAGGCAGCTGAAATCCAGCTTTTGGTCTGCAGGGAAGCGCGGGTAATCCCCTGGAGAATCTGGAAAGCCGTTGCAGGTTTTGCATCACGGGCCATTACGAGTTTTTTGTCTTTGCGCTTGAGCATTGATATTTCATCCCTCAGTTTCCTGGCGCTGATGATTTGTCCGGCTTTCAGGGTTGGAGAATCGCCCGGATCTTCAACAACTTTTTTGCCATAGATCCAGTCATTTTCATCCTGGAAATCGATTTTATTGATCAGTTCTCCTTCAAGGAAGCGGGAATCGCCCGGGTCTTCCACTTCGACTTTCCGCATCATCTGGCGGACGATGGTTTCGAAGTGTTTGTCGTTGATCTTCACACCCTGAAGGCGGTAAACTTCCTGGATTTCATTGACGATGTATTCCTGTACTTTCATCGGACCTTTGATAGCCAGGATGTCGCTGGGTGTCAGAGCCCCATCAGACAAGGCTGTTCCGGCTTTTACATAGTCGTTCTCCTGAGCCAGGATCTGCTTGGTTGTAGGCACGAGGTAATGTTTTTCTTCACCGGTTTTGGAGGTGATGATCACTTCACGGTTTCCTCTTTTCAGTTTCTTGGCGAAAGAAACAACGCCATCGATTTCTGATACTACGGCCGGATCCGACGGGTTACGGGCTTCAAACAGCTCGGTAACCCTGGGCAGACCACCTGTAATGTCACCGGCTTTACCGATTGCGCGGGGTATCTTGACGAGCACCTCACCGGCTTTAATGGAAGCTCCGTCGTCAATGTTGATGTGTGCACCAACGGGAATGTCATAGACCTTGATCACCTCACCAATGGAAGAAAGGATGTTGATGGCGGGGTTGCGGGTCTTTTGCCGTGACTCGATGACCACTTTTTCGTGATAACCGGTTTGTTCATCCGACTCGATGCGGTAAGTAACGTTTTCGATGATGTTCTCGAAACTTACTTTACCGGTCACTTCGGAAAGGATGACTGCGTTGTACGGATCCCAATCGCTGATCAACTGACCTTTTTTAACTTCTTCTTCGTGGCGGAAGAAGAGTCGGGCACCATAGGGAATATGGGCTGAAGTCAGGGCAATTCTGGTATTTTTATCGACGATCCTCATTTCTGCAGAACGGCCGATCACAATGTCATAATGGTCGCCTGATTCTTCGACATAAGCAACAGAGCGGAGTTCATCAATTTCTAAAACTCCGTCGTATTTGGCTTCGATGCGTGAGGCGCTGGCAATGTTCACCCCGGCGACCCCTCCCACGTGGAAGGTCCGGAGGGTAAGCTGTGTACCGGGTTCACCGATTGATTGTGCAGCGATGACACCCACTGCTTCTCCTCTTTGAACCATGCTTCCGGTTGCCAGGTTGCGGCCGTAACACTTGGCGCACACTCCTTTTTTCGATTCGCAGGTCAGTACTGAACGGATTTCTACCCCTTCCAGCGGAGATTCATCAATGAGCCTGGCGATATCTTCGGTGATTTCATCTCCGGCAGCAATGATCAGTTCACCGGTTTGAGGATGATGGATATCGTGTAATGATACACGGCCCAGGATCCTGTCATACAAAGATTCCACCACCTCTTCAGCTTTTTTGAGTGCTGTGATGGTAAGTCCTCTCAGGGTTCCGCAATCCTCTTCCGAGATGATCACATCCTGTGAAACATCGACCAGCCTTCGGGTGAGGTACCCGGCGTCGGCAGTTTTCAGCGCGGTGTCGGCCAGACCTTTACGGGCGCCGTGGGTTGAAATAAAGTACTCGAGAACCGACAATCCCTCTTTGAAGTTAGAGAGGATGGGGTTTTCAATGATCTCACCTCCGGCGGCTCCTGATTTTTGTGGTTTTGCCATCAAACCACGCATACCGCTGAGCTGACGAATCTGTTCTTTACTACCACGGGCACCGGAATCCAGCATCATATAAACGGGGTTAAATCCCTGTTTATCTTTTGTAAGCTGGTTCATCAGTGAAACTGTGAGCTGAGAATTGGCATGGGTCCAGATATCAATGATCTGGTTATATCTTTCGTTGTTGGTAATGAAACCGAAGTTATAGTTGTTCACCACATCATCCACCTCGGCAGCGGCATCGGCTACCAGTTTGGTTTTGATCTCGGGAACGATGACGTCATCCAGGTTGAAGGAGAGACCTCCCTGGAAAGCCATGCGGAATCCCAGATCTTTGATGTCATCGAGGAATTTTGCTGTTTTCGCAGTTCCGGTCTTTTTCAGGATCTGTCCGATGATATCCCGTAAGGATTTCTTAGTCAACAGTTGGTTAATATAGCCATATTCAGGCGGGACCACCTGGTTAAAGAGGATCCTTCCAACGGTTGTATCGATGACGCGTGTAACCGTCTGACTGTTTTCGACAAAAGTATGTTTGACTTTGATCAGGGCGTGGAGGTCCACTTTGCGCTCGTTGTAAGCAATGATCACCTCTTCCGGGCCATAAAACACCATGCCCTCTCCTTTTACGGGATGGTTGGGTTCACTTTTCCGTCCTTTGGTCATGTAATACAATCCCAGTACCATGTCCTGTGAAGGAACCGTAATAGGAGCACCATTGGCCGGGTTAAGGATGTTATGGGAGGCGAGCATTAAAAGTTGTGCTTCCAGAATCGCAGCATTTCCCAGTGGTACGTGTACCGCCATCTGGTCACCATCGAAGTCGGCATTGAAAGCAGTACATACCAGCGGGTGAAGCTGGATGGCTTTTCCTTCGATCAGTTTTGGCTGGAAGGCCTGGATACCCAGTCGGTGCAAAGTCGGAGCACGGTTGAGCATCACCGGATGACCTTTCAGGATGTTCTCGAGAATATCCCAGACAACCGGATCTTTCCGGTCGACAATTTTCTTGGCGGATTTAACGGTCTTGACAATTCCGCGTTCAAGCATTTTTCTGATAATAAACGGCTTAAACAATTCGGAAGCCATGTCTTTGGGTAAACCGCATTCATTCAGTTTCAATTCCGGGCCAACCACGATCACGGAACGACCGGAGTAATCCACTCTTTTTCCCAGCAGGTTCTGACGGAAACGTCCCTGTTTGCCTTTCAGGCTGTCGGAGAGTGATTTGAGTGCGCGATTCGATTCGGTCTTTACGGCGCTTGCTTTCCGTGAATTATCGAACAGAGAATCGACTGCTTCCTGAAGCATTCGCTTCTCATTGCGAAGGATTACATCCGGGGCTTTGATTTCGATCAGTCGTTTGAGACGGTTGTTACGAATGATTACGCGGCGGTAGAGGTCATTCAGATCGGAGGTGGCAAACCTTCCGCCATCCAGCGGAACGAGGGGGCGGAGTTCGGGAGGAATGACCGGGACGACTTTGATGATCATCCATTCGGGCCTGTTTTCCAAACGTTTTTGAGCATCCCTGAACGACTCAAACACCTGTAGGCGTTTCAGTGCTTCGGCTTTACGCTGCTGTGAAGTCTCGGTATTGGCTTTGTTACGAAGATCGTACGATTCCTTGTCAAGGTCAAGTCTTGTCAGAAGTTCTGACAGCGCTTCAGCACCCATCTTTGCTACGAATTTATTCGGGTCAGAATCATCGAGATACTGGTTATCCTGAGGAAGTTTATCCATGATCTCGAAATACTCTTCTTCCGAGAGAAAATCGAGGTAGTTGACCCCGTCGGCCTGTTTGATTCCCGGGTTGATCACCACGTATTTTTCGTAATAGATGATCGATTCCAGTTTCTTGGTCGGCAATCCCAGCAGGGATCCTATTTTGTTGGGAAGTGAGCGGAAGAACCAGATATGGGCTACCGGGACCACCAGTTGGATGTGTCCGACCCTTTCGCGGCGCACTTTTTTTTCGGTGACTTCTACACCGCATCGGTCGCAAACGATTCCTTTGTAGCGGATGCGTTTGTACTTTCCGCAATGGCACTCCCAATCTTTAACCGGACCAAAAATCCGTTCGCAGAACAAACCGTCGCGTTCCGGTTTATACGTTCTGTAATTGATGGTTTCAGGTTTCAGAACCTCACCGCTCGATATTTCGAGAATCTTTTCCGGGGAGGCAAGGCTGATGGTAATCCTTGAAAAGCTACTGTTTACCTGACCCTCTTTTCTGTATGCCATATAAATTCAGTTGTCGGTTGAAAAAAGAAAAAAATCACATTATATGAATACGGGTATCTCAACTGCCCGTCATTATCAATCAAATGTGAGGTTCAGCCCAAGACCACGCAATTCATGGATCAGCACGTTGAAAGACTCCGGAATACCAGGTACAGGCATGTTTTCGCCTTTCACGATGGTTTCATAAGCTTTTGCCCGGCCGATCACGTCGTCGGATTTAACGGTCTGTATCTCAAGAAGAATGTTCGCAGCTCCGAATGCTTCCAGCGCCCAGACTTCCATTTCACCGAAACGCTGTCCACCAAACTGTGCTTTACCTCCTAAAGGTTGTTGGGTGATCAGGGAGTAAGGACCAATGGAACGGGCGTGCATCTTGTCATCGACCATGTGGTGCAGTTTCATCATGTAGATATAACCAACGGTGGTAGGTTGATCAAAGCGTACACCCGACAATCCGTCGTGGAGATAGACTTTGCCGTTGCGGGGTAAACCTGCTTTCTCTAAGTAATCGTTGATCTGCTGGATGGTAGCGCCATCAAAGATAGGAGTAGTGAAGCGGAGATCCAGTTTTTTGCCGGCCCAGCCAAGGATCGTTTCGTAAATCTGGCCCAAGTTCATACGTGAAGGAACACCCAGGGGGTTGAGTACCACATCCACCGGGGTACCGTCGGCCAGGAAAGGCATGTCTTCTTCACGCTGAATTCGGGCGACAATCCCCTTATTTCCGTGACGGCCCGCCATCTTATCGCCCACTTTCAGTTTGCGTTTTTTGGCGATGTAAACTTTGGCCATTTGTACGATTCCGGCAGGAAGATCATCGCCTACCATCGCTACAAACTTCTTGCGGTTATGGACACCCAGGATTTCCTTATACTTAATGATATAGTTGTTAATGAGGATCTTGATCAGATCATTTTTATCTTTATCGGTAGTCCATTTGTTAGGATTAACGTTAAGATAATCGACTTCACCCAGGTTTTTCGGGGAGAATTTTGCCCCTTTGGCGATCACCTCCTGTTTAAAATTGTTGAAAACCCCCTGGGAGACTTTACCATTGACCAGCACTCCCAGTTTTTCAATCATTCTGGCTTTCAACTTGGCTGCATCTTTCTGGTACTCATCGTCCAGTTTCTTGAGATCGTCTTTCTCTTTGGTCTTGGCTTTGCGATCTTTGATGATCCTTGAAAAGAGTTTTTTCTCAATCACAACGCCTTTCATAGAGGGAGGCGCTTTGAGGGAGGCGTCCTTCACATCGCCTGCTTTGTCGCCGAAAATGGCCCGAAGCAGTTTTTCTTCCGGTGTGGGATCGCTCTCTCCCTTGGGAGTGATCTTGCCAATAAGGATATCCCCTTCATTGACTTCTGCTCCGATGCGGATCAAACCACTCTCATCCAAATCTTTGGTTGCTTCCGCGCTGACATTCGGAATATCGTTTGTCAGTTCTTCCACACCTCTTTTTGTATCTCTAACTTCGAGGGTAAACTCTTCAATATGAATGGAGGTAAAGATATCTTCTTTAACCACTTTTTCGGAGATAACGATGGCATCTTCAAAGTTGTAGCCTTTCCAGGGCATGAAAGCGACCATGAGATTCCGGCCCAGTGCGAGTGAACCATCTTTGGTGGCATACCCTTCGCAAAGGACTTGTCCCTGTACTACTTTATCTCCTTTTCTTACGATGGGACGAAGGTTGACACAAGTATTCTGGTTGGTTCTGGCAAACTTGGTAAGGGTGTATTTCTTACAGTCATCGTCAAAACTCACCAATCTTTCCTTGTCGTCACGTTCATAGCGGATCACAATTTCGTCGGCATCGACGTATTCGACGATGCCGTTTCCTTCGGCATTGATCAGTACTCTGGAATCGCGGGCCACGCGGTCTTCAATGCCGGTACCGACCAGAGCCACTTCCGGATTGAGGAGGGGAACAGCCTGGCGCATCATGTTGGAGCCCATCAGTGCGCGGTTCGCGTCATCATGTTCGAGAAACGGAATCAGGGAAGCGGCGATTGAAGCGATCTGGTTGGGTGCAATGTCGATGAGGTCAACTTTGGTCTTGTCATAGATGGGGTAATCAGCCAGGTATCTTACCTTCACTTTTTCCTCTATAAAGGTGCCGTCGTCGTGCATCGGGGTCGTAGCCTGGGCAATGACCTTGTGTTCTTCTTCTTCGGCGGTGAGGTAAGTCGGTTGTTCATTCAGGTTTATTTTCCCTTCGATGGCCTTGTGATAAGGGGTTTCAATGAAACCCAGTTTATCGATTTTTGCGTACACGCAGAGGGAGGAGATTAAACCGATGTTAGGGCCTTCCGGCGTTTCAATGGTACACAGCCGGCCGTAGTGAGTATAGTGAACGTCGCGCACTTCAAAACCGGCTCTTTCACGCGAAAGACCACCCGGACCGAGTGCAGAGATCCTCCGTTTATGGGTCAGTTCCGACAGGGGGTTGGTCTGGTCCATGAACTGCGAAAGCTGGTTGGTCCCAAAAAAGGAGTTGATCACCGACGACAGTGTTTTGGCGTTGATCAGGTCGGTCGGGGTAAAGACTTCGTTGTCTCTGACATTCATCCTCTCACGGATGGTACGTGCCATACGGGAGAGACCGACACCAAACTGGTTGTAAAGTTGTTCGCCAACGGTTCTGACGCGCCGGTTGCTGAGGTGGTCGATATCGTCCACTTCGGCTTTGGCATTAACCAGTTCAATGAGGTATTTGATGATGGAGATGATATCTTCACGGGTCAGGACCTTGGTCTCGACCGGTGTGGTAAGGTTGAGTTTTTTATTGATCCGGTAACGGCCTACATCACCAAGGTCATACCGTTTGTCGGAAAAGAACAATTTCTCAATGATCCCGCGGGCGGTCTCCTCGTCGGGAGGTTCTGCATTCCGTAACTGGCGGTAAATAAATTCGACGGCCTCTTTCTCGGAGTTGGCCGGATCTTTTTGTAATGTATTGAAAATGATAGAATAGTCGGTGGCTAAAGCCTCTTCCCGGTGAATGAGAATGGCTTTGATTCCGGCATCGAGGATCAAGTCGATGTGATCGTTTTCCAGGATTGTTTCCCGTTCGATGATCACTTCTGTTCTTTCGATGGATACAACTTCGCCGGTATCTTCATCGACGAAATCTTCAATCCATGCCCTTACAACGCGTGCAGCCAGTTTCGAACCGACCACCCGTTTCAGTGCTGCTTTGCTGACTTTAATCTCCTGCGCCAGTCCGAAAATCTCCAGAATGTCTTTATCCGTTTCATAGCCAATGGCACGCAGCAGGGTCGTGACCGGCAATTTCTTTTTCCGGTCAATATAAGCGTACATGACATTGTTGATGTCGGTTGTAAATTCGATCCATGAACCCTTGAAGGGAATGATCCTGGCGGAGTAAAGTTGGGCTCCGTTGGCATGGAGACTGGTACTGAAGAAGACGCCGGGTGAGCGATGCAATTGGGAGACGACGACCCGTTCTGCCCCGTTGATCACGAAGGTACCACGGGGGGTCATGTAAGGAATCATTCCCAGGTATACGTCCTGAATGATGGTTTCAAAATCCTCGTGTTCCGGATCGGTGCAATAAAGTTTCAACTTGGCTTTCAGCGGAACGCTGTAAGTGAGCCCGCGCTCGATACATTCTTCGATGGAGTACCGGGGTGGATCTATGAAATAATCGAGAAATTCCAATACAAAGTTGTTGCGGGCATCCGATATCGGGAAATTCTCTGCAAAAACCTTGTATAGTCCTTCATTGACCCTGTTTTCAGGATTGGTCTCTAATTGAAAAAAATCCTGGAAGGATTTAACCTGAATGTCGAGAAAATCGGGGTATTCAGCTTTTATCTTGGTAGATCCAAAGCGAATTTTTTCGGTTTTTTTTGAAGCCAAGTTGGGTATATTTTGTTCCCGTTGTAGACGGGAAGGTTTGAAATTAAAATTGATAAATAATTCACAGACCTCTCCCCCGGAGGGAAGAGATCTATGATTTTATTCAGTTATAAGATTTTTCGTCTTATTTAATTTCAACCTCAGCACCTGCTTCTTTCAAAGTTGCAAACAAAGCATTGGCTTCATCTTTCGAAACTCCTTCTTTAATGGCCTTAGGAGCGGCATCAACCAATTCTTTAGCTTCTTTCAGACCCAGGCTGGTGAGTTCTTTCACTAATTTAACAACTGCTAATTTGGCTTGGCCTGCTGATTTCAGGATGACGTCAAAGGTAGTTTTTTCTTCGGCAACCGGAGCTGCTGCTGTGGGACCGGCGGCTACTGCAACTGCTGCAGCAGCGGGTTCGATACCATATTCGTCCTTCAGAATCTTTGCTAATTCGTTCACCTCTTTCACTGTTAAATTAACCAGTTGTTCTGCAAAAGCTTTTAAATCTGCCATTTTTGTTACTTTTTATAATTATTAATACTTGTTTTACTTTAATTTTCCGGGGTTATTCCGGTTTTTCTGATAAGGTTTTTACGATGCCGGAGAGGTTATTACCACCCGACTGAAGGGCTGAGATGACGTTTTTGGCCGGGGATTGCAACAATCCGATCAGGTCGCCGATCAGTTCAAGTCTCGATTTGATATTGACCAGTGCATCGAGTTGATCATCGCCCAGGTAGATAGCTTCTTCAACGAAAGCGCCTTTAAGGATAGGTTTGGGGGACGTTCTGCGGAACTCTTTGATCAGTTTCGCAGGGTCGTTGGCCACTTCAGAGAACATCACCGAGGTTGCGCCATGCAGGATCGGATACAGTTCATCAAAAGGTCTCCCGGTCTTTTCCAGGGCTTTTTTCAGCAAAGAATTTTTAACAACCTGTAGTTCCACGTTCCGTTTGAAACAGTTCCTTCTGAGCCTGCTGGTCGACTCAGCGTTAAGGGCTGAGATATCCGTCAGGTAAAAGGCGTTTGCAACTTTCAGTTGTTCTGCCAGCGTATCAATGAATTGGGTTTTTTCTGATTTTTTCATGATAATTGTCTATCAATTGATGTATTAAGCCGTGATCGATTTCGGATCAATCTGGATGCCGGGGCTCATGGTACTTGACATGTAAACACTTTTCACATAAGTCCCTTTAGCCGAGGCGGGCTTCAGTTTAATAATGGTGTTGATCAATTCTTTGGCATTTTCCACAATTTTTTCCGGGTCAAAAGAGACTTTAGCTACGGAGGCGTGGATGATACCAAATTTATCGACCTTGAAATCGATTTTACCGGCTTTTACTTCTTTGACGGCCTTTCCAACATCCATGGTAACAGTCCCGGTCTTGGGGTTGGGCATCAGTCCGCGGGGTCCTAAGATTTTCCCCAGAGATCCAACCTTGGCCATAACACTGGGCATGGTAATGATGACATCAACGTCGGTCCAGCCACCCTTGATCTTGTCAATAAACTCCTCAAGACCTACATAGTCAGCGCCGGATTGGCGGGCTTCGTCCTCCTTATCGGGTGTACAAAGTACGAGAACCCTGACGGTTTTACCGGTACCGTGTGGAAGCGTTACGATACCTCTGACCATTTGGTTGGCTTTACGGGGGTCGACCCCCAGTCGGACATCGATGTCGACGGATGCGTCAAATTTGGTGCTGGTGATCTGTTTAACGATACCGGCAGCATCCGCCAACGAATAAACGGTATTCTTATCAAATTTCGATAAGGCTACCTTCCTCTTTTTTGTCAGCTTTGTCATGTTGTTTTTGTTTACATTAGGTTCGCAATTGCGAACCAGGTTTATGAAACTATGAGGTGAATAGTTTTCTTTAGCCTTGGGAATTAGCGTTTGAAGGGTGTTTCGCCGGTGACGGTAATACCCATGCTGCGGGCCGTCCCTGCCACCATTTTGGTGGCGGATTCGAGGGTAAAGGCATTCAGGTCGGGCATTTTATCTTCAGCTATCTTCTGTACCTGATCCCAGGTAACGGAGGCTACCTTGTTCCGGTTAGGTTCAGCCGAACCTTTCTGGAGTTTTGAGATCTCCATCAATTGTACAGCAACGGGTGGTGTTTTGACGACAAAGTCAAAAGATTTATCGCGGTACACTGTGATGATGACCGGGATGAGTTTTCCTGCTTTGTCTTGTGTACGGGCGTTGAATTGCTTGCAAAACTCCATGATATTGACACCTTTTGCTCCCAATGCAGGGCCTACGGGTGGTGAAGGATTGGCTGCTCCGCCTTTGATCTGTAATTTGATGATCCCACTAACTTCTTTTGCCATAATGGTACTTCTTATTTGTATTCCGACGCGGTAAGGTGTCGGATGGTGTTACTACTCTTTCTGAACCTGCATGAAACTGAGTTCAAGCGGGGTTTTCCGGCCAAAAATTTTGACCATCACTTTAAGTTTTTTCTTTTCCTCGTTGATTTCTTCAATCACACCGCTGAAGCTGTTGAAGGGGCCGTCGATGACTGTTACGGTTTCGCCGACGATGAACGGGATGTTGACTTCTTCTCCCTGTTCTGAAAGTTCGTCGAATTTCCCCAAAATCCTTTTCACTTCGGATGGGCGGAGCGGGTGTGCTTCTCCTTTTGCTCCCAAAAAACCGAGCACCCCTGGTATATTCCGGATGATATGGGGTACTTCACCAACGAGGGCGGCTTCGATCAGTACATATCCCGGAAAATAATTTCTTTCCTTGCTGACTTTTTTCCCATTCCGGATCAGGTAGATCTTTTCCGTGGGGATCAGCACCTGTGTGATATATTCCTGGAGATTCTGGTTGACAATTTCGCTTTCGAGATATTGCTTTACCTTCTTCTCATTTCCTGAGATAGCCCGCACCACGTACCATTTTTTGGTTTCTTCGCTCATGCTGGAATGAGATTGATTCTTGATTGAACCGGAGAGAGGTCCGGTAAATAATGTCCTTTAGCGTTTAAAAAAGCTTGTAGTATTGAAGGAGGATGTTGCGAAACACCTCGTCCATTGCAAAAACAACGATGGCGATGATGAGTGATGCAACAGAAACGACGATGGCGCTACCTTGCAGTTCTGCCCAGGTAGGCCAGGATACTTTATGCATCAGTTCATCGTAACTTTCCTTGATGTAGTTGACGACCTTGTTTTTTGCCATTGTTCCAGAATTTTGCACGGGTGGTAGGAATCGAACCCACAGCCTACGGTTTTGGAGACCGCCACTCTACCAGTTGAGCTACACCCGTGTGTAATTAAACTTTAAAAAACCGAAGCAGCTAACACGCTGCTTCGGGATGATGGGTTTTAGTCAAGGATTTCGGTAACCTGTCCGGCGCCCACGGTGCGGCCACCTTCCCGGATTGCAAACCGGAGTCCTTTGTTCATAGCGATTTCAGCGATCAGGTCCACAGTGATGGTGATGTTGTCGCCCGGCATACACATTTCAACTCCTTCCGGCAGGTGGATCTCACCGGTAACGTCGGTAGTACGGAAGTAGAACTGCGGACGGTATTTGTTGTGGAACGGGGTATGGCGGCCACCTTCCTGAGTTTTCAAAACGTAGATCTCAGCTTTGAATTTTTTGTGCGGGGTGATGGAGCCTGGTTTGGCAACGACCATACCGCGGCGGATTTCATCTTTATCGATACCGCGGAGCAGCAGTCCGGCGTTATCTCCGGCTTCACCACGATCCAGGATTTTACGGAACATTTCAACTCCGGTGACGACTGATTTCAGCTTTTCAGCGCCCATTCCAATGATTTCAACGGGATCGCCCGTGTTGATGACACCGGTTTCAATTCTTCCGGTAGCAACGGTTCCACGTCCGGTAATGGAGAAAACATCTTCCACCGGCATAAGGAAAGGCTTGTCAACGTCACGTACAGGCAGGGGAATCCAGTTGTCAACAGCATCCATCAGTTCCATAATTTTTTCAACCCATTTGGGTTCTTTGTTCAATCCGCCCAGAGCAGAACCCTGGATAACGGGGGTAGCAGCGCCGTCGAAACCGTAGAAGGTAAGCAGGTCGCGAATTTCCATTTCCACGATTTCAAGTAGTTCGGGGTCATCCACCGAGTCGCATTTGTTCATGAAGACAACGAGCTTGGGAACACCTACCTGACGTGCGAGGAGGATGTGCTCGCGGGTCTGGGGCATTGGGCCGTCGGTTGCAGCAACTACGATGATCGCGCCATCCATCTGGGCAGCGCCGGTAACCATGTTCTTGATGTAGTCGGCGTGACCGGGACAGTCAACGTGTGCATAGTGACGGGTAGCTGTCTGATATTCAATGTGAGCTGTGTTGATCGTGATTCCACGGGACTTTTCTTCCGGTGCATTGTCGATCGAATCAAACGATCTGAACTCGGATAAACCTTTATCGGCCAATACCAAGGTGATGGCGGCCGTCAGCGTGGTCTTGCCGTGGTCGATGTGGCCGATGGTACCAACATTGACGTGCGGCTTGGTGCGGGTGAATTTTTCTTTAGCCATTTTATTAAAGTTTAATTACATTATTGATGAGTCGTTTACATGTATAATAACCACAGGTTGGTGTGGCTTTTCAAAAAGTTGAGCCTTTGATCAGAATTGAACTGATGACCCCTTCCTTACCAAGGAAGTGCTCTACCCCTGAGCTACAAAGGCGTTGATACAATCGCTCAAAATGATGAACCTGAGCGGAAGACGGGGTTCGAACCCGCCACCTGAAGCTTGGAAGGCTTCCGCTCTACCAAATGAGCTACTTCCGCAAACTGACAGCAAAATATTGAAAATAAAACATCTGTTTTCACTACTTCGCCAGTCGTTTTGTGGGGAGAGAAGGATTCGAACCTCCGAAGGCTGCGCCAACAGATTTACAGTCTGCCCCATTTGACCGCTCTGGTATCTCCCCATGTCATTTCAAAGTTTCAAAGAACCACGGAACTTGCCTGTATCCGCCCTTTTCCGAAACTTTGAGCCGATGGACGGGATCGAACCGCCGACCAGCTGATTACAAATCAGCTGCTCTACCAGCTGAGCTACATCGGCGATCGTTTTCTTTTTCAGAAAAGGACTGCAAAATTATAAACAAAAAGAATATGAAACAAGATTTTTTTTAAATTAAGCCACCCAAATGAAAAATTTTTTTTAACAAACTCTGTACCGAATTCTGAAACCCTTGCGGGATGCGGATTTTGGAAATGGCAGAAGGCAACCCCCGGGGTTGCCTTCTGCCATTTCCTATTCCTTTCCACGGTCAATTGCCGCGGACTTTTTCCTTGTGTTTAACCAATTGCTTGCGTAACGCATCGGTCGCCAAATCGATGGCTGCCTCAAAAGTGACCGCCTCTTTCTTGGCAAAAAGGTCATTACCCCTTATAAGCAACCTGACTTCAGCGATCTTGTTTTCACCGTTCTCGGCATTCTCCAGCTTTAAAACGACCTCACTGCCGATCACTCCGTCAAAAAACATTTGCAGTTTTTCCAGTCTTTCGTTAATAAAAGCCTCCAGTTTCCTGTCAGCCTTGAAGTGAACAGTGTTGATTTTAACATTCATTCAGACCTCCTTTTTTACGCCTTTGGATGGGCTTGTTTGTAAATTCGCTTCAATTTTTCAATGGTATTATGAGTATAAACCTGAGTAGCAGAAAGGTTAGCATGACCCAGCAACTCCTTCACCGCGTTGAGCCCGGCCCCGTTGTTCAACATGTGGGTAGCAAACGTATGCCGTAAAACATGAGGGCTCTTCTTGTCCACAGTAGTAACCAGTGATAAATAGTGGCGCACCGTCAGGTAAACCATCTTGGGGTAAACCTTTGCCCCCTTATCGGTAACCAACAAAAAGTCAGATTTGCCGAACAACCGATGCTTTTCCCGGATGTACGCGTTCAACATCAACTTCATTCTGTTACTGAACGGAATCAAACGCTCTTTATTACGTTTTCCCAGCACTTTAATGGTGTCTGAATGAAAATCAACGGCTGACTCGTTCAAATGAACCAATTCCGATAAACGCATCCCGGTTGCATACAAAAGTTCGAGGATAAGCTGGTCACGCATCCCCTGAAACCCTTCCCTCCATTCCGTCTCATCCAGGAGCCGCTTCATCTTCTCTTCATCAAGATAAACCGGCAACCTCCCGGGATTCTTGGGCGAACGGATCTTTGACATGGGATTCATCATCACCTCGCCCTCGCGGATCAGGAATTTATAAAACGATTTGAGAGCAGAAAGTTTTCGATTAATACTACGGGGGGAAATGTTCTCTTCAATCAGACTGACAATCCATGAACGGATCATCGAAGCATCCGCTTCCTTCACCTCTGCAACCTGATAAACAGCCTGCAAATAGGCATAAAACTGTTCGAGATCATTCCGGTAAGCGGTAACGGTGTGGGGAGAATACCGTTTTTCGTACTGTATGTAAGCAAAAAAGCGATCCTTCACCGGTAAAACAAATAGTAAAAGAAACTCTGTCAGCGAACAATAGGCGATAAATATACAAATATTTATCGCTAAAACAAAATTTCTGAGTGCAAAAATTGCACTTACATGGCAGCTTGCTGATCCTGGATCTGCTGGATATAGATCGCCCGGTTTACCGCATCACGATGCTTCACTGAAGGCTTTGTAAATTTCTGACGTTCACGGAGTTCTTTAACAACGCCGGTTTTTTCAAATTTACGTTTCAGTTTCTTCAACGCTCTGTCAATGCTTTCGCCTTCTTTAACAGGTACGATAATCATTATGGTCTCTCGCTTTCTTGTTAAGGTTTATATTTCTGATTTTGGGGATGCAAAAGTAAATATATTGAAACTATTTTCCAAATTTATCTGAAGGTTGGTTATCCGACAGGCTGTTCCATTAACCCGGAGACAAACCGGTCAACGGTATTCAGAGATTCTTCAGAATAAAGTCAGTCATCAGGTTATAAAGGTGCAGGGTGGTGTTTTTCCCTGAATAGATGCCATGATTGCTGTTGGGATAAAACTGCGATTCAAACGATTTTCCTGCTGCAACCAGGGCCGTGACCATGTCATAAGAGTTCTGAGGATGCACGTTGTCATCGGCCATTCCATGGATCATCAACAACTTTCCTTTCAACCCGGCTGCATGATTGATCGGGGAATTGGTTTCATACCCTTCATCGTTCTCGCGCGGGGTGCGCATATACCGTTCGGTGTATATGTTGTCGTAATACTTCCAGTTGGTGACCGGCGCTACAGCAATACCGAAGCTGAATTGATCCGCCCCACGCGTCAGGCACGAAAGAGTCAGGTAACCGCCAAAACTCCAGCCCCACATCCCAATGCGAGTCGTATCCACCCATGCCAGTTTGCCTAAGTATCTGGCTGCGGCCACCTGGTCCAGCGTTTCATATTTTCCAAGCTGCAGGTAAGTACACTTTTTGAATAACTCTCCTCTCCCCCCGGTACCCCGGTTGTCGACCGATACCACGACAATCCCGTGTTGCGCCCACAGCTGGTTCCAGGCCGAAACGGTTCCCCAGCTGTTCATGACAGTCTGAACACCCGGACCTCCGTAAATGGTGAAAAGTACGGGATATTTCCGTGTCGAATCAAAATCGGGTGGTTTGAGCATCCAACCGTTCAACCAGATACCCTCATCAGTCGGAACTGAAAAAAAATCAGTTTTTCCATAGTTATACTCCTTCAGCGTGGTGATCAGCCGGGCATTGTCCTGCAAAACCCTCACCTCCTTCCCAGTCCGGTCATAAATGGCAATATAGGGCGGGGTGTTGATGTCAGACCAGCGGCCAAGGTACCATTCGAAATTGGCGCTGAAATCGGCTTCATTGGCACCCCGACGGGCACTCAGTGTTTTCCGGGTCTTTCCATCCAAAGAGACTACGCAGATATCGCGATCCATCGGCGATCGCTCGGCCGATTGGTAATAAACCAGACCGCGGTTCTCATCAACACCCAGCAGGCCGGTCACCTCATAATTGCCGGAAGTGAGCTGCCTGACCAGCTTCCCCGAAAGGTCATATAGGTACAGGTGGCGGTAACCATCTTTTTCGCTGGTCAGAATGAAATGGGTATTGTCGGCAAGGAAATGCCAGTGGTCATTGATCTCGATGTAATACTTGTTCTCTTCGGAATAAATTTTGTTTGTTTCTCCCGTTTTCACATCCGCCAACAACAACTCCAGGTTGTTTTGGTGGCGGTTCATACGGTAAAGGGCCAGAAGCCGCGGATCGCGGGTCCATTTGATCCTGGGAATATAGATATCGGTCTCGGAGCCGGTATCGATCAGCGTGGTTTTTTTCGAAGGGAGATCATAAATGAAGATGGAGATCAAGGAATTGTCTTCCCCGGCTTTGGGATATTTATATTTGTATTGCTCCGGATAGAGCTCGCCATAATAGGTAAGTTGGTATTCTTTGACTTTGGTTTCATCAAAACGATAAAAGGCCAGGGCATTTCCGTCGGGCGACCAGCAGAAAGCCTTTGAAAACTCAAATTCCTCTTCATAAACCCAGTCGGTGGCGCCATTGATGATTTCATTGGGCCGTCCGTCGACCGTCACCTGAATTTCTTCCAATGATTGGTCGGAAGTCGGGTTTTCGGGAATAAAGGTGATATAGAGGTTGTTATCACGTACAAAAGCAACTTTCGACCCGTCGGGAGAGAAGTTGGCCAGCCGTTGTTTGCCATTTTTCGATAAGGGGAACAATCGACGTGAAGGAATGTCGAAAATATAATAGTTGGCTTTGGAGGAACGTCGGTATATGGGTTCTTCATCTGTAGCAAAGAGGATCTTATCCTCTGCTTCACTGAACTCAAAGTCGCCCATCGAAAGAGGATCCTTTGCTCCTTCGGGTACCAGGTCGGAAGAAGTGAGAATGGTGGTCGTCAGATTGCCGGTTGCATACTCATAAACATTGAGACTGTCCTTTTTCAACTGGCAATAGTGGTTACCGTCTTTCATTGACCGGATAGCGGGTGCCCCGCGAGAAGAAAACCTCCGGTTTTTAAAGATTTCATCAAGGGTGATCTCTTTTTTCGTAGCCTGGGAAAAGCCCGAAAAGGAGGTCATGATAAGCAGGAATAGCAATAAATTAGCTGAAAAAGAATGTCGCATATTCGATTTGTTTTGATCTTTGCTTCAAAAATAGAAAATTATGCGCAAGGAAAGAGGAATATTCGATAAGTTCCACAAAACAATTGATGAACTGAACGGGAAAGGGATCCTGCTGGTAGCGGGTGATCCACCGAACCTGATGACCATTGGCTGGAGTACGATCGGGACGATCTGGCACCGGTCCATTTTCACTGTGATGGTCCGGCCTACCCGCTATACTTTTGAAAAGATGGAGGCCTCCCGAACATTTTCGGTTTGTATCATGCCACCTGATTATAAAAAACAGGTTGCTTTCTGTGGGGTAAAATCGGGCCGGGATGTGGACAAGATTGCACACTGCGGCTTCACGATGGAAAAAGGGATCAGGATCGAGACGCCTTGGATCGGTGAATCCCTGATCCATTATGAATGCCGGATTATCCATAAACACCGCCTCGATCCGTCTACCCTGGAGGAGGAGATCGATCGTCAGTGTTATCCCAAAAAAGATTATCACATGGTTTATTACGGCGAAATCGTTGGTGTTTACAGCGAAGAGGAGGAAAGGTAAAAAAACAGAAGGGCTCAATAAAAAAAGTTTTATCTTTGCGCCCTCTTTCGGGATGTTAGCTCAGTTGGTTTAGAGCGCTTGCTTGACAGGCAAGAGGTCATCAGTTCGAATCTGTTACATCCCACTCTGATAATCAACTACTTGCATCAATTTTTGCAGGTTATTAAAGCGACACCGCTGCAGGATTAACGGCACTGCGAATCTGATATTCAGGATTTTTCTCCAACCACAGTTCAAGCATCTTTGCCCCTCCGGGTATCCCGTTTCGTTGGGAATTGTTTTCATGGAAACCATTGTCGATGCATATTTTGGGTGCAGCGCCCATGGAATCTGCGGGGTTCAACCTAACTATGACAAGGCCGGCCTGACGGGCCCAGTCAATAGCCACTTCCATTAACATTTTTTTGTATTTCAGACCAACAATCCCCGGCCTGATGTAAAATCGCCTGATTTCTGCAACCTGAGCTGTTTTCCTGCGAATTCCGATACAACCCACAGGGATCCCGTGGAGGTTCAATAAAAATGCAGCCCCTGACGGAGAACTGTATTGCTCGGTCAGGGTGCTCATCTCGCAAAGAAATCCTTGATAAGCCAGGTCGAATTCAATGCTGATGGCAAACTCCAGGATGAGCTCTTTGAAGGAATTGAAATCGGATTCTTTCCGAACAAAGATGACTGAAGCATAATCAAACGATGGAAACTTCATTGTAGAAAGGTGTTATTCTTGTATAAAATTAGTAGCGCTGCTCTCTGGTTTCAAGCACAAATAAGTAAGTGAGGGGGATAAATTTGTATTTGTCGGATTAACTGAAACGAATGTATCTTACCTTTACCTGTGAAAAACATGAGCCATGGATGACGCGTTACCTAAAATACTTGCAGTAGACGACAATCCCAAGAATCTCAGGGTTATAGCTGCACTGTTAGCTGCAAAACAATACCAGATCGATTATGTATTTCATGGGAGAGATGCCATCCGGTTCGCCACTGAACAAGCCTACGACCTGGTGCTGATGGATGTTATGATGCCTGATTTGGATGGTTACGAAACCTGCGCTCATGTCCTTGAAACGCCACTCAATCACGATGTCCCAGTCATTTTTCTGACAGCTAAAAATGATCTTGACAGTCTGAAAAAAGGATTTGCTGCCGGGGGAGTCGATTATCTTACCAAACCTTTCAACGGGGAGGAACTCCTGACAAGGATAAAAAATCACTTGGAATTGAAAAAGCTGAGAGATCAGCAGAAGGAGATAAACCTGTGGTTGGAGCAGAAAGTTGAAGAGCGAACCAGGGAACTGAATGAGGCTTATTCGACATTGGAAAAGGCCAACCGGGAACTCCTCACCCTTGATGAAGCCAAAACCGAATTTCTTCGGATGATCAACCACGAGATCCGGACTCCTCTGACGGCTTTGGACGGTTACCTGCAGATCCTCCGGGAAGAACAACTTCCTGCCAAAATCAGTGAAATGTTGGATATGGTTGGTAAATCATCGAGGCGGTTGGAACGATTTCTTATGGTGGTTTTGCAGATCACCGAATTGCTCACCAGGGATCACCCGATAGAGAAAGAGCCTGTGCCTTTTAAGGGGTTGTCGGATCAAGCCATCGAAATGAACAGGGCCGCCATCGACAGGAAGAAGCTGACCATCCGGATCGTTTCCGACCAACCCGGGGCTTTCATTGACGGAAACCTAAAGCTGCTCCGGCACTGCTTTTCAAGTCTGCTCGAAAACGCGGTGGACCATGCCCCTGAAGGCAGTAACATCCTTCTCCGGATGAGCAGTGCTGCAAATGGAAAGGTGCTGGAGGTGATGGACGAAGGGCAGGGGTTTTCGGAGCTTGCTATGAACAACCTGTTTAAATTCTTCTCCCCCGGCTCTCAGCATGTCGATGAAAATGTGGGATTGGCATTGGCTCTTTCCAAACTGATCATGGATGCCCACCTGGGTCAGATTGAAGCATTTAACCATATTCCTCGTGGGGCAACTGTCAGGTTGACCTTTCCTCTTTTACCTAAAACCGAAACCGAAGTAGAAAAATGAATGACTTTAATAACCACCCATGAAACTGACCCTTTACGGAGCTGCCGGTGATGTGACCGGCACCGCATACCATCTCATGACAAAGTCCGCTTCTGTTTTGATCGATTGCGGTATTTTCCAGGGAAATCCAAATGCCGAGAAAAAAAACCGGAAACCTCCTCCGGTCGACTACGACAAACTCGACGCGATTCTGTTGACCCATGCCCACCTGGATCATTGCGGCCGGTTGCCGTTGGTTGTCAAAGCCGGCTACCGCGGCCCTGTTTATGCAACCCCGGCCACGATCGAAATCGCATCACTGGTTTTAAGAGACGCCTTTAAGATCATGACTTCCGATTATGAAAAGTTGAACCGTCGATTGGTCAGAAACGGGAAGATAAAGGAAGAACCACCTTACAATCAGTTGGATATGGAAGGGGCCATCGGTTTAATGGAACCACTTCCCTACCAGACCGAGGTCCGTGTCGCACCTGGAATCATGGTGCAGGTCAATGAGGCAGGACACATCCTGGGATCGGGAAGCCTCCTGGTGAAAGCACGGGAGGGTGATATTATCCGTTCCGTCTTGTTTTCAGGAGATCTGGGCCCTTACGGCATGCCCATTGTAAGGGATGCCGGATCATTTACCGAGGCCGATGTGGTGATCATGGAGTCAACTTATGGCGACCGT
>Ga0209099_1000712_pt1 | contig 38198 bp, 31 predicted proteins | sample AD_JPNHW2_MetaG_FD_184430 | JGI IMG/M metagenome (GOLD analysis project Ga0209099, IMG submission 184430) | Active sludge microbial communities of municipal wastewater-treating anaerobic digesters from Japan - AD_JPNHW2_MetaG (SPAdes) (version 2) | ecosystem: Engineered > Bioreactor > Anaerobic...
ACGTGACCCACCCGGTGCCGGACAACACGGGCTACATCACCGAGGGCCAGTTCTACCTCCGCGGAGGCCGCATCGAGCCCTTCGGCTCCCTCTCGCGCCTCAAGCAGCAGGTCAACGGCAAGACCCGTGCCGACCATCGCGCCATCATGGACGGCATGATCAAGCTCTACTCGGCCTACAAGGACACGGTCGAGAAGAAGTCCATGGGCTTCCAGATGACGGCCTGGGACCAGAAGCTCCTCCGGTACGGCGAAGCCTTCGAGCGCGAGATGATGGACCTCTCGGTCAACATCGAGCTCGAGGAGGCCCTGGACAAGGGCTGGGAGATCCTCGCGGACTGCTTCGCCCCCGAGGAGACGGGCCTCCGCACCGAGCTCATCGAGCGTTTCTGGCCCAAGGCAACGGCCTGAGGTAACGTACCGTGCCTAAGATCAAGCTGACCAAGAACGAGCTCAAGAAGCAGAAGGATGCGCTCAAGATGTACGAGCGCTACCTACCGACCCTCCAGCTCAAGAAGCAGCAGCTCCAGATAGAGATCCGCTCCGTGGAGGCGCGGAAGCGGGAGCTCGCGGAGGCAAAGGCCGCCCTGGAGCGCGAGTTCCTCTCCTGGATAGCGGTCTTCGGCGAGACGGGTGCCGGCCGCAACCACGTCAGCGGCGCCGCGGGCGAACCCCTCCTCCGTGTCGTCTCCATACGGACGAGTTCGGGCAACGTGGCAGGCGTAGAGATACCGGTCTTTGCGGGCGCCGACTTCGAGCTCGAGCCCTACGATTTCCTCACGACCCCCCTCTGGGTGGATTCGGCCCTCGACCGGCTCAAGAAGGTCCTCCTCCTCGACCTCGAGTCCACCGTCCTCGACGAGCAGGTGAAGCTGCTCGGACAGGAGCTCAAGACGACGGCCCAGCGGGTCAACCTCTTCGAAAAGGTGAAGATCCCCGAGGCCCAGGAAGGCATCAGGCGGATCCGCATCTACCTCGGCGACCAGCAGACCGCCCAGGTCGTGCGCGGCAAGATAGCCAAGCGCAAGGTCCTCGCAGCGACAAGCCCAGGCGCGGTGGAGAACGAGTCATGATCGTAAGGATGCAGAAAGTCTGGCTCGTCATCCTCGAGTCGGAGAAGACCGAAGCGCTCCGTGCCTTGCGGAAACTCGGCGTGGTCCATATCGAGACCGGGTCTCCCCGGGGCGACGAGCACGCGCGCCTTGCGGAGACGCGTGATGCGATAGCGCGCGCCCTCAACATCGTGGAGAAGGCCAAAGCGTCGAGGCCGGCGCGGCTCGCGGTCGACGAAGCCGTAGCACTGGCCCGTCAGGTGATAGCCGACACCGAGCGGAATTCCGAGCTCCTCCAGGCCGAAGGCGCCCTCGAGACCGAAATCGAGCGCTGCCGCCGCTGGGGAGACTTCCTTCCCGCAGATGTTTCGGCCCTCGGCGCGCGCGGCATACCCTTGCGCTTTTTCGAGGTGGACGCGAAAGCCCTTTCCAGGGCCGAAGGCCCGCATGAGTACATGGTCCTCGCGAGCGAAAAGGGCAGGGCCCTCGTGGCCGCGCTAGGCCTGGACCACGGAGTCTCGTCAGTTCCTTCGGGCTGGGTGGAATTCGCCCTCCCGAAGGAAGGCCCCGAAGCGTTGCGCTCGAGGCTCGCCGCGCTGAAAGCGGAGGGCGGTGCGATAGCCGCACGACTCGCGGACGCGTCCCTCGACGCGCCCTCCCTCGTCGTAGCGGGCAAGGTCCTCGACCAGGACATCACCTTCGAGACGGTCCGCGATTCCTTCGCCGTGGATGGACCGGTATCCTACGTCAAGGGCTTCGTGCCCGAGAAGGAGGCCGCCGCCCTCGCGAAGCTCGCCAAGGACAAAGCCTGGGGCTACCTCATGGACGAGCCCTCGGGAGAGGACGCCACGCCGACCAAGGTCGAGAACGGACCCATCGTCCGCATGATCGATCCGGTATTCGCCTTCCTCGGCATCACGCCGGGCTACAACGAGTACGAGCTCTCGAACTGGTTCCTCGTCTATCTCTCGATCTTCTTCGCGATGATCTTCGGCGACGGCGGCTACGGCCTCGTCATGTTCCTCGTCGTGCTGGCGCTGGCGATCAAGGCCAAGGTCGGGAAGGGCTTCGTGCCCGACGTCCTCCGGCTCTTCCTCGTGTTCACGGGCTGCACCATCATATGGGGCGCGGTGACCGCCACCTGGTTCAGCATCCCGGCAGCGAACCTGCCGCGCTTCCTCGTCGATGTCTCGATCTGGCCGATCTCGAGCGCCAATCCGGCAGCGAGCAAGAACGTCCAGGTCTTCTGCTTCCTCCTCGGCGCCATGCAGATCGGCATCGCCCATATCAAGAACATCATCCGCGACTTCCCGAGCCCCAAGATCATCGCCCAGTTCGGCTCCCTTTCCATGGCTACGGGCATGCTCTTCCTCGTCCTCAACCTCGTCGTGGACGCGAAGCGCTTCCCCGTTCCCTCCTATACGGTCTGGCTCGTCCTTGGCGGCTTCATCGCGAGCATGATGTTCGGCGCCTACAACGGTTCCCTCGTGAAGAGCCTCCTCGAGGGCCTCCGGAACATCGTGCCCAACTTCCTCGGCGCGGTCGGCTTCTTCGCGGACATCGTGTCGTACATCCGGCTCTGGGCGGTCGGCCTCGCCGGCGCCTCGCTCGCGACCATCATCAACGGCATGGGCGGCGGACTCTTCAAGTCCCTCGTCATGGCCTTCGCGGGCGCGGCCCTCCTCCTCGTCGGGCACACGCTCAACATGGTACTGAGCGCCCTCTCCGTCGTCGTCCATGGCATCAGGCTCAACATACTCGAGTTCTCCAGCCACCTCGGCATGGAGTGGTCGGGCATCAGATACGACCCGTTCAGGGTCACTGCGGAAAAAAGCAACTAGAAGGGAAAGGAGACGAACATGGATATCGGTCTTATCGGCATCGCTGCTATCTTCGGTCTTTCGGCTCTGGGAAGCGGACTTGGCGCCCGCGTGGCGGGTCTCTCGGCCATCGGGGCCTGGAAGCGGAACTACATGGCCAACAAGCCCGCCTCCTTCCTCCTCGTCGTGTTCGCGGGCGCGCCCCTTACCCAGACGATCTACGGCTTCATCGTCATGAATACGATGATGAACTCGCCCCGCGACTCCCTCTTCAAGCTCGTCGTCGGCATCCTCTCCGGCCTCGCAATCGGTTACTCCGCCTATATCCAGGGCCAGTGCTCCGCCGCGAGCTGCGACGCCTACGGCGAGACCGGCAAGGGCTTCGCCCAGGACCTCATCGTCGTCGGCCTCTGCGAGACGATAGCCATCTTCGTGATGGCCTTTACCCTCGCCATCGTCGCCTAACCGGACTTTACGCCAGGCCCGGGGCAAGACAGCCCCGGGCTTTCTGCCTCTTGATCGGCGGGGCAAAGCGCATTATCGTGGGGAGCACGATGGGCAATAAAAGTGCTTTCCTCCTGCTCTTCCTCTGCTGCTTCCTGTCCGCGCCGGTCCATGCCGAGGGCGGCAAGGATGCCGGTTCCTACCCCGTTCCCGAATGGCGATGGTCGGCTGACGTGGGGAACGAGGCCATGGATCCGGCCTTCGACGATTCGGGATGGGCCTCGGTCAAGGCCGGAGGCCGGGCCGCTCCGGTGACCTCGATGAAGCCCTTCTGGCTCCGCACGCATGTTTCGCTTACCGACCTTGAAGCACTCCGTTCCTCGAGCCCCGATGGCGAGCTCTATTTCCTTACCGGCATGTCTGGCTGCGTCGCCGAGGTCTACGCGAACGGAAGCTACATTGGCAGCCGCAGCTCCTCCTCGCCCCACTACAACCTGAGATCAACGCATTCCGACGTCCTCCTCATCCCTGCGGCCCTCCTCTCCCAGGGAGACCAGCTAACCCTGAGCCTCCGCTGCGTCTACAACGGCAGTTCCTTCCTCCTTCCACCGTACGCCATCGCCGACAGGGCCGCCGCTGCCATCATCTCTGGTTCGCACAACTTCTGGAATGGCGAATTCTACACGATGCTCGCCTTCCTCTGCGCCTTCCTCGGCTTCTACTTCCTCTTCATGTTCGCCGGAAAGACCCAGGCGAGGGAAAACCTCTTTTTCGGCATCAGCCTGGTCCTCCTCGCCTTCTATTTCTACGAGATGGGCTCGGCCTATCTGCCCTTCGGCAGCCCCGTAGTGAAGGCCCTCGGCCGGGGCTCGCTCACGGTATCGATCATCTTCCTGTTCCGCTTCTTCGCGCGTTTCTTCGCCCGGCGAGATAGCCGCGTCGTCAATATAGGCGCTCTCGTCCTGGCAGCCGGCTTCTATGCGGCCTTCCTCGCCACCGCGGGCGACGAGGACGCGAGCACCCTGGTCTTCAACATTGGCCTCCTGCCGGTCTTCTTCACGATCGTCTATGGCCTCGTCGTGGCGATCATGGCCGTGAGGAGGAAGCAGACCGAGGCCATACCCCTCCTCGTGGGCATGGCGGTAGGTTCAGCCTTCGCGATCCACGACATCTATTACCAGGCCCTCGGGCGGACGCCCTTCGCCTGGCTTCAGGGCCTCACCTTCTTCTTCCTCGACGCGGCCATCTTCGTCATGCTCTCGATGCGGCAGACGAGGCTTTCGAGGCAGCTCGAGACCTTCGCCAGGGATCTCGAAGAGGGCAAGGGGGAGCTCGAATCCTCCCTCGTCCGTATGGAGAAGGCGGGCAATGCCGCCGCGGAGATCGGCCGCGAACTTGAAAGCGCGGTTTCCACCGTGGCCAAGGCCACGGAGAGTTCCGAGGCGAGGACCGCCGCGGTGGACGCCGAAGCGGGAGAGCTCGCGCGGAGCGCTGTCGAAGCCGACGGTCTCCTTTCGAAATTCATCGATTCGATCAACCGGATCAACGAGCGGCTCACCGAGGAGTCCGCGGGCATCGAACAGACGGCAGCGGCTGCCACCGAGCTCCAGGCGGGTATCGAAAACTCGGCGCAGAGCATCGAGAAGACCTCCGCCTTCGCGGAGAGCCTCGCGGAGCTCACGGCAGAGGGCCACCGTGCGGCGGACGCGTTGGGCGGCGCCATGGACCGCATCGCCGAGGCGGCGCGCGGCATCGGCGAGGTGGTGGACGCGGTGAACGAATTCGCCGAACGCACCAACCTCCTTGCGATGAACGCCTCCATCGAGGCGGCGCATTCTGGACAGGCGGGCAAGGGCTTCGGCGTCATCGCGGGCGAGGTCAAGAAGCTCGCGGCGGCCCAGGGGGAGAGGGCGCGCCGCATCTCCGAGCTGGCGGCCGAGATCGGCACGAGGCTCGCCGACGGCGGCACCGAGTCCGCCCGCATGCGCTCGACGCTGAGCCGCATCGCCGAGGACGCGAAGGGTGCGGCCTTGCGCATGGCGGAGGCGAGGACGGGAGCGAGCGAGCAGGCGCGCGCCTCGGCGGAGGTCCGCGACGCCATGAAGTCCCTCGCGGAGTCGGTGAACGCCATCCGCGAGGAGGCCGGCATGCAGTCCTCATATTCGGCCAAGGTTCGCGAGGCCGTCGCCGGCATGGTCGCCGGCGCCAATGACGCCCGCGGGTCCGCGGCAGCCATCGCGAAGGAAGGTGCGGACATCGCCCGCTCGGTGCGCGAGCTCGATGGCCTTGCGCGGCGCAGCCTGAGCCTCACCGAGGACCTGAAGCGGAACCTGGAAAAGGCGTGAGCTTCGACGGCAGGATCTTCGATCCGGCATCTTTCGCCGCCGACGGCTCGCGGACCGCAGCCGAGCGCGATGCCTTCAGGCGGATCGTCCTCGATTATTACGCAGCTTTCGGGCGCAGCTTCCCCTGGCGCGATACGTGGGATCCCTGGGCCATCCTCGTCTCGGAGGTGATGCTCCAGCAGACCCAGACGGAGAGGGTGGTCCCCAAGTACGAAGCCTTCCTCGCGGCCTTCCCGACGCCCGCAGACCTTGCCGATGCCTCTCTCGAGCGGCTCCTCGGGCTTTGGAGCGGCCTCGGCTACAACCGCCGCGCCCTCGCCCTGAAGCGGGCCGCGGCCATCGTTGCCACGGAGCATGGAGGCCGCCTGCCCAATGATGAGGACGGCCTCCTTGCCCTGCCCGGCATCGGGCCCTATACGGCCCGGGCGGTGGCTGCCTTCGCCTTCTCGAAGCCCTCGGTCTTCATCGAGACCAATATCCGCACGGTCTACCTCTACCATTTCTTCCCGGAAGCAGAAAGCGTCCATGACCGCGCCCTGGAACCGCTCATCGCGGCCTCCCTCGACCGCGAAGACCCTCGCGGCTGGTACTACGCCCTCATGGATTACGGGGCCTTCCTCAAGCGGCGATACGGCAATCCCAACGCTCGGAGCGCGCATTATGCGAAACAGAGCCCCTTCGCGGACTCGAAGCGCAGGATCCGCGGGGCCATCCTCCGGGAGGTCTCGGGCCGCGGGAAGCTCGGACGCGACGACCTCGCGCGGAACCTGCCTTTCGCGCGCGAGCGCGTCGAGGAAGCCCTGGCCGACCTCGTGGCGGAAGGTTTCCTTGCCTATTCGGGCGAATCCGTGGTCCTCGCCGATGTCGACGCCGGCGGCAATAACCGTCGCTGAACCCTTTCTTGCCTCCGAACGCAAAGCCGTATACTATCTTGTGAATGATTGCATCGCCGTGAGGCGGGAGCTCGCGAGGCTCCTGTGATTTTTGCTTGCGATCTGCAGGCAGGTCGGCACTGCTTCCCGGCCGCGGCTCCCATGCGAGGTCCCATGAAGAAAGTCGTGACCCGGTATATCGCGGTCTTCACCGCCGCGTCCTTTGCAGGATCTTTTACGCTCAGGTGGCTCGCCCTCGAGTTCCTCTATCACCAGATGGGCGATTTCTGGAGCGGCATCGCCTCCACGATCGTGGCTACAGGCGGCCTCGCCGTCATCATCGGCTTCCTCCTCGTCCGCAAGCTCTCTCCGCTCGAGCGCGTAGCCGCAAAGGCCCGCAGAGGAGAGGCGATCAGTGCGGAAGAGCGCGAGGAGGCGCTTGGCGTCTACGCGAAGGTGAACCGGATCACGATAGCGGCCAACGTCATAGGTTTCGTGATCGGGCAGTTCGTCGTCATGTTCATGGACGTCAGGGCTGGCGTGGTTCCGTATCACCTCTCCTGCTGCGTCATCATCATGATCCAGTCCCTCCTCGTCGGGGCCGTCGCGGCGCTCTACGAGATCTATTCCCTCAACATCATGATGGCAGGCTACCGGAGCCTCCTCGGCATCCATTCGATCGGGGAATTCGGCAAGGGCTGGGATCTTTCGCTCGGCGGAAAGGTGGCCCTGACCTCGGCTGTGGGCCTCCTCTTCATGGGCTGCAACGCCTTCTCGGCCGCCTATGGCATCATCGCACTGCCGGGGACCATCGGCGGAAAGGAAGAGCTCGGCACCTACCTCCGTTTCGGCATCGAGGTCGTCGCCTATTCCTTCGCCGTATGTTTCGGCCTCGTGGCCATGATCGCGGTCGATATGCGAAAGAGGATAGCCGCGACCTCGGCCCGGCTCAGGGACCTCGGGCAGAAGGGAGACCTCTCTTCGCGGATCAGCCTTTCCATGAACGACGACTTCGGGATCATGATGAGCGACCTGAATGGCTTCATAGGCCAGCTCGCAGGGCTCGTGAAAAGCATGCGCGACGAGACGGACGTCGTAGCCCGGTCCGCGGAAAGCCTCGCCCGTGCGGCAGGGGACTCCTTCTCCGCCCTCGGGTCCATCAGGGAGACGATAGGCATTATTGAAAGCGAGGGAGAGGCCCAGGGAAGGCTCATCGCGACGGCCAATTCAGGCGTCAGCAACATGGCGGAGAACGCCGCCTATGTCGAGCAGCAGGTGGTGCTGCAGTCCTCGGCCGCCGAGCAGAGCAGCGCTTCGGTCGACGAGATGGCGGCCAACATCGCGTCCGTGGCGGAGCTGTCGCAGAAGGCCGGCGTACTCTCGGCGGAACTCACGTCGACAAGCGGCCAGGGCACGGTGGCCATCGATTCAGCCGTGACCTCGATACAGGAGATAAAAGCAGCTTCCGCCTCGGTGCGGGAGATCGTACAGGATATCCAGAAGATAGCGAGCCGTACCAACCTCCTCTCCATGAACGCAGCCATCGAGGCGGCCCATGCCGGCGAGGCGGGGCGCGGCTTCGCGATCGTCGCCGACGAGGTGCGCTCTCTCGCTTCCTCGAGCGCAAAGAGCGCCAAGGAGATCAAGGGACTCATCGAGGGCATGATCGCCAAGATCGACCACGGTGTCTCGTCCATCTCGTCTGCCGGAAAGTCCTTTGCCGGTATATCCGAGGGCATCGCCAAGTCCTCGGAGCTCATGGATACCATCATCGCCGCCATGGAGGAGCAGAAGGCGGGCGCTAAGGAGACCATCCAGGCCACCTCGTCCATCGTCGCGGCGATCCAGACGATCCAGGACCTTTCCAGGAAGCAGCGCGAGTACGCGGAATCGATGGCGAGAGACATGGGCCTCATCGTCGAGTCGTCGCGTCAGATCTCCGCTGCACTGGGCGAGAACAAGGACAGGACCGGCGCACTCGACGCCTCGATCCAGAAGGTCAAGCTGAGCATCGACGCCAACGGCAGCGCCGTATCGAACATGAAGTCCAACGTCGCGATCTTCAGGCTCTGACAAGACGAGCCGCGCCCGGTCCCCACAAGGCGCGCGCCGGCGGTATTGGTCTTGATGGTCGCGACGCGTTCGAACGATGCCCTTCGGCCCTGATCGACGTTCTCCGGTTGGCTTCCGCCCGCATCATCGGTCATCGAGCGTTGAGCATGTCCGGACTGCATCAAGACGATGCGGGACGGCGGGTGGGAAAACAAAAAGGATTCGGCGCAGCGCCGAATCCTTTTTGTTTTCCCAGGCCCCGCCCTACACCGTCAGAATAAAGGCTCGAAAAAGCTCTTCGTGTTGACAAGGTACCGTGAGCGAGTAATCTATCCGAAGATCCTCGATAAGAGCTTGGCGAAGGCGTCACGTATGACGATGAACACGTTTCCCTTCGCGATGTCCTGTCCCGCGAGGAGGTCGACCCGCTTCACGACGGTGTCGCCCACCGAGTAGACGACCTCGCCGATGCGTTGTCCCGCGGCAACGGGCGCATCGATCGACGTGGGCAGGACGACCCTCGCCTCGAGCCTTCCCGACGCGGAGTGGGGCAGGGTGACGGCGAGGGACGTTCCCGCGATCAGAGGCAGCGCTTTGTCCTTGCCGTACCAGACCTTTACCGGGCCCACGGGACCGAGGTCGGGCGAGAGGGTCTCGAAGTTGGCGAAGCACCAGTCGAGGAGGCTCGAGCCGTCCTTGGAGCGCCGGGCCGCGCCGCCGCCGTAGGCGCCGCTCTCGGGGCCGCCTAACGTGACAATGAGGAAACGGCTGTTGCCGCGCTTGGCCGTCGCCGAAAGATTGTAGCCGGACTCGATGATGTAGCCTGTCTTGAGGCCGTCGCAGCCCTCATAGCCGAGGACGAGGGAGTTGCGGTTGTACTGGATGATGCGGCCCTTGGGCTTGAAGTCGGGCGTCTCGTGCTCGGGCCGGGGAAACTCGATGTAGCGGACCGAGTGCAGTTCGGCTATGGCCTCGGGGTGGAGCTCCATGTAGCGCCTGCAGAAGAGGGCGTACTCGCGGGCAGTAACCATGTTGAGCTCGGAGAGACCCGAGGGCTCGACGAAGTGCATCGAGGTGAAGCCGAGGTCGCGCACCGCCTTGTTCATGAGGACGGCGAAGGCCTCGTTCGAGCCCGCGACGCGGCGGGCCAGGGCGTAGGCGGCGTCGTTGCCCGACACCACGGCGGCGCCCTGCATGAGGTCGAGGACGGAGACCTTCATGCCGGGGTGGAGGTACATGAGGGACGAGCCGTAGGGAATGTAGGGGGAGCAGTCGCGCGCGTCGATGGTGACGAGCTCGTCCTTGCGGAGGCGGCCGGCGGCTATCTCGTTGTAGACCACATGGAGGGTCACGAGTTTCGTGAGGCTCGCGGGCGGGATGGGCATGTCCGGGTTCTTGGCGAAGAGGATGGTGCCCGTGGTGGCGTCCATGACGACGGCCGAACGCGCCCCGATGGAGGGCAGGGGCGTGAGCGAGGAGGTCATGACGCGGAGGGCCTCGGGGCTGAAGCCCTGGGCGGCCTCCCGTGAGTTGCTCGAGCCTAGCTGGCCCGCGCCCTCATCGGCACGGACAGCCTGCGGAGAGGCGAGGCATAGGAGCGCTGCGGCGAGGGATGCAAGACCGATTACGGATCGTTTCATGGTCGATTCGGGCGAGGTCGCCCTTTCGGGCCGCCCCGCGCCATCCTTTAGAAGTCCGCGAGCCTGGGAGCCCGCGGGAATGGGATCACGTCGCGGATGTTGGCCATGCCCGTGACGTAGAGTATGAGGCGCTCGAAACCGAGGCCGAAGCCCGAGTGGGGCGTTGTGCCGAAGCGGCGAAGGTCGAGGTACCAGGAGTAGGCCTCCTCCTTGAGCCCGAGCTCGCGGATGCGGCCGAGGAGCTTCTCGTAGTCCTCTTCGCGCTCGGAGCCGCCGATGATCTCGCCGAAGCGGGGCACGAGGAGGTCCATGGCGCGCACCGTCTTCCCGTCGGCATTCTGCTTCATGTAGAAGGACTTGATCTCCTTCGGGTAGTCGGTCAGGAAGAGCGGTCCGCCGGCGATCTTCTCGCAGAGGAACTTCTCGTGCTCGCTCTGGAGGTCGAGGCCCCAGTAGGGCTTCACCTCGAATTTATCGGCGTTTTTCTCGAGGATGGCAACCGCCTCCGTGTAGATCATGTGGGAGAAGGGCTTGCCGAGGACGGCGTTGAGGCTCTCCACGAGGCCGGGCTGGATGCGCTGGTCGAAGAAGGCGAGGTCCTCGGCGCAGTCCGTGAGGGCCGTGCGGACGAGGTGCTTGAGGAATTCCTCGGCGAGCTCCATGTTGTCGGAGAGCTCGGCGAAGGCCACCTCGGGCTCGACCATCCAGAACTCGGAGAGGTGGCGGGTCGTGTTGGAGTTCTCGGCGCGGAAGGTGGGGCCGAAGGTATAGACGCGGGAGAGGGCCTCGCAGTAGGTCTCGACGTTGAGCTGGCCCGAGACCGTGAGGTAGGCCGGCTTTCCGAAGAAGTCCTTGTTGTAGTCGACGGGCTGTCCCGACTTCGAGATGCGGTCGAGGTCGAGGGTGGTCACCTGGAACATGGCGCCGGCGCCCTCGCAGTCGGAGGCCGTGATGAGGGGCGTGTGGACATAGGAAAAGCCCCTCGCCTGGAAGAACTCGTGGATGGCGTAGGCCATGCGGTTCCGGACGCGGGCCACGGCGCCGAAGGTGTTGGTCCTTGGGCGGAGATGGGCGATTTCCCTGAGGAATTCGAGGGAGTGGGCCTTCTTCTGCAAGGGGTAGGTCTCGGCCGGAGCCTCGCCGATGACCCTGAGGGAGGAGGCCTTCACCTCGACCTTCTGGCCCGCGGCGGGCGAGGGGACGAGGCTGCCCTCGATGGCCACGCTCGCGCCCGTGCCGGCGCGGGCGATCTCGTCGGCGAGCTTCCCCTCGGGGGACTCGAAGACGCACTGGATGTTGGAGAGGCGGGATCCGTCGTTGATCTCGAGGAAGACCGTGGATTTGGCGGCGCGCTTCGTGCGCACCCAGCCCTTGACGGTCACGATGCGGCCGTCCGCTTCGAGGCCCGAGATTTCCTTAATGCTCTGCAGCTTCATGAAAAATCCTCCGAAAGCCCGCCTTTTTATGGTAGGGACGGTTTACCATGAAGGAGAGCCTGTGGTCAAATCCCCGTCAAAGCGGTATTATTCACCCATACTGAATCGGGATGGGTGACATGCGATATAGCCTGCCAGTTGCGTACTTCCTCTGGTTGATCTCGGGCTGCGGAGCCCTCGGCTTCCACCGTTTCTACCTTGGCAAGACCGGTACCGGTGTCCTCTGGTTCTGTACCGGCGGAGTGGCCATGGTCGGGGCCATCTACGACCTCATCAACATGCCCCGCCTCGTCGAGGATGCCAACATCCGCGAGAGCTACCGGGCCTCTCTTGGCATGGAGCGGCAGGGCTACAGGCCCCTCCCCATGGAGCTTCCCAACAAACCCGAGAGCATCGAGAAGGTCATCCTCAGGGCCGCCCGCCGCAATAATGGCGCCGTGACTCCCGGAGAGGTTGCCCTCGAAGGCGACTACGACCTCGAGGAGGCCCGGAAGGCCCTCGAGAAGCTCGTCGCGGCAGGCCACGCGGAGATGCGCATCCGTTCCTCCGGCGTCGTGGTCTACGTCTTCCCCGAATTCGCGGGCGGAGCCAAGGACGAATACGTGGATTGATGGCGGCCCGGATCGCCTTCAATCGGAGCCCCGCGCGCGGCGCGTGAACGGCAACAAGGGGGACAGCATGGAAGGAAAGGAAATCACCTTCAGGATCGTGAAGGCCATAGGGGCTCTGTCCGCCAGCTCTGCCAAGGGCTGGACCAAGGAGCTCAACCTCGTTTCCTGGAATGACCGCGAGCCGAAGTACGACATCCGCGAGTGGTCCGCCGACCACGGGAAGATGGGCAAGGGCGTCACGCTTTCCAACGAAGAGGCGGCCGCTCTCGTACGCCTCCTCTCGGAAAACCTGGGCAAGGCATAGACAGGATGGTCCGTGTCGTCGCCGCCTTGGCCGAGCGCCTTGTCATGCCCGGCCCCGGCGAGCCCGACGCGGGCAAGCCCCGTCGCGAGCTCTTCCTTGCTCGCCGTCTCGCCTCCTTGAACCATGGCGGCCTCTGGGAGCTGCCCGGCGGGAAGATCGAGGAGGGCGAGACTCCCGCAGCCGCCCTCCTCCGCGAGCTCTCCGAGGAGCTCGGCATCGGCGCGGAGCTCCTCGGCCCGGGCCGGCATTATGAAGCGTTGGTGGGCGGCAAGCCCTTCCTCTTCATCGTCTTTCCCGTGGAATTCCGCTCCGAACCTCTGCGCCTCGATGCCCACGAGGAATGGCGCTGGTTCCGGCCCTCGGACCTTGAAGGCCTTCCCCTCGCGCCCCTCGATGTGCCGGTCATCGCGGACTGGATCGACGGCGACTCCGCGGATGGCGGCCTGGCCAACGGGGACGACTAACGTCTCCCGGCCGGCCAGACCCTGGAACTCACTACTTCACGAACAATACGAGGTCTCCGGCGCCGCCTGAGATGTGGGGGAGGAAATCAGGGACATATTCGTAGTCAGAATTGTTGATATACCAGGAATATGCCTGGTCTGCGGTCAAGTTGGCATAAATGGAATCCCAGTTGAGCTTGATCGCTTTCCTGGCGTAGACATAGGCTTCGTTGACTGAAACGAAGCCATCTCCGTCCGAGTCTGCCAGGAGCTCTCCATCGGATCCTTTGGCCCCGGCCTTTAAAAGGTAATAGGTGAAGGCTCCATGCGAATAGGAGCCGGCGTCCCATGACGGCTCTGCTGCGCCGGCTGCCGAGACCGTGAGGACCTCTTGGGCGCCGTATGTCGAGAGATTCGTCGATACCAATGTCGAGAACTTCGAAAGCGCAGCGAGCAACATGGGGGTCTCCGCCGTTCCATCTTCGTAGACGCCATAATTCGCCGGAGAGGTATCGACTGATCCATCACCTAGCGTGAAACCGCCCGAGAAACATGAATCAAGAATGAGAATACGGTTCTTTGCATGGACTCCTGCCATCCATTGTGTCATGACGGAGGGCGTTACCCATTTGCTCAAGTCAATCGATGTAGTACCGGAAGCGTAGACCAAGCCGTCATACGGTATGAAATACGCAGTGTCACCCGATGTCGACGTGGATCCATGTCCGGAATAGTAGACAAGTATGGTTGCGTCGTCATCCGTCGAAAGGCCTCGTATTGCCGCTTCGATGTTCGCATTGGTCGCATCGGAATTCATGAGTTTTACGACCGAGGTCCAGCCTTCGCTCAACAATAGCGGTTCGAGCGCATTGACATCATCGTCCGGGTACGTCAGGTCATTGGCCGTTCCGGGATAGTCCTGGACTCCGATCAGGAGCGCATAACGGTTGGTCGGGGCCTTGATGTCCTGGGTACATGAGGACAAGAGGACAACAGAAGCCGCAAGGATCATCCACAAGGGCTTCATTGCGATCATGCGCCTCATCATTTCGACTTCCTTCCAAATGGGATGGATGCGCACATTTCCAGCCCTGCCGATAAAGTGCGGGCCGTCCCCCGCCACATGTACTCCAAAGGGATCGAAGCGCCAAGCCGCAGTCCTGGCAGGCCACTGATGGCAACGGGCGTCAGGAACCTGACCTCCCCCAGGATCGAAATGTAGGCTGTCACTACGGAAAGCGAAGTAAAGCGGGAAGCTGACAAGGCCCCTCCCGCAAGTATCGAAAGCTCGGAAGCTCCGATCGGGAAACGATATCCGGTCTCGACGCCGAAGCGGCTGCCCCAGAAAGCGCGGAACCGAAACAAGTCTTCATCCCATTCCGTTGGGCTTACGGAAAAAAGCCCAATATCCCCATGGAAGGGAATCCAGTTGCCTAGAGACAGATCGACATATGCATTGAAACCAAAGCCGCCAGCTGAAAGCAACGTCGTCGTTTCGGCATAGCTTGGGGCCCACGCCGCCCCGGCCTCAAGGCCAAAACGCCAGGAATACGTGTCTGTACTTCTGCGCGCCGACGCCGATGCCCTCGCCGGATCTGTTGGCTCCGACCAGGCCGCGGCCGTCGCAAGTGCGCACAGAAAGAACAACGTCAGACAGTAACGCCCTATGGTCTTCAAAAAAAGCTCCTCTCCTGCTAGAGTATCACGGTCTGGAAAGGATGGATGCCCCGTGAAGCTGCGTTCGCTCATTATACTGCCGATAGTCCTCATTTTCGCGTCCTGCGGTGTCTTTACCGAAAGGAAGGTGGCCCTGCCCGCCACTCCCATCCTCTCGGGAGGCTCGGGCTGGGCCATCGTCACCTCGTCCTATGTCCGCCTCAAGAAGTCTCCAGGCGCCGGTTCCGAGGACCTCGCGGCCCTCAGGGACCATTCGCTCGTGGAGATCATCGGCAGGGAGTTCGATCCCAAGGACGCTTCCCTCTGGTACGAGGTCAGGAGCGAGGGAGAGTCCGGCGCCACGAAGGGCTCGACGATCGAAGGCTGGGTACCCGAATCCTCCCTCGATATCTATGCTGCGAAGGAGCAGGCCGAGCGGGCCCTCCAAAACAGCGGGCCTACCGAGGCTTCGGGCACGACCGGCAACTAGGAGATAGTGCTGCCAGGATTGTTGGGCATTCGATGGCAAGTCGTTATCGCTGCAGGAGAAGCTTCGCCGCCTCCGAGCAGAGATAGAAGGAGCCCGCGACGAGGAGAGGAAGGCCGTCCTTCCGCGCGCGTTCCCGCGCGGCGAGCAGGGCTTCCTTCGTGTCCTCGATGAGGCTGCAGCCGCCCTCGGCAAGCCCGAAGCTCGCGGCTACCTTGGCGGGCTCGCTCTGCTTGAAGGTTCCAGGCCGGGTTATCGTCACCGAGCGGAACCTGCCCTCGAGGATGGCAGCCATCTCCGCATGATTCTTGTCGTGGGCGCAGGCGAAGACGAGGTCGGCAGGCCCCGGGAAGATACGGTCGAAGCTCTCGAGGCAGAGGCGCATCGACGCGGGCGTATGCGCCCCGTCGAGGACGACAGGCGGCTCGAGGTCGAGGACCTCGAAACGCGCCGGGAGCCGCGATCTGGAAAGGCCGAAGGCAGCCTCCGCAGGCGTGAGGTCGGGGGCGAGGGCCCTTGCCGCCAATATGGCGAGGGCCATGTTCTCCGCCTGGACGGAACCCACGAGGGGCGTCCTGTACGAACGCCGCGCTTCGAAAGCGCCCATGCCTGGAAAAGCGATGACCGCTTCGGTACCGCTGCGGGAGAGCTCGATCTTCCCGATCCTCGCCGCGTTTTCGACGGCGACGAGGGGGCTCCCGCGCTCCTTGCAGGTCTCCACGAAGACCTTCATGGCCTCCGCTTTCTGTCGGGAGACGAAGCAGGGCTTGCCGGGCTTGATGATGCCGGCCTTCTCGAAGGCTATCTTCGCGATGCTGTCTCCGAGCCACTCGGTATGCTCGAGCTCGATGGGCGTTATGACGCTCGCGAGGGAGGGGACCACGTTGGTCGAGTCGAGGCGCCCGCCAAGGCCCGTCTCGATGACCGCCGCCTTGCAGCCGGCCTTCCTGAAGGCCAGGAAGCCCACGAGGGTCGTGAGCTCGAAGTAGGTCGGCAGCTCCCCGCCAACAAACTCGGAAGCACTCCTTCCGTCCACGAGGGGCAGGAGCTCCTCCATGGACGCGACGAGGATGTCCTCGTCCATCTCGTCGCCCGCCAGGCTGATCCTCTCCTTCCACCTGAGGAGGTGGGGCGAGGTGTAGAGGCCCGTCCTCAGGCCGTGGGCCTCGAGGATGCGGGAGGCCATGGCCGAGACCGAGCCCTTGCCCTTCGAGCCCGCAACATGGATGCAGGGCCAGTCCGCCTCGGGATTGCCGAGCTTCGCGCAGAGATCGCGCATCCTGTCGAGCTTGAACTCGGTCTTCTGTCCCTTCTCGACGTTGACGAAGCCCATGACATAGTCGAACACGTCTTCCGAGGAAGCAAATCTGCCCTTGGCCATGGGCCTACGATACCCTTCGCCTCCCGGCCCCCGTCAAGTGGTCCCCTTGCGCCGCCGATACTCTGGATGGAGGAAAGCAGTGCGCATGGATTACCTCGTCACCTCTCCCACCCGTTCGTCGCGCAGGCAGAAGCCTGTGGGGACCGTCCTCATAGCCCTCGATTCCGATGGCACGGTCTTCGACTCGATGCGGTCCAAGCATCTCGAGGCCTTCCTCCCGGCCTTCGCGGAAAGCTTCGCCCCTTCCCATGGTCCGGCTGCGGAAGCGGTCTGGAGATTCGTCAACCTCGAGTCGAGGAGCCGCGGCGTGAACCGCTACCGCGCCCTGTCGCAATGCCTTCGACTCCTCCCGGGCCATCCCGGCGTAAAGAAGGCCGATCCTGCCTGGAAGCGGCTCGCCGCCTCGGTCGATGCCTGGCTCGCCTCGGAGCCCTCGCCCTCGCGGCCGGCCCTCGAGAAGGCGGCCCTCGGGGATCCCCTCCTGTCCTCCGTCCTGGACTGGTCGGTCGCCGTGGACAGGAAGGTCGCATCCATGCCGTCCGCCCGGGCCTTCGAAGGTGCGCTCAGGGCCATACCCCTCCTCGCCGGAAAGGGCGAGGTCATGGTCCTCACCGGAGCGCCCGAAGCCGCCGTGAAACGCGAATGGACCGAGGCGGGCATCCTCGGCTACACGAGCGAGGTTGCGGGCCAGGAGCGGGGCCCGAAGTCGGCCCTCCTTGCCGGCAAGGCCTGTTGCCTGTCGGGCGGCGGACGTGTCCTTGTCGTTGGCGACGCGATGGGCGATCTCGATGCGGCCCGCGGCTCCGGAGCCGCCTTCTTCCCCGTCATCCCCGGCCGCGAGGAGGCCTGCTGGAGCGAGCTTGCCGAGAAGGGCATCGAGCGCTTCATCGCGGGCGAACGCTCCCCGAGCGACCGCCTCCTCGGCGACTTCCTCGCTGCCTTGCCTGCCACGCCTCCCTGGAAAAAGGCGTGAGGGCCCTGAGGCTTGGCGGGCCCGGGGCTTCCCTCGGACCGGGCGATATCCGCGCTTTCCTCGAAGGCCTCCTCGCCGCGATAGACGAAACCTATGGCTCGCCGAAGCGCATCCTCATCGTTCCGCCGGACCAGACCCGCCTCCATTCGCGGGCCGGCGACCTCACGGTCATGCTCGCAGGCCTGCTTGGCGACAGGCTCGCGGCGGTCCTGCCCGCCACGGGCACACATCGCGTCATGGGGCCCGCGGAGCGCGCGGCGATGTATCCGGGCCTGCCCGACAGGCTCTTCCTCGGCCATGATCACCGCAATGGCACACGTCGCCTTGGCGTCATCGATGCTTCCTTCATCGAGAAGCTCTCGGGCGGGCGGCTCCATTTCGCTTTCCCCGGGGACTTCTCGAAGGAACTCCTCGAAGGCGGCTGGGACCTCATCCTGTCGATAGGCCAGGTCGTGCCCCACGAGGTCGTCGGCATGGCCAACTACACGAAGAACCTCGTGGTGGGCCTGGGCGGCGCGGAATCCATCGACCTCTCGCACTGGCTCGGCGCAGTGATTGGGCTCGAGAACATCATGGGGAGGGCGGACACGCCCGTCCGCCGCCTCCTCGACGAGTCCGCGAAGCGCTTCCTCGGCCACCTGCCCGTCGTCTACCTCTTCACGGTGGTCTCGCGGGATGCCTCGGGCAAGCTTGCCCTCCGGGGCCTCTTTGCCGGACCGGCGGGCGCGGCGGCACCTCAGGCCGGCGCTGGCCGGGCAGGCAGCGGCGCCGGCGGCGATGGCGCCGGCGGCGATGGCGCCTGCGGCGATGGCGCCTGCGGCGATGGCGCCGGCGTCGCCTATCGCGAGGCCGCGGTTCTTTCCGCAGAGGTGAATATCGAGACCCTTGACCGGCCCCTCGAGACCTGCGTGGTCAGGCTCGACTCCTCGGAGTTCCGCTCCACCTGGCTCGGCAACAAGGCCATCTACCGCACGCGCATGGCCATGGCAACGGGCGGCGAGCTCTTCATCCTTGCGCCCGGCGTCGACCGCTTCGGCGAGGATCCGCGCATCGACGCCCTCATCCGGCGCCATGGCTACCGGGGCACCGAGGCGGCCCTCGAAGCCGTGGAACGGGATCCCGAGCTCGCCTCCTGCCTCGCGGCCGCGGCCCATCTCGTCCATGGCTCGAGCGAGGGTAGGTTCCGCATAACGTATTGCACGGAGTATCTCTCCCGCGCCGAGGTCGAGGCCGCGGGCTATTCGTGGATGGACCTAGGGGAGGCCGAGGCCCGTTTCGGGGCCTCCGGGGCCCGCGATGGCTGGAACACGGCCCCGGGCGCCGGCGGCTGCGGCGAGTCCTACTTCTTCGTTTCCAATCCCGCCGTCGGACTCTGGAAGCGGGCCGACACGTAGAGGGCCGCGAAGGGCCAGTGCTGGGGGCCGGAACGGGCCGACTCGACCACGGCGCGCGATATGCGCGCGAGCTCGGCCTCGCTGAAGGCCGCGAGGGCGGCCTTCCCGTAGGGTGAACCTGCCGAGAACCACTGGGAGACCTCGTCCTGGCCGAGCCTACGCTGCCAGGACGAGCGTTTCGTCACAAAGGACAGGTCCTTGAGCCCCGAAGCCCGGGCCCTTCCCTCGAGCTCCTTGGCCGTCGGCCCGAGTGGGCAGTCCTTTCCGGCCATATTGTAGAAGTCCTCCTCGAAACGCCTGAAGCGCCCAAACAGGGTCTCATCCAGCGAGCCGTCGAGGGGGAGTCCGGAGAGCCTTCCGCCCTCGCGGGAAAGGATCTCCGCATCAACGAAGCGCGCGCCGGGGAAGGCCGTCGCAAGGCGGGCGAGCGAGTCTCCCGATCCCTCGCTGCGGGAGAGGAAATCACGGCCAATGATGAGGTCGAAGGTCGAGAACCCTGCAGCCGCCCCTATGACGGCGGCATCGATCTCGTCCGGGCTTCCCTCGACCACGATGGGCCTTTCAATCTCCTGCAGGGTCGACGCGTACTGTTCGACGATGGCCCGCTCGCGTTCGCCCCTCACGAGGGCGACCACCGTGCCCTCGCTCGCACAACGCAGGGCTTCCCACACGAAGTAACCCTCTTTCGCGTCGAGGACGAGAATGCGGTCCTGGCGAAGCGGGGCGGCGAGCTCGAAGAGCCAGGTCCTCGTCTGCGAGAGCCGCTCGGGGGCTCCGCCCTCGGTCCTGACCCTCCACGAAGCGCGACCCTCGCCACCCTTCGACCAGACGAGGCCCTTGTCCGCGCTGCGGTCCGAGGCATTCCTCTCGTCGGCCTCGTTCGCGAAGGCGGCCGCCACCTGGGCTTCGCGCCGTTCGAGGACGGACTTCCGCCGTTCACCTTCATGGCCGAGGGAACCGGGCTGGTAGAAGACGCGGCCGCGCAGGCTCGAAGGCAGGTACTCCTGGGCCACCCAGTGGTCGCGGAAGGCGTGCGGGTAGAGGTAGCCGTCGCCGTGGCCGAAGCCTTCCTTGTCGCGGCTCGCGTCCTTGAGGTGGTCGGGCACCTCGGCCTGCTCGGCCTCGACGGCCTTGAGGGCGTCGAAGAAGCCGAGGGAGGAGTTGGACTTGGGCGCCGTGGCGAGGTAGAGGGCCGCCTGCGTGAGGTGGAAGTTGCCCTCGGGGAGGCCTACACGGTCGTAGGCCTCGGCGCAGGAGACGACGACGCCGAGGGCTGCCGGGTCGGCGAGGCCCACGTCCTCGCAGGCGGAGATGAGCATGCGCCTGAAGGCGAATCTCGGGTCCTCGCCGGAGTAGATCATGCGGGCGAGCCAGTAGAGGGCCGCATCGGGGTCCGAGCCGCGGATGCTCTTGATGAAGGCGCTCGCGGCGTCGTAGTGGTAGTCTCCGTCCTTGTCGTAGAGAACGGCCCTGCGCTGGATGCTTTCCTCGGCGGCCTCGAGGCTGACGCGGACCTCGGCGCCCCCGGCGGGCGGCCAGGGATCGGCGCTCGTCTCCACCGCGAGCTCGAGGGCGTTGAGGAGGCTCCGCGCGTCGCCGTCCGACGTGCGGACGAGGTGCTCGAGGGCGCCCTCCGCGAAGGTTATGCGATACCGACCATAGCCGCGTTCGCGGTTCGCGATGGCCGCCTTCGCCACCTCCATGAGGTCGCCCTCGTCGAGGGCCCGGAGCTGGAAGACGCGCGAGCGGGAGACGAGGGCGCGGTTCACCTCGAAGAAGGGGTTCTCCGTGGTGGCTCCGATCAGCACGATGGTGCCGTTCTCGACCCAGGGGAGGAGGGCGTCCTGCTGGGCCTTGTTCCAGCGGTGGACCTCGTCGACGAAGAGGATGGTGCGGCGGCCGTAGAGCTCGCGGTGCTTCTTCGCCTCGTCAACCGAGGCGCGGATGTCCGCGATGCCGGCGAGGACGGCGTTGAGGGTGACGAAGCGGCTCGAGGTCGTATTCGCGATGACGCGGGCCAGGGTGGTCTTCCCCGTGCCGGGCGGCCCCGAGAAGATGAGGGACGAGAGCTGGTCCTTCTGGATTGCCCTGCGGAGGAGACGCCCCTCGCCGACGATCTGCTCCTGCCCGATGAACTCGTCGAGGCTGCGCGGCCGCATGCGCGCGGCAAGCGGTTCGCCCGCGCCCGAATCAGTAGCAGTCTCGAAGAGGGGATCACCCTTGTCCTTGGCCATCCTGCAAGATCCTCCATGAAAAAAGGGCGAACCATCCCAGGTCCGCCCCTCCCGTGTTCGCGTTATGCGGTCTGGTGGTCTGTCCCGGCTTACTCCGCGGCCCAGCCGTCCCAGGCCCGGGATGTCGTCCATGTATCGGACCAGAGGGCGGTGTAATCGACGGCCATTGCCGAAGCGCAGGCGAAGAGGACGCCATCCGTTGCCTTTCCCGAATATACGAAGGACATGACCGGCATGTTTCCGAGGGAGCTGTCGTAGTTCGATTTCGCCGCCACTATCTGGGACGAAGCTCCGGTCGAGAAGTCGCCCAGGCTCGAGGTCACGTTGGCCTCGTAGTAGCCGACATAGCTGCTGCCCACGAGGAGGGCCCTACCGGCTCCCGAGCTCCCTGTCGGAATGACGGCCATGGAAACGACGCCGTAGGACGTGCTGTAGGTGGCGGCCTTGCCGCTGCCCCAGTTGCTTCCGTCCGTCGAGCGGTAGACATAGCCCGTGGTGGTTCCGAGGAAGATCATCGTGGCTGCCGAGCCTTCAAATTCGTCGGTGGCAAGACGCGTGATGCTGTAGGTCATGGTCGTCGCGGCCATCGCGGTGGCGGATCCGGAATAGAGCGAGGTGTCCGAGGCGCACCAGTACGAAGCGCCGAAATAGACCACGTTGGTCGGCATCGTCGTGAGCGAGGCGATGCCCGTCGCCTCGAGCGCGGAGCCGTTGAGGTGCTTGAGGGAATAGGTGGACACGGAATTTGTCGTCGAGTCCATTGTGACGGCGAAGATCTGGTCGTTAGCCGAATAGAGGGCCTGGATGTTCTCCGTACCGGTATAGACGTGATCCCAGGAGTTACCGTCAAACATGAAGATGCCGTTCGGGGTGCTGGTCGAGCCGCGGCCTTTGCTTATGGCGACATAGAGGCCGGTATTAGTGGCCGCCATGCCGCGGCAGACATAGTCGGCGCCAAAGGCCGAGACATCGAGATAAGCCCAGCCGGAGGCGGCTGACGACGCCTTGGGCCGCGAGTAGATCCCGACGAGGCGGGCATAGTAGTTGTTTCCATATGCCGCGAGGTCGGGAACGGCAGTCTGGTAGAAGGTCGAGGTGCTGGTATTCTTGCTCTCTTCCTGGATGGAGGAGAAGATGCCGGAAGTGTTGCTGCAGGCGGCAAGGAGGGAAACGGAGAGGACGATGGCACAGGGGCGCAGGTATCGTTTGAGATTCACGTTTATCTCCTTGCTCTAGAGGTGGAAGGCCGCGAGGATGCTCGCTTCGAGGATGTTTCCGAAACGCGTGAGGTCCGCGTAGTCGCCCGTGTGGATTTCGGGCACGAACCAATAATAGGTCTGGAAGCCGAGGCTCCAGTCGTTGTTGATTCGCCAGAAAATGCCGCCTCCGGCCTTGGCGAAGGGGCCCATCATCGTATCGGTGGAAACCTTGGAGAGGTAACCGCCCAGCTCCATGGAGGCCGAAAGGTCAAAGCCCTTGAAGCTCCACCAGTAGGCCGCCTTTAAGGAAAGGGGCGCCATGAAGAAGTCCCTGCCTCCGTAGGTCTTGTTGAAGCTCGTGGCGAGGGTTCCGCCGAGGGCAAGACCATTGGTCAGGAAGTACTGGTAGCCGAGGGAGAAGGAGCCGCCGGTATAAAGCTTGGAATCCGTCGTGGTGGCGTTCCCGCCGAAGGTGAAGAGGGGAATGGTGGTCCCTGCGCTGAGGGAGATGAGCTGGTCGCCCTTCTCATACGGCCGAACGCCGGGCGCCGCCGCGGAGTCTTCTTGGGCGAACGCCGTGATGGTCGGGCAGAGTGCGAGAATGAGCGCGAGGGCCCAAGCGGTCGGTGACTTCATGTATGCTCCTCTCAAGACCAGAAGACTATAGCACGGCCTTTCAGGTAAGGAAAAGCTGCGGATCCCTCCTTGGTTACAGTCAGCCGGCCGTCGTCCGCCCTGTCTTGCGGCGGACGGTGACGATGCTGGTCCAGGCAAGGGCTTTCATTCCTTCCGAAAGACGGAAACGGAAGAGGGCAAGCCTTGCTGAGCTGAAGGCCATCTCGGGGGGGAGGAACCCGGTTGCCGGGGACAGGTCCCCTGCTTCATCCCGGATCGGGAACAGGGGGAAAGCGGGCAGGCGGGGAAAAACTGCCTCGAAGGATGGTTTTTCTTCCCCAAGGACCCCTGAGAGCCTTTCCATCATGGCGGGCGGAAGGTTTTCCATGGACAGGACAAGCCAGCCGGACGAAACGGCCGTTTTCCCGAACCTGAACTGCCCCTCCATGCATTTCCATGCCGACTCGAAGACGGCCTTTATCCTGCGTCGGCCATCGCGGTCTGCGAACCCGGGCTCCCATGGAACCGAAAGGAGGATGGCCGTTTCGGGAACCGAAAGGGCCAGGGCTTCGCCCGTGGCCCGGAACAGGCGTCGCTTGAAGGCCACGAGCTCCCGCGCGATATTGCCCGGCGGGACGAGACAGATGGCGGCGATATCCCGATCCATTGTTCTCAAAGGCATTGCGGCATGATACACTTGGCGGGAGAACGCTGTAAAGGAAGGACCTATGAGACCGAAAGTCGAGCGGATCGCGGAAAAGCTCTCGACCGTCATGGCTGAATGGAAATCGGTCGAATGCGTGAGTCTCTGCGAGCAGGCGGAAGGTGATGTCCTCGATCCCTATTTTGCCCTCGTGCTCGATGTCTATCACCGCGGCCCCATCCCCTCTGCCGATGAAAGAAGGGTGGCCTTTGGCGATCCCGGGGCCTTCGAATCGGCCCAGGCGCAGCCCAAGGACAGGTTTTTCCTCGAAGGGCTTCCGATCCGCATCGAGTACAAACGGGTCGAGGGCTTCGAGGAATTCATCGACCGGGAATCCGAGCTCCTCTGGATCCTCAAGAACTCCGGAACCTACATGTTCTACCGGGTCGAGAACGCCAAGGTCCTCTTCAGCCGTTCTGCCTGGATCGACGGCGTGCGCAAGCGCATCCATGAGCTTGCTCCTTCCTTCTGGAACGACCTCAGGGAGAGCTTCCAGCTCAAGATGGAACACCACCTCGCCGACCTCGGCGCTTCCGTCCTCCAGGATGACGGATTCTTCTTCCTCGTCTCCCTGGCGGGCTTCGCGCGTTATGCGGCCGCTGTCATCTTCATGATCAACCATCGTTTCGAGCCCTCCCACCGCCTCATCGAGAAGCACCTCATCGCCCTGCCGCGCCTTCCCGAGGACTTCCCGGGGCGATGGGAAACCCTCATGCGTTCCGACCTCGAGATCAGCCGCGAGCAGCGGTACAAGGTGGCCGAACTCATTGCAAAGAGCATCGTTCCGTTGAAATGAAAACTGACCCATATCTTCCGCTCCCGTCCTCCCCGGTGGAGGGGGGAGCCGTGATGGCTGATGTCCCGTCATCCCGCAGCCATCTGGTTCCTGTCCTTCTCCTGTTCTGTCTGTCCGTGTTCCTCAGCTCCTGCATGGGTCAGGAGGTAAAGAGCTTCTCATGGCTGAGCCTCGATGCCCAAAGGATCAGGCTCTACGCGACGGGCTCAGGGACTGCGATGCCCGACGGCGAAATTAAGGCAGGGGCTGCCCCGCGCCTCTACAGGCTCGCGGAGCCCCGAAGCCTGCCTGCTGGCGAAGCCCTGGAATTCGAATTCAGGCGGAACGGCGTCGGTGCGGGCAGCACGGTCCCCCGTATCGTCGTCTCGCTTTCGTCCAGCAATGACGGTTCGGAGCCCTTCCTCTCGCAGGAAATCGCCCTCCACGAGGACCATGAGTCTTTCATGCTGGCCCTGACGCCCGGCTCGACGGCGCGGAGCTTGCGGCTTTCCCTCCCCGAGGCTGCCGCCGCCGGCAAGGCGGCCGCAGGTGCAGCCGAAACCTGGACCGTCGATCTCGTCGCCGTCCGCGAAAGGCCCCTCGTCCTGGGCGTCGATCGCGGAACGGATTCGCTCTTCCTTTCCCAGGGGACCTCGGTCTTCATCGAAAACGCCAGGCAGCATGTGCGTATCGACAGCGAGGTCCTCGCGTCATTCGCCTCTGCCGCCGCTTCGGGGTTCAAGGGCCTCGCGCCGGGAATCCTCGTCGAGTACGGGAAGGGCGGAGCGGGGGCTGCCTTCGATATCGAGGCCGATGGGACGCGTGTCGTCAGGGCCAGGCTCCGGCCCCAGGGCGTGAGGACGGTCTTTCCCCTTTCGATCCTGCCCGTCGGGGCCGGACGGCTCGAGCTCGTCCTGCCCGCGAACGTCGGGCTCGTGTCCTTCAAGGTCGGCTGGCTCGATGCCCGGGACGCCGAGCTCGCCGATTTCGGCCGGATCCTCCGGAGCCCTGCTGCCGATCCCCGGGCCGATTACGACCTCTACCGATGGGATCTCCTCCCTTCGGTCCTGGTCTTCGATTTCCGCGACTACGAGGTGCAGAACCGCTACTTGAGACGCCTCGCCTTCTTCGTCGAGAAGATCGGCTACAAGGGCCGCCTCGCGTCCGACGAAGAACTCGCCGGCCTCCATGCATGGAACGCCCATGACTACCGGGCAGAAGACCTTGCCGCCTTCTTCGAGACCGCCCGTGCCACCTCCTTCACCCTCCTTCCCGAGGAATCCGCGTTGCGCGATCTCCTCCTTTCCAGAGGCGTCATCGTGGAGAAGGACGGGAAGTATGCGGCAGGGACGGGAGCCATCATCTCGATCTCGAGGGAGTCGGAAGGCTACCTCAGGACCATGTTCCTGACCCATGAGTCTACGCATGCCATCTACTTCGTTGATGCCGACTATCGCGCCTTCGTGCAGGGCATCTGGGCCGCCATGCCCAGGGAAGAGAAGTGGTTCTGGCTGGTCTATTTCGGATGGAAGACCTACGACGTCGACGACGGCTACCTCATGGCCAACGAGTACCAGGCCTATCTTCTCCAGCAGGTGCCGGGCCTCGTCACGGACTACTTCACGAAGTCCAAGCCCGCGGAACTGCTCGAGAAGCATCCCGAGCTCACCGACCGGGTCGAGGCCTACATGAAGACCTGGGGAGCCTCATTCGCGGAGCGGCAGGCCGCCCTCGACGGGTGGCTCGGCGCGAAGTACGGCTTCAGGGCCGGCCGCGCGTCGGCCTGGTAGCGGACAGGGCCTCTCCGGCTTCTATCGCGATTTCGAGCTCTGCAAGGGCCCAGGCCCTTGTCTCCTCGAGGAGGGCCGCGGCGTCGTCGCCAGGGGTGCCGGCGGCCCGGCGCAGCGCGCTGACGGATGGAAGAAGGGTGGTCCAGAGGTCGCGTTCCGCTGGCCCCAGGGAGGAAAGGTACGCGGAGGCCTGCCCCGTCAGGGGAGGAAGGGCCGCGAGCCCCCGGGCGTAGCGCCTGAGGAAGGAGGCCGCGCTTTCGGAAGCGGGGCCTGCGCTGAAAAGGCTCGTCATGCGCGCCGGCCTTGGTCCGATGCGCCGGGCATGGATCTCTACGCCCTTGCCCCGAAGCGGCCTCACCTCCATGGACGACCGCTCGATGAAGCGCTCGAGGTGCTCCCGGTAAGCCATGAGGGGCTTGGTCACATAACGGGAGTACTCCCTTCCCCTTGCATCGCGATCCACCTCGCGGACAATGGATGCGTTTCGCCTGACGAAGCCGGCGAATAGCGATTCCGAGGGCGAAAGCCGCGACGCCTGGCCATCGAAATAATCGTAGATGTAGGTGCCTCGCGCATAGCTTTTCCCTTCCGGATAGGAGAAGTCCGCTCCGACGAGGAGGCAGGTTTCCGCGCCGAGGGCCTCGGCGAGGGAGAGGGCCGCGTGGGTCACGTTGCCGCCAGAGGTGTCGAGGGCCGGGAAGGGCCTGTAGTTCGAAGAGACGTAGGCGCAGAAGGGATGCCCCGAGGAGAAGAAACGGGGAGAATCCGAAAGACGCGCGAGCCGGTTGGGCGAGGCAAGGTCCAGGACGAGGGGGAGGCCGGAAGGCAGCCCTTTCAGGAAGTGGTAGTAGCTTATCGTCTGGCAGTCGATGGACACCACTGCCCCTGGCCTGAGCCCTCGGCCGAGGAGGGCGGGCAGGGTCGTATCGGTGGCGATGAGGAAGGCCCCCTCGGCTTGGGCCTTGGCGACCTCGTCGATGCCTTCCTCGAGGGATGGCCCCGCGGCGGTCACTATTGCCCTGCGGACGGGAGGCAGGGGGGGCGTCGCCCCCTCGGAGGCGAAGAGGTTGCGTACGGCGTTCCTGAACCAGAGCTTGCCGAAGAAGGCCTGGACGCTGTAGTCATCGGAAATCCTTCCGAGGATGGCGCGGAGCGTATCCGCGGCCAGGGCGAAGGGTTCGGGCGTGAGGTCGGTGCGGCCGCGCAGGGGGGCGGTGCGGATATCGCCGGAGACAGGCGGGACGTAGCTCGAGAGGATCAGGGCCCCGAGCTCCTCGGGCGTCGGATCGAGCACGAGGGTGAAGCGGCGGTCGAGGAAGATCTCCGAGAGGTCGAGGATCTCGAGGAGGGCCCGGAGGAGTGGCGCCGAGTATTCGACGGCCACGACGGCGGTAGTCCTGGGAGAGGCCAGGAAGCAACGTATCGCATAACCTGCACCAAGGCCGAAGGAAACGATGAAGCCGCCGGGGGGCTGCGCCCCGGCAAGGCGCTCCGCCTCCCGCACAGGATCCATGAGGGAATGGAAGGCGGCTTCCCTTCCGGGAAGCCGCAGGACGGGAACCGGCTGGCCCGAGCGCGCGCGTTCGACGCGGAGTCGCGGGTCGGGTACGGCTTCGCTCAACGTGTCACAGAGATCCTGGTGCCGTGACGATAGGGCGAGGAGGTTTCGCCTGAAAATCATGTCATCCATTTCTAGAGGAGCCTTTCCATGAGTCCGTCGGCGAAGCCGAGGGCCTGCAACTCGAGCTCGTGGGCCGCCTGTCCCGCGTCCCTGCCTGAAACGACTGCACGACAGGCGGCCGCCCACCAGGGCAGATCCACCGCCTTGAGGAATTCCGCCGCCCGCTCCGAGCGCGGCAGCGCGCCTGCCGCAAGTTCCGCCGTCGCCGCGGAGGCAAGTGTCTTCCAGTCATCGATGCGGCGCAAGAGGGCATCCTTGCGTTCGGGAAGGGGAAGGGCCTTCCCCGGACGCAGGGACAGGCCGCGTGTCTCGTCATGCGGAACGGACAGGCCCGCGAAGAAGGCTCCGACGGCGCCTCGCGCGGCTTCCAGGGGCGCATAACCTGCAAGCGCGACGGGCGAAGGCGCGATCCGCAAGAGTCTCCCTGCGAAGGGCGGAAGGAGAGCTTCCTGCTCGAGGGCCGCGGCATAGATCGACAGGCTGCGCGAGGTCCTCCAGGGCCTTTCGGGAAGGGCCAGGGGCGATAATGGCGCTTCGCGCCCGTATGCGAGTCCCTCGAGGGGCATGAGCCTTGTCTGGGCCTCCCTCGTGACGGTGTCGAAGCCATGGGGCCAGGCGTGCGAGACGATGTCGCGGCTCGCGAGGTCCATGCCCGCCACGACGAGGGGGCCCGACGAGAGCCTTGCAGCGAGGTGGAGGGCAGTCCCGCTCACCGTCCCGTGGCCGGGTAGGGGAAGGCCCCCGCCTGCGATGGGCGCGAGTTCAGGTTCGGGGAAGTTGCCCTGCACGAGGACGAGGAAGGGCGTCGATGAGGGCACCGCCGGAAGCGGCGACGCCGTGAGCGGCATTGCCAGGCCTGCGCCGCGGGCTGCAAGGGGGTAGAGGTGAAGCCTGCTCCAGTAGCCGCCGTCCGACGCAACGACGAGGTCGGGCTCGAAGCCGGCCGCCCTGCAAGCCAGGAGGGCCGAGGAGACCGCAAGGAGGAAGAAACGTTCCCTGAAAGGACGCAGGGCCTCGAGGGCCTCGACGAGGCTCGGACCGGCCGCCGCCACGACGATGGGCTTGCGGGTGACGGGGCCAGGGGCGGCAAGAAGCGGCGAATCGATGAGGAGCACATTCCGGCAGGCGTTGCGGATCCAGAGCCGGCCATAGGTCTTGAGCGTGGCATTCGACGAGGCAAGGCGGTCGAGGACGGACTTTACGGCTTCCCGCGTCAGTTCCGCCTCGGCGGGGTAGGCCCGTGTCGCAGGAGGCCACTCGAGGAAGGCCACGCCGCCCAGGGCATCCTCGGGAAGGCAGGCTTCGAGGAAAGCCTCCCGCGAGAGCGCCTGGCCGGGATACCAGACGGCATCCGCTCCCCGCCCTGCGGATACCTGCACGGGGCAGTCATGGAATCGCACATCGTGCTGGATGGAGATGACGAGGGCCTCGCCGAAGCGTCTCCTGATTGCCCGGCTGAGATAATCGATACAGGGCCCCGAGAGGATGAAGCAGGAAGGGGTTCGCGCCGCCACCGCTCCGTCAAGGTAGCGATCGGCTTCCCTTTCAGGATCGTAGGAGGAGTGAAGGGAGGTTGAGCCGATCCGGCAGCAGGGAAGGCCGGAACGGGATGCCTGGAAAACGAGTTCCATGGCCTATTCCGCGGTGAAGCGTTCTATGGTCTCGATGGCGTTGGCGTAGGCGAGATCGATGATGGTAGCCCGGCCCTTCGGGAAATCGACCATGCCGAGGAAGGGTAGGACCCTCGACAATGATTTCCTGAGCTGGACGAGGGCCAGCTCGGCGTCGGGCACGGCCTTGGAATACAGGATGGCGAGGATCTTGCTGTCCTGGAGGAGGAAGACGGCCCCTTCGACGCCCAGGAATGAAGCTATGGCGCTGCGGCAGAGGTTGAGGAGGGCCGCTTCCTCGAGCCCCGGGATCTGGGCGGCCGTCTGCCCGATGTAGTCCTTCATCCCCAGGACGAAGGCAGCGGCCTTTCCCTGGCCGAGCTTGATGCGGCGGCCTGCGACCTCGGGCTTGATGGGGCGCACGAACTCGATGCGGAAAGGGGGGAGGGGAGCCGAGGAAAGGAGGTCGGCAAAGGCCTTCGGCAGTTCCTTCGACGAGTCGAGGGCAGGATCCGAGTAGATCCAGAGTGCAAAGGGCTTTCCCTCGGGGTCATTGCGCACGTAGGCATGGCAGGCCGGGCAGTCTCCAAGGTAACGGACGAGTTCTGCGCAGGGCGATCCTTTTGCCATATCGAGCCTGGCCCCCGCAAGGGTTTTCAGGAAGGTCGCATCCGTGAGCTCGAGGGGCTCGGCGGGAAGAACCCTGCCGATCGAGGCGAGGGGCCTGACCAGGCGATTCTCGCAGGAAAAAAGCGAAAGTTCCGTAAGGGGAAGGGCCTCCGAGATGCGGGAGAAGACGGCAAAAAGGTAGTCGTAACCCTTTGGGACGGCTTTCAGGTCACCTTCAAGGGCCTTGAGATCATCCACCGAATAGGTCGCCGCGGCCATCGCCTCGATACCAGCAAGATCCTCTTCGGTCGGCGCGAAGGTATCGAGATGTGCGGGAATATCGGCCAAGGCCGGGGCCTCGCCCATGTCCGGTCCCGGAGGCGGGGCGGACGCTGGTTCGTCGAGCGCTTTCCGTGCCTTTGCGAAAAGGCCGGCTCCGGATTTCGGATGACCGGCCTCAAGCTCGTGAAGCGCCTTGTCAAAAAGACCCATCTTATACCAGGCCCAGTTCCTCGAAGAGCTTCTTGTACGTATCGAAATACTCGGAATGAGCGAATTCGTCTATCTTGCTTTCGGGCAGCGACTCGAGAAGCTTGTCGAGGTAGGACAGGACGCCCCTGATCTCGTTCTTGAGCCTGTCGTTGTCTCCACCAATGGGAGGCTGTGGAGCGGCCTTGGGAACTTCCGCCTTCCTTGCAGGTTCTGGCGAGGGCTCGGCTTCGACGGGCTCGACTGGCTCGAGCTCTTCCGCTTTGGCTTCTTCCGGCGCGCCGACAAAGAAGCTATCGTCGAGATCCATGGGAATCTCGTCAGGATGGAAGGAGACGGGCTCGGCCGGCTTGATCGTGGACTCTTCAAGCCGGGCTGCCAGCTCATTGTCCTCGATGGTCGAGGTAGCCGCAGGAGAAAGATCATCTTCCATGACGTCGAGTTCCTCGACTTCCTCGGCTTCCTCGACTTCTTCCACCTCTTCGACGCTCGCGGAGCTCTCTTCAGCCAGGCTGATCTCGCCAAAGTCGATGTCCTCTATCTCGGGGAGGGCCTCTACGGGCCGGGCTTCTTCCACGGCTTCAGGCATGTAGCCGGGCTTGGCTTCCATGCCGAGGGTGAGATCCTCAAGGCCTTCGATCTCCGGGAGCTCCTCTTCCTGGACAGCAGCGGCTTCCTCGGTCTCGGCTATCGGCTCCGCTTCTTCGGGGATTCCCGGCATTTCGCCAAGAGGTTCTTCATGGAGCTGGATTTCGGAGAGGTCAAGTTCTTCCCCGGCTTCGAGGGGTTCCTCTAGATAGGAAGTGTCCTCTGGCGCCTGCGTGAGCGGATTGGCGCCTTCCTCCGCCATGATCTCGATCTCCGGGAATTCATTGGCGGGCGGCTCCTCGATGCCTGCTTCGGCGGGTTCGAGATGGATTTCCTCGATGCCGGGCAGGGTTTCCGCAGTCTGGTAGTCGCCGGACTCGGGGAGAATGGACTCCTCCTCGAGGGAGATCGAACCGAGGTCAACGTCGATGGCCGGTCCTTCCTCGCCAGGGGTCTCCTCGGTGAAGTCGGCGGTGTTCAGGATGTTGTCGAGCTCGTCGCCGGTGAGGGCTATCGTCTCGTCCTCTTCTTCGTCGAAGAAGCCGCCTGCAGCGGCCTTGCCCTTGGGTTCCTCCGCCTCGACATTCTGTGAAGCCGCCTCTTCAGCCTTGAGGGAGCCGATCTGGCTCTTGAGGGTCACGAGTTCTCCCCTGATGGAAGAGAGCTCGGAGGCGATGCGTTCGAGAAGATCATTGGCGAGGGAAGGGGAGGCTTCCTGTTGGCGCGCCGGGCCGCGTCCGGACGCAGAGGAACCGGGCGAAGGCTCGGACAATTCCCGCTCGACGGCCTCGAGATCGTCAAAGGCAGGAGGCTCGCGATCGGCCGCCGCATTGGCAGGAGCCTTTTCCTCGTGGAGGAAGTCATCGAACTCGGAAACGGTCTCGAAGCCGGGCTCGTTGGAAGACTCGGGGAAGCCTTCGCCGCCATTGAGGGTTTCATCGAAGTGGAGTTCCATATCGATGGGCTCGAATTCCGGTTCAGGCTCGCTTATGGGTTCCGATACAGTACCTTCGCCCAGGAATTCAGCCGTGACATCGCGCTCCGCATTGCCGGGAGGCGACTCGGTGATATCGAGGAATTCCGCCGAGACATCCTCGATCTCGCTCGGCATGGCCTTGTTCCCCTCATCGGGAGAGGGCTCGAGGGAAGGCGCCTCTTCCTCCGCCCCTGACCGTCGAAAGATCGATGTCCGTGCTGGGGCTGATGGGAGATTGCGGCTCGAGGTCATCGAGGGAGATGTCTATGGTTGCGGCGCCAAGTTCTTCAACCGCGGCTTCATTGTCGTGTATCTCGAAATCCTCCAGAGGCGGGAGGCTTTCCATGCCGGATTCGAGGGATTCACCCGCGGAAGCAGGGGAGAGGTCGAGCCGTTCAAAGGAACCGATAAGCTTGTCTTCTTCAGCGGAAAGCAGGTTATCCTCGGGCGAAAGGGGCTCAGCGGAAGGGATGCCGAAATCCGAGTCCTCGAGGGATACGACCTCGGGCTCCTCGATTATATCCTGAGGCTCAGCCTTGACCCATACCCCGTACTGCTCGAGATCTTCCTCGGTATTTGCGGAAATAGGCGCTGCGCTTTTCGTAGTAGTATCGGGACGTACTGCCATAGCAACTCCGTTACGGGCGGTCGTTTGATTGAGTATCGGCAGGAATGCCCCACACATTAACGGCCCATTACTATGGTACGCACACAAAAATGGGTTGTCAATAATCGGTATCAAGACGCGGCCAAGGCTTTCCGTAAATCATGGAGTGATGCGTAGCCACTTGCTCAATCGCGTTCTGGCAGCCCTTTTCCTGGGCTTTGCCGCCTACTGCGCGTTATCGGTCGTCGCGGGCCCCGCCGGCCTCATCGCATATCGCGAGCTTTCCACCCGGCGCCAGGCCATGCAGGCCAACCTCGATTCCCTCGGGGCGACCAACGCTGCCCTCCAGGCCGAGCTCGAGGCCCTCAGGACCGATCCCGACCGGACGGCCCGCGAGGCCCGCGACCTCGGGTACCTCATGCCCGGCGAGACCGCCCTCGTGATCCAGGGGGATGCCGGCTCCATGGGCAAGGGCCGGCCCGAAGCCGGTTCCGTCGTCAAGGCCGAGATCTCAGGCCCCCTCGCCGATGGCATCATCAAGGAGATAGCCCTCCTCGTAGCCATCGTCGCCCTCGTCGTCGGCATGGCGAACGACCTTCTCGCCAAGGCGCCGGACAGGGCAGCGGGCGGATCCGGCGGGCGCGATCCGTTCGGCCGGCGAAAGGCTTCCGGCGCGGGAAGTCTTGGCGGGATGGGCGCCTGATCGAACCGGCCCGGCAGACTGGACGCATGAAAAAAGAACGGCCGGGCGCCTTTGGCGAACCCGGCCGTTTCCATGCCTGGGCGGAGGGGCTGAAGGCCGCTACCGCTCCGGCTGATTGCGCTGTTCTCCGCGTCAGTCGAGCAAGCCTGAATCTCCCGACGAACCGTCTCCCCCGGAAGAGGGCGATGAGAGATCCAGCCCCGGAATATCTACCTTGAGGGTCGAATCGACGGCAGGCTTGTCGCCGTAGAACTGGACCTGACTTCCCAGGCTATCGATGAGGCTCTTGTCCCTTTCCCTGCCTGCCTGGTGGATGTCGCAGGTGCGGTTGGGCTGGGTTCCCTCGAGGAAGAGGAGATCCTCGGTGCCTTCATTGCAGGCTTCGGTGGGCAGGAGCCCCGAGACGGCGCAGACCCTGACGGAGACGAGGCCTGTCTGGGGCCGCGCGAAGGCCTTGTACGGGAAGCCCCGGTGTATGTCCCTCATGTATTTCGCCCAGACATCTCCCGCGATGGCCGCTCCCGACTGGCTGATGCCGAGGGAGTTGCCCGCCTTGTCGAAGCCGAACCAGATGGCCGTCGTCATGAAGGGCGTGAAGCCCACGGTCCAGGCGTCGGCCCAGTTCTGGGTCGTGCCCGTCTTGCCGGCCGCGGGTATGGTGTACTTCTTGCCGTCCTGGTCCTTGTAGGTGAAGATCTGGCCGGCGTTCGTCGGATACTGCAGGGTGCCTGACCATACGACCCGCTGGAGCATGTCCACCATGATGGCCGCGGTCTGCGGCGTGATGAGCTGGATGGCCTGGCCCTTCTTCTTCTGCGCCGTCCGTATATCCTTTTCCGGCTCGAGGATGATGCGCCCGTTCCTGTCCTCTACGGACCGGATGGCGATCGGATCCACCTGCCTGCCCTGGTTGGCGAATATCGAGAAGGCCCTCGCCATCTTGAGCGGCGAAACCTGGGCTATGCCGAGACCGAGGGGATAGAAGCGCGGGAAAGTCCGGCGTATCTCCGCAGGGTCCGTGATGTCGAGGAGGAGGGCCGCCCGGTCTATCGCGGCGTCGAACCCTATGGAGTCGAGGATCTTGAGCGAGGGGACGTTCATCGAGTGGGCAAGGGCGTACCAGGTGAGTACGGGTCCCTTCCATTCGCCCTTGTAATTCAGCGGGATGTAGGGCGTGCCATCCTCGTTGTAGAAGACGACGGGGCTATCGTAGATCAGCGTGCCTTCCGTGAACTTGCGCGAGTCGATGGCTGCGGAATAGTAGAGCGGCTTGAAGCAGGATCCGGGCATCAGCCTGCCCTGGGTCGCGCGGATGAGCTGGTTGGAGCGGCCGAATTCCGAGCCTCCCACAAGCGCCTTGATGTAGCCCGTCTCGACCTCGATGGTGATGAGGGCGCCTTCTACCGTCGATTTCTCGAGGCCCGCCTTGAGCTTGCCATAGCTTGCGTTCGCCATGGATTTGAGGTCGGAAATGCCGAAAAGCAGGGCGGCCGCGTCGACAGCCGGGTTGACCCTCGTCTGGTAGTAATCGAAGACCTTGCTCTGGGCCTTGCCTTCGGAGGCGAAGAGGGGCTCGAGGTCGAAACCCATGCCTAGAAGCTCGACGATGGGCGCCCAGGTCCTGTCCGCTTCGGCGAGCCGCACGGTGCTTTCCTGCTGGAAGACCCGGTTGGCGTTCTCGATGCCCTGCTTCATGTAGGCGTCCGCAGAGGCCTGCATGTCGAGGTCGAGGGTCGTGTTGACCACGAAGCCATCCTTGTAGAGGTCGAGGGAGCCATAGAGCATGTCCTCGAGCTCGCGGAGGACGTATTCGCTGAACCAGGGCGCCTTGTCGTCGCGCGAGTAGAAGGCGCTCGAGGCCTCGCGGGTATAATCGAAATTGTCCCAGTACTCGGCGAAGCTCTCGTCTGCGTCGGCCTTCGTGCAATCGCCTGCGGCGACCATCTGGTCGAGGATTTCCCGCGACCGCGCCTTGGCGTTGTTGGGCTTTGAGATGGGATTGTAGAGTGCGGGACTCGAGAAGAGGGGGACGAGGACGGCTGCCTCGGCAAGGGTCACGTCCTTGGCCGAATGCCCGAAGTAGAATTTGCTTGCCGCCTCGACGCCGTAGCAGCCCGCGCCCATGGGCATGTTGTTGATGTAGATCTCGAGGATCTCTTCCTTGGTGTAGCGTCGTTCGATCTGGAGGGCCCACCAGAGCTCGGCGAGCTTGCGCTTGATGCTGTAGTCCCTGCGGTCGACATAGCCGAGGAGTCCGGCGACCTGCTGGGTGATGGTCGAGCCTCCGCCGAGCGACTGGCCCGAGACCTTGCCCCAGACGGCCCGGAGGATGCTTTTCATCGTGAAGCCGGGATGGCTGTAGAAAGTCTTGTCTTCCCTCGTGATGATGGCGTCGATGAGGTGCTGGGGAAGGTCCCGAACGGAAACGAGCTCGCGCTTTTCGTCCGAGTAGAACTCGGTTATGAGCCTTCCCTTGCTGTCGAGTATCTTGGTCGGCAGTGAGGGCTTGAGGTCAGTGAAATTCTCGGTGGCGATATTGTTCCTGGTCGCGGCGATCGCGGCTCCGACCGCGATGCCGAGCAGTACGGCCGCGACGGCAGCGATGATGATCAGTATCTTGGCCGCTTTGCCAGGCCGGGTTGTGGACGGCATATTGCCCTTAGGGTACGCGAATGGCCGAGGCTTGGTCAAGTTGACCGCCCCGCGCCGCCCTTGTGCCCGGAGCTGCGGCAATATTCCCGGATATTCCCGAACGGCTCAAGGGCGACCGAAGCGTTTCGAGGCACTCCGCGCCTTTGGAAGGAAAGGGCCCGGGGAAGGGAAGCTTCCTGCACAATCGGGGTCCTGTAGTACTGCGGTGTATTTCATGTCTTTGGAAGGAAAGGGACCGGGGAGGGGAACCTTTCGGAACTTCGAAAGGTTCCTCTCCCCGACAGAAAAAGAAAAGGCCGGTTTGGGGAAAACCGGCCAGCCCATAGCGGGTGTCGGAAGTCAACCATAGTGAACTGGGAGGGGAACTATGATCTCGTCCGACAACCCTAATATCGGCTAGGGCACCTTTCAATTTAATCCAGAAAGCGTTTTTTTTAAAGGAATTGCCGTTTGGCGCGCCAGATAAATATAAGGAAGGTACCTATTCCGCTTCCGTCTTCCGATACAAAAGAGGGTTGTTGATATATATGCCCCTTTCCCGTATATTCTTACGCGTAGTTTCACGGATGGTTGACGCTGTTTGCCATATTTCGCGTTTCCATGGCTTCGCGTTGACATTCGATATGCATTTGGGTATTGTATCAGTATAAAATTATAGAAATCCGTATCCCGAAAGGGCTGCGGTCGTCCGGCAGCGCCGGAATGATCCGAACTAACCTGCGCTCCCTGCCCTCCGTGTGGAGGGCCCATGGGCAGTAGCAAAAGTCAGGAGGAGCGGAAATGAAAGTAGCCATCAACGGTTTCGGCAGGATCGGACGCCTGGTCTTCCAGGCCATCGTCGACCAGGGCCTTCTCGGCAAGGACAAGATCGACGTGGTCGCGGTGGTCGACATCTCCACCGATGCCAAGTACTTCGCCTACCAGCTCAAGTACGATTCCATCCACGGCCGCATGAAGGCCGATATCTCCTCGAAGAAGAGCGACGCCTCCCTGGCCGAGGATGATACCCTCGTCGTCAACGGCCACGAGGTCAAGTGCGTCATGGCAGAGAAGGAGCTCAAGAACCTCCCGTGGGCCAAGCTCGGCGTCGAGTACGTCATCGAGTCCACCGGCCTCTTCACCGACGAGAAGGCCTTCGGCCATCTTGATGCCGGCGCGAAGAAGGTCATCATCTCCGCCCCCGCCAAGTCCAAGGACGAGACGAAGAAGATCCCGACCTTCGTCATGGGCGTCAACCACGAGAAGTACGACCCCGCCAAGAACAATGTCGTCTCCAACGCGAGCTGCACGACCAACTGCCTCGCGCCCGTGGTCCACGTCCTCATGAAGGAAGGCATCGGCATCGACCGCGGCCTCATGACCACCATCCACTCGACCACCGCCACCCAGAAGACGGTCGACGGCGTGTCCAAGAAGGACTGGCGCGGCGGCCGCGCTGCCTCCAACAACATCATCCCCTCGACCACCGGCGCAGCCAAGGCCGTCGGCGAGGTCCTCCCCGAGACCAAGGGCAAGCTTACCGGCATGTCCTTCCGCGTCCCGACCCTCGACGTCTCCGTCGTCGACCTCACCTTCACCGCGGCCCGCGACACCTCCATCGAGGAGATCAACAGCCTCCTCAAGAAGGCCAGCGAGACCTACATGAAGGGCATCCTCGGCTTCTCCGACGAGGAGCTCGTGTCCACGGACTACATCCACGACAACCGCTCCTCGATCTACGACAGCCTCGCCACCCTGCAGAACAACCTGCCCGGCGAGAAGCGCTTCTTCAAGGTCGTCTCCTGGTACGACAACGAGTGGGGCTATTCGAACCGCGTGGTCGACCTCCTCAGGTACATGGGCTCGAAGAAGTAAGGCTTAAGAACGCATAACGCAAAGACAAAGGCTGTCCGGGCCCGTTCCTGGGCAGCCTTTTCATTAGGCACTGGACAAAGGAATACCACAGAGGCACAGAGACGCAGAGGGAATATGGGAGAGGACGGGGAAATTGCGAACGAGAGGAGAAGGATAATGATTATCCTTTCTGCGCTTCAGATACTTCGCGATAGCATCCCTCAT
>Ga0209099_1000713_pt1 | contig 38156 bp, 34 predicted proteins | sample AD_JPNHW2_MetaG_FD_184430 | JGI IMG/M metagenome (GOLD analysis project Ga0209099, IMG submission 184430) | Active sludge microbial communities of municipal wastewater-treating anaerobic digesters from Japan - AD_JPNHW2_MetaG (SPAdes) (version 2) | ecosystem: Engineered > Bioreactor > Anaerobic...
AGGCGATCGCGCGGCTGATCAGAGAGAATCTCTCCTCAAAGGACAGAACCACGGTCTCACGCTTGAAGTTATGCCTTCCGTTGGGGAGGAATACGACTTTGGCGACTCCGGACAGAGAGAGGATCTCTTCCGCGAGATGCAGATGCCCGGTGTGAATCGGGTCAAAGCTCCCACCGAGAAGGGCTATGCTGCCTGTCAGGAGGTCATTGGTCATGTGTCGGGCTTATTTGAGCTTCTGGCTTAGCTTCCGGGTCTCTTTGGAATCCGGGTATTTATCCTGAAGCGCAAGGAGGTGGAGCTTCGCTCCATCGATGTTTTTCTGTTCCCTGAGGATCTTTCCGGAATAGTAATGCGAAAGGCGGTCGAGTTCATCGGTGTTGCCCAGTTCGGTGACCTCTGAGAAATACATCAAAGCGGAGCTGTAGTCCTTCATCATGTAATAGATGTAGCCATTGAGATACTTCTTCTGGATAAGCTTGAATTGGGCTTTGCGAACGTATTCTACTGCCTGTGAATACATGGGATCAGAGGGGTATTTCAGGACGAAATTGCGAAACGCGTCGATGCAATTGAGCGTCAAAGTCTGGTCATATTGGGCTGGAAGAGATTCCTCGTAGTAGCAGACAGCGATCTGATACATAGCTCTATTCACATCAGTATGCTGAGGGAAGGTCTTGGTGAATTGCTCATAGCGCTGACGGGCGTCCGTGAAACGGTTTACGGCAAAATAGCTGTCCGCGAGACGCATCAGAGCGTATGCTGTCTGTCCGGATTTGCGCTCGAAGGATACCTCGTCGTAGAGGACTGCGGCACGGGCATACTTCTTGGCGTTAAACAGGGAATCAGCCGCCGCGACCTTGTCCGTAACGTCCTTGTAAACAACGTTGCGGCTGCAGGCAGTCAGTCCCATGATGATGAGGGTCACGATTATCAGAGATCTCTTCATTAAATCAATCCTTGTCGGTTATTGTGAGGTCCACAGTAGAAAAACGAGTGAGGCAACTGCCAAAGAGGCAAAAAGTGGCTCAAACCAGCGTAGTTTAGGGCTTCTTTTGCGATCGGCATCGGGAACATCCCGGACGATGGAAAACTCATCCATGGTCTTGAGCTGATAGTCAGGCAAGCTGATCTGTTTGATGATAAAGCGGTTAACTTGGCGTTGATCTTGTTTGTAGGAGAGGAAACTCTTGCGATCCACGACGTCCCAGCTGACTTCATTGGAGATCTGGACAAGCTTTGCCCGGCTGAGATTGTATTTTTTGAGGTCGTAAGTCGTGAGTTCCGGATAGGCATTCAGGGAATCGGTTGGTACCTCCGGGGACTGGGCATCCTGCATCACCTCTCTGATATCCGCGCCTTGCGAGAGCAATGCGCTACGCAGAGAAGGATCGAGCACGGGTGTCCATTCCCCGGCGGTAAGTTCTATGAATATCGGTTCTGAGACGTCAATGACTTCCGTGATGCGTGCCGTCACCTCTTCGATATCGGCTTTCGCGATCGCCGCGGAAAGCTGGCAACCCACGGAAAGGGTCAGGATCAGCAGAACCAGGACTTTGTGCATTCGGAGCTTACTTGAATCCCTTGATCAGTCTGTCCACCAGCTTCATATTCGTATAATCCGGGTGGACGTTCTTGAATTCGCTAAGCTCGGTCTTTGCCATAGCGACATCGCCGAGATTGGCGTGGCACATGGCGATCTTGATCTGAGCGTCTTTAGCTTTGTGGCTCGTGGTGAAGTTGTCCGAAACATACTGGAATTGACGGATGGCTTTCTCGTAATTCTTACCGGCATAGTAGCTTTCGGCGATCCAGTAATAGGCGTTCGGGGTCAGTTCATGATCAGGATATGCCTTGGTGAAGGCATCGAGGCTGATGATGGCTTGCTCGTATTTGCCCTTGTCATAGTAGGCTTTGGCATTGTTGTAGCTGTTCCAGGCACGGTCTGTCCTGGCTTTGCCGACGGCAGTCTTGGAAGTCACGGCTTCAAGATCGTTCGCGACGACGATAAGCTCAGAGGCGATTCCGGTCACGTTCTGGCGAACTGCGGTGAGTTCTCCCCCAACGTCGTTCTTGGTGCTGTGCAGGGCAAGCTTCATCTCTTCCAGCTTGGAGTCCATAGCGGTGAGTTTAGCTTTGGTTTCATCACGATTGGCTGCCAGATCGGCATCGACAGAAGCAAGCGTGTTGTCCGAAGTTTCCCTGATCATCTTCTGCAGGTTGTCAATGTCTCCTTCGAGATCAGCCACGATGTTGATCACTTCCGCCATGCTCTCATGCTCGTTCTGGAGCTTGCTTTCGATCGCTTGAAGGCGACCGGCTGTATCCAGAGTGTTGCCCTGAGTATCGGTGGTTGTGCCACTATAATTTTGTTGGAGCTCAGTGAGCTTGGATTGTCCTTCCTGAAGATTGGCATCACCTGTCTGAGTGCTTCCGGTATTTTTGGAATACTTGCTGTCAATGGCGTCGAGCTTTTCCTGAGAGAGAGCGACGTTTGATCTAAGCGCTTCTATCCTCTGATCTAGGTCGATAAGGGCGTCTTCATTGAAGGTGATAGTGTTGTTCAGGTCATCTTTAAGTTCCGTAAATTCAGCTTTCTGGGCTGTTGTCACGGTGTTGATCTCAGTGATCTGATCGTTGATCTGGCCGATCCTGGTTTCCGTCTGGGCTATCTTCTCATTGGTCTGGAAGAGCTTATCTTTGGCTGCCTGGATCTCGGCATCGGTCATCTCGGAATAATCAGCGAATTCAGAGCGCATTTCTGCCAGATCTTGATTGGCTGAGCCGAGATCTTCCTTGAGAACAGCAAGTTCATCATTCAGATCCAAGAGCATCTTTTCAACTGATTGATTGTTCAGCTCGTATTCTTCACGAAGCTGATCAAGATTATCGACATTCTTCATCTGCTGGAACTCAATGCGTCCAATACGCTGTTTCTCAGCTTTGAAAGTTCGATTGCTAACACACCCGGCGAGGAGAGTAATCGCGAAGATTACAACAAGCAACTTTCTCATATTTTGCTCCTTTTCATGATTCACTACAAATCATAGATTGCTTTATTTAGTTTGAGACTAAAAATACCTTGTATCCTTTATACGTGGAATAGAGGTCTGCTTTACTGCATAACTCGTAAAGAGAGTGCATTCCCATTAGACCTGTTCCGCAATCGAGCACTTCCGCGCCGAGATTGGCAAGGATGTAAGCAATAGTACCACCACCGCCTTCATCGACCTTTCCCAGCTCTCCGCTCTGCCAGAAAACCCCGTTCTCATTGAAGATGCGGATGACTTTGGCGATGAATTCGGCATTGGCGTCGTTGCAACCTGACTTTCCACCGCTACCGGTGAACTTGGAAACACCGATACCATGACTGAAGATAACGGCATTCTGACGCTCGTGTACGCCGGGATAGTTGGGGTCAACAGCGACGGTCACGTCACCCGAGAGGATCTGAGCGTTCATGAATGCCTTGCGGAGTTCGACGCTGCCATTGCTCTCACCATTGTGTTCCATGAGCGAAGCGATGAAGTCCTGAATGAAGATCGAGTGCGCGCCTGTCGCTCCCTGGCTGCCAACTTCCTCTTTATCGGAGAAATAGACGATCATTGTGCGTTTTGGCTTCGCGTCGGCGCTATCGAGCATGGCTTTCATAGCAGTATACGCGCAAATTCTGTCGTCCTGACCATATCCCACGACCATGCTGGCGTCCAGGCCGGCGTCACGGGATTTGTAGGCGGGAACAAGCTCTAACTCAGCGGAAAGGAAGTCCGGTTCAATGATGCCGTACTTTTCGTTCAGGACTTTGAGAGCGTAGGCTTTGAGCGCTTCTTTCTCTTCCGTCTCGGGCTCGATCATCCCGCTGAACACGAGGTTCATCTTCGAAGCGTCGATGGCGTCCGCGAGGTTCTTCGTGTATTGCTCCTTGCGAGCAAGGTGAGGTAACAGATCAGGAATAATGAACACGGGCTCATCATCTTTCTCACCGATGGAGACGTTCAGCAGACTGCCGTCAGCTTTGATGACCACACCGTGCAGAGAAAGGGGGGTTGAGACCCACTGATATTTCTTTATGCCGCCGTAATAGTGAGTTCTCATGCAGGCTGTGGCACTGCCGTTATCCTCATACAGCGGGTTTTGCTTGAGGTCAACGCGTGGCGCGTCGATATGAGCTGCGACCATGTTAAACCCCTTACTGATAGGCTCAGAACCGATGATCGCCATAGCTATGGTCTTGCCGCGGAAGATACTATACACACGTTTCTGCGATTTCTTACCGGTTAGTGTGGTGAATTTCGCCTTGTGCAACTGATCAACCGTGTAAGCGATCGTCTCACGCACCGTCTTCGCGCTGTCCAAAAAAGCGCGATAGTCTTTGGAAAAGCCCAGGGCTGCCTTTTGCTCGTCAGCCGAAGCATCTTTCCAGAAGTTCTTACGGTCGTAGCACACTGGTTTATTTGCTGTTTCTTTTTTCTTCATTGATTTGCTCCGTTTATCTTTTATTATTTGATTTCTTTGATTTCCAACCGTCGCTCACCCATTGGGGCTTTTACGATGGCGATCTGTCCTATCTTCTTTCCGAGGAGAGCAGCGCCGATAGGGGAGACCACTGACACTGCCATCAGGTTCTCTTCCTGGGAGAAGCTGAGTTCTTCGACACCGACGATCCGATACCAGATCTCTTCCAGAGTCTCGATATCGATCGCCAGGCAATAGGCGCCAAAGCGAACCATATCTTTAGGGATAGCAGTACTATCGATGACCTTGAGCTGCGCAGCCCTGCGTCTCAGATAGTCGATCTCGGAGTCGATGGCACGCTGACTTTCCCGCGCTGCCTTGTATTCCGCGTTCTCACTCAGGTCACCGAACTCTCTGGCAATTGCCAGGGATTTGATGACTTTTGGTCTTTCCTCGTTCATGAGGAAGCCAATGCGGCGCTGGAGTTTCTCCATGCCGTCCGAGGTGATAAATACTGTCAGATCCATATCTTATGCTTTCTTCTTCAGGATGGCGCGATGTGCGGTGACGGCTGCTTTTTTTACTCTGGCGTTTCCGCTTTTCGACCAGTTTTCCAGGATTCGTTCGAGATCGGGATGGTACTCCGTGAGCGAGCCGCAGATCAGTTCCACGATCTGGGGATCGCGATTGTTTTCATAGCTTTGCACCAGCTTGATATAGAAGTCAAAATCCAGTTTGGCAACCGTCTTGATCAGAATAACATGGTCGGCAAATGCTTCTCCCAGAGGATAATACCACTGGTGCTGATAATGACTGAAGACTTCCTTGCTCAGTTCCGGAATGCGTTTGATCAGCTTGATCAGAGTGTTCATCGCCTGATGCCGTAGCGGCTCATGCGCATCCTTACTCCAATTGTAGATGTAATTAATATACTTCTCGGGATGCTTGCGCAAGAGCGGAAGCATGACCTTGTCCATTATCGAGTTGATCTCCGGGGAGCCGGCATCCCGCATGGCTTCTTCCAGCATGGGAAGATAGACCAGAGGCTTCTTGGGGATGAGTTTACTCATTATTTGAGTAAACGCCAGATGCCCGTATTCTCCCTTTTTCTTCCAGAGATGACGGAAGAAGGGTATAAACTGCTCATGAGTTTTTCCCAGCTTCTGCACGATCGCGTTGGCGACGTGTATGATCACATCGTGAGGGATCTTACCATTGACCCTTTCCGGATAAGCTATAAAGATAATCTCAAAATCATAGTCTTTATTCGGCAGCTTCGTGCTCAGGTAGTCCGCGGTATCCTTGTTCAACCTCTCTTTCCAGTCTATGGTAAGCATCTATCTCTCCTTATCTTTATATTTATTCTCAGATATCACGGATCGCATCTGGCAATAAACTGTCAAGGGAAAAATGCACCAACGCACTCCCTGCTTAGCGCACAGCAGATTAGCTCCTCCAGCGCAGGTTCTCTGACTCGGTGAGAGACTCCGGAGGATTCAGAAAGGGGTGATGGCTGTCCGATTCTTACTTCCGATACTTCTCAACCCATTTCAGCTCAGGTTTTTCCAGCAGTGAATGCCAGAGATACTTCTCGATCTTTTCTCTCAGACTGTCATCGATGCCCCTTGCCACGGGATAGTAGCGGGAATTGAGGATGTGATCCAGCAAGGTGACGGTCGCCTCATACACATCTTGAAGGCCATAGGGACTGGCGTTGCGCGCTTTATCATCTTCCGTGTGGCAGTAGAAGAGACCGCTTCCGCCGACTCTGGCGAGGTTGAGAGATGGCACTTCGTAGGTGGAGAATGGCATGCAGTCGCTGCTATAGATATTTAGCGTTTCTGAGAAGAGCATGCCGTTTTCTTTGAGCAATCCCCCAGCGTATCCCATAAGTTCTTTGGTGCCAAGGACAAACATGACGTTCCGCCCGATAGGATCTCCAGCCAGATCGACGTTTATCACCAACTTCAGGCGAGCTTGGATTTCTTCTTCATGCGCCTTCGCATAGGCAAAACTGCCCAACAGCCCCAATTCCTCACCTGAAAACCAGATGATCCTGAGGTCTCGTTCCGGCTTGTGTTTGCTGAAATATTCCGCGGCTTTGAGCAGACAAACACTGCCTCCACCGTTGTCGCAAGCGCCGTGAGAACGAGCGACAGTGTCATAGTGCCCCACGAGGAGTGTCAAAGAACTCTCATTTCCTTTGCCCTTGATATCGACAACGATGTTATGAGCCGTCTTCTTCTCCGTTTTCTGCCTGATCTCCAGCTTGATCATCCTGCCATCGTGTTTCATGAGTTTCTCCGCAAAATCGTAGCTGATCATGACGATGGGGAAGATCTCCTTCTTATCACGGTTCTGCCTGTGTGAGAAGGAATAAGCCTTCTTGAGAGGGGAGGATATCCCGATGAAGGCTTTGACCCCGGAATTCTCATAGAGCTCATAGATCCTGCGGTCGCTGTGATAAAAGAGCACGATCTTGTCTTTGTACATGCCCGGATTGAGCATTAGAGCGTCAGCATTTTCGAGGAAGACCATTTCGCCTTCTATGACGCAGTCTCCGCAGAGTCCATAGGGGGTTGCTTCCCATTTTCTTTCTCCTACAGTGACGATCGCTGTGCCGGATTCAAATCCGTTCAGCTCGAATGATTCCAGGCCGGGCTCGAGCCCCAGAGTCCGCAGATGTTGGCTGATGACCCCGATCCCTTTTTTCTCTCCTTCGGTTCCCGCAAGGCGTTCAAAATCCAGACTTTTAAGCAATTGATAGAGATTCATGATGACTCCTGATGTTCATTTATAGTAATATTGTCATTGATCCGCTGTATAAGTTCTCTCGCCCGTCCCGGATCGATCCAGATATGCTGCGATCCGGCTGAATATGTAATACACTTCTTCATCCGAGAGCCCCGATCCCAGATAGTAAACGCCGTCCATACTCTTGATCACGACTCCTTTCGAACGGTGGAATCTCCCAATCAGCGACATCAACCGGCTATCAGGAATCCCCCGGGCAAGATCACTGTTTCGCTGTTCCGCGGATCTTCCGCGTTGGACGGAATAATAGGCAGATTCGGCAGTATTATAGTCCACAGCGACGATTCTATCCCGCGCAATGAACTTCCTGTCGTTGGCTTTATTGCCGCCGTTATCCAGAGAGATCCCTTCCCTGTCGAGGGACACCTGCATCTGCTTATTTGAAGATCTGCGTCTGCCTGCTATCACTGTGATCAGGGGGATCACGATAAAGAAGACCAGAAAGAAGCCTCCGAAGGCCATCTGCACAACGACCGGCGTATCGGTTTGCCGAAAGATACCGAAAAAGATTCTGCCAAAAACGATCAGCATCAGCAGTGGAATGATGAATTGCAGATAACCCAATCCCGGAGCCAATGTCGAGGGGATGGTCAACAGGAGTCTATTGTCCTCTTCGACGATCCTGCTTCTCAGGTTTGCCGGAACCGGAGGTTCTTTCCCAGCCTCAATTTTCGGGAGCAGGACTTGTGATCCAGGAACAGTCTTCTCCAGAGCATGATCGGAGCTCAGATCCTCCAGGTCATAGCGTAGAAACTCACTCAGCAAACTACCCTGCATCACCGCGTCCGCATAGTTTGAAACTTCGCAAAGAACCAGATCTCTTCCCGGATCGATACTCTTCAGCGAGATGGGATACGTCTCTGAACTATCCGAATCCCCGGCTTTATAGCCAATGATCACGGTATCGTAATTTGACAACTGATAGATAGTTGTACGCATTGGACGGAGCAATCCCCAGGAAACCCAGATCTTTTGCTGAGTGCTGTCGATAGTTGTCCATATCCTGCTAAAGATCAGCGCGCCGCCTACAAGACTGAATACAATCCCCATAAAGCCTACTATCAGCAAAGCCCACCAGGGAACCTGAGTAGCATTGCTCATGGGGATGATTGCTATAGATATCATCAGCATGAACAGCCCCGCCATGAAGAACGGCAGTCCAAAGAGACTGAGACAGCCTCCACCCCTGCGCATCTCCAGACGGTCCGGCGCTGCTTTGTAAAAGAATGTTCCGGTGATTACTTTTCTCATGCTGATCTGCCTCACAACAAGCGAGTTTTTCTAGAACGTTCAGCTTCGCCTTCTCCCTTAAATATGTCAAGGAAAATCAAGCCAGGCTCTCATCCGTGCAACCAGTATCAGGCAGAACTATCCTAATAAACAAGCATCGTCCTCGTGAACAGAATGATTCCCCGTAGTAATACTATCAATGAAAACTATTATCTTGACATAATACTATCCATTGATAGTGTGAGCCAAAATCTACTGGAGGTAATCATGAGAGAGCTCACAAATGCTGAAGCAGCCTTGCTTGGACTGCTTGCCGAAGGTGCCAGGCATCCGTATCAACTGGAGAAAGATGTTCAATACCGGGATATGCGCTCCTGGACCGATCTTTCCATCTCCTCTATCTACAAGCTGTTACGTCAGCTGGAGGTTGATGGTTGCGTCGATCTTTCCCGGGACGTGACGGAGAACAACCGTATGCGTAAGATCTACAGCATCACCGATCTGGGACGCAAAGCACTGGAAAAGAAGATATCCTCTCTGCTCACGGAAGGAGAGCACTGCAAATGGCAGGTGGACGTCGGGATCTACAACTTCGTGATCATCCCCGTGGAAAAACGGAGACAGCTGTTGGAATCCTACATTCAGGCAATGGAAGCGAAAGTTAAATGCTACAAGGAGCTTGAGGACTTTATGGGAGATGACGGATGCCCCGCTTGGCATAGGGGAGTTTCCCGCCGGCCGCAATTCATTTACGCGGCTGAGATCGAATGGGCAAAAGCCTTTATCCAGGAATTGGAACAAAAGAATGAGATCTGATCGGCACGGAGTATTCCCGGGTAGGATGCAATTGATCTAACTGACTATAAACCTGTATCTTAATGGCATCATTCCGGTATCATATCCTGTCCTGACAGGATATGATACCGGAATGATGCCGAGATGATGTTGATAAGAGTTATCGGGGTGAGTGTCATGGGAGAGCAGGGCTTCGTCCCTGCTGCTAGAGCACCGTAGTGGCGCTCGCCGTAGCGCCATAACCGTTTGAGAACACTGTAGTGGCGCTCGCCGTAGCGCCATTTTTGTATTGAGAAATACTTTAGAGTATCGAATAATCGGTAACACTGGCTTTAGCCGGTCGTTGTGCCGGATTGATCCGGCACCAACGCACTCATGAACGAATCTATAGCTGTTCATTATTCGAGCAAAACTAGCTTGGTCACACCGACTAAAGTCAGTGTGACGACCGGCTGAAGCCAGTGATACCGCTATGAGCAATGGTCGTTATGAGCGCAGACCAGAGATCCTAAGGCACAAAAAAAAAGAGGCGCTACAGCGAGCGCCTCAACGATATGGTCTATCCTCTATTTATAGAGGCAGTGATAGGCAGTCTGTTCTTTGACGATGAGCTTGAATTTCTTGTCCTTATCAACGATGAAGGTCTCGCCTTTGCCGTAGGTTTTCCACTCGGTCTGATCGGGAAGGAGGACAGTGAGCGCGCCGGAGATGACCGTCATATATTCGATCGTAGAGGTGCCAAATTCGTATTCGCCAAGATCCATGACGCCGACGGTGGAGGTTCCTTCACCATTCTCGAGAGCGATGGATTTGACCTGCTCATTAAAGTAGCTGTTGCTTTTTAACATGGGTTGATCTCCTTAGACTTTTATCTTCAAATCTTCGAGCTGTAGTTTCCAATATTTGGTGTCGTGATCCAGCAGGAGATAGCCCTGACGTTCACGCAGCCGGGAATAGATATACTTCTTGGCTTCGAAAGTTTGTTTACGGTTGACGTCATAGGCAGAGGTTATCGCCGGAGAAGTGTGGAACTTAGTGGCAATGATATCGCCTGGATAGACGCAAAAACCGTCCGCAGCCTCGATCTCCACGATCTGACTGCCGATGGTATGACCTCCGACCAGCTTGACCGAGACGCCCTCGCAGATCTGCGCATCCCCATCCAGCAGCTCAAAGTTTCCTTCGCTCTCGAGGAGCGCGAGCTGATGATCAAAGGCATAGGCAGCCTGATTCAAACCGTCCGGATTCTTCGCCATGTTCCATTCTGACTTCTGGATCCAGTACTTCGCCTTGGGAAAGGTCAGCCTGTCCACTTCACCGAAACCTGTGACGATTCCGCCCGCGTGGTCAAAATGCAGGTGGGTCATGATCACGTCCGTGATATCAATGTCCCTGAGCCCCAGTTCCGAAAGCGCGAAGGGCAGGAGAAATTCAGAGGGCTGATAGATGTCCTTTTGCTTGTCCGAGAGACGATTGCCCAAACCCGTATCGACCAGGATCGCCCGGTCGTGATCCATGATAAGAAGCAAATTCAGATCCATCTGCTGGCGTCGGCGTTCGTCAGTTGGAGTGGTCTTTCCCCAGATCGCCCAGGGCAGAACTCCCATCAAGGCTCCACCGTCCGACCAATAATGACCGGCGTGCACCCTGTGAACTATCTTAGGCATCAGCCTTCTTCCGGTTGTTATTACGGCGGGGCGGACGCTTTGCCTGAGGAGCAGGTTTATCCTGCGCAGGACGTTCGGCTTTCTGCGGTCTGTTCTGCTCTTTTTGATGCGGTTCAGGCTTGTGCGTAGCGGGTTTGCCGTGTTTCGTCTGTGCCAGGGCTTCTTTGTCTGACTGCTTGGAGGAGAAGACCACGACGCGCTTCTTGTCTCCTTCGCCCACGGTGAGGGTCTTGAGACCGCGGGAGCGTTCGATATAGCGATGGATGACTCTTCTGTCTCCGGAGCTCATCGGTTCCAGAGTGAGCGGCTTGCCGTCTTTCTCGACATTCTTGATCTGAGGAATGAACTGCCGGAGGAAGGTTGCTTCCCGGCGTTCACGATAGCCTTCGGAATCCAGATAGACCCGGTCTAGCTTGCGGTCACTTTCATAGACGCGATTGACCATGAATTGGATCGTTTCCAGCATTGAGCCGTTCTTGCCGATCAGGAAGCCCGGATCGTTGCAGCCCTTGATCTCGATATAGACGCTTTTACCCTCGGTCTTGCTCAGGACCTGGGAATAGCCCACGCCCATCTTGCTGAGGAGTTGTTCCACGAAACTGCGAATCCGGTCTTCGATCTCAGGCTGATAAAACCTGATCTTAGCCTCTCGTTTGCCGATGAGACCCAGGAAGCCGGAGGACGGTTTGCTGAGTATGTCATACTTCAGTTCCCAGTCCTTGATGTTGTTTTCTTTTCGGTATTGCCGGATGACTTCTTCGATCGAGGCTCCGGTCTTCTCAAGTGTGATCATTGAGATTCCTTTTGTTTAAAATGCTTCTGCAAGTAGTATTGCTGGACGACAGAGAGGATATTGAAAGTGGTCCAGTAGAGGACAAGACCGCTCGGCATGCTGCGGAAAATGAAGAACATCATGATCGGCATCAGCCAGGTCATCATCTTCTGGCTCTGCGCTGCGGCTTTTTGTTTTTCGTCCATTTCGCCCTCAGCCGGTTTGGGAGGACGCATCATCAAGCTCTGGATGATCATAAATACTGCCATCAGAATCGGTAAGATCATCAAATGGTCTGGTTCCGAAAGATCGGAAAGCCAGCCAAAGAAATGCGCGTTGCGCATGTCCATCGAATAGCGAAGGACATTATAAAGTGAGAAAAAGATCGGCATCTGAATGATGAGAGGCAGACACCCGGAAAACGGCGAAGCGCCATTCTCCTTGTAAAGCTTGGACAGCTCGAGCTGCAAGGTCTTGGGATCATTCTTATACTGAGTTTGCAGTGCCTGAACCTGGGGCTGGATCCTCTGCATCTTGAGGCTGGCATCCATCGTCTTGTGAGTGAAAGGATGCAGCAATATCTTGATCACGATGGAGAAGATGATGATGACCACACCGTAATTGCTGATAAAGCTATGCAGGAAATTCAGGAACCAGGCGAAGATGGTATTCAGCCAGCGCAACCAGGCGGCACCGTGATCTGCCACGAGTTGCATCGATTTACCATAGGCTTTCATGATCTTATAGTCGGTGGGACCGGTGTAGATCAGGAAAGACTGCTGCCAAGCCTGTTTGTCCACGCCGAGATCGGACTTGATCCGGAAGGCGGGACTCTTGTTCGTATCAGAAACGAACGCTTCGTAACTATGGGTCAGGACGGGTTCGTTCTCTCTGATCGCGATGGCAAAATACTTCGAACGCACTGCTGCCCAGCCAAACGAATCAAATGAACCGTTGGGGTTCTTCTTGAGTTTGGGGAGGGTGAACTTCTGCTGTTCGTTGGAGGCAAAAAGCAGGAACTGATAATCCTGCTGTTTGGACCGCAGATTCTCTTCCGTATCGGCAATGCCGGAACCAAAATCCAGCATTGTGCCACGGATCATGCCAAAATCGCGTATCGAGATATCGAGTTTTATCCCATATTGCGGGTCGAGAGTATAGCGCTTTTCCACAACAGGATTCTGTGCTGTTCCCAGATAGAACACTACCATCGAGGAATCTGTGGCTACCCGGTGGTTGAAGAGAACCTGGGAAAGGTCTGTTTCTCCCTTACCGGTGAGGATCTTCATCCCCGCCAGAGATGCGCCGGTATTGACCAGTTTGACGGGCTTCTTGTCACGATTCAGAAACTTGGGGATCTCGACCTGGGAGATGACACCACCCTGATTGGAGAAGGTGACGTTCATCATGCTGTTCTTGACTTGAACCGTAGTTCTGGTCGTTCCCGGAGTAAGGAGTGAATCGACAACCGCCGGAACGGTCGCAAGGCTGTCTTTCTTTGCCGGGATAGGGGCTTGGGATTGAGGAGCGGCAGCCTTTGCGGCAGCCTTTTCCTCATTCAATTGGGCTTGCTTGACTCGTTGAGGTTTCCAGACGAACTGGTCAAAGACCAGGAACAAGGCAAGCATGAGTATCAGGGCATAAAGTGTTTTCTTATCCACGATTCCTCCTTAGGGAAGGGGATCATAACCGCCTTTACAAAAGGGGTTGCAGCGTAAAATTCGAGTTGTGGAAAGCCAAAGTGCCTTAGGCAGCGAGTACTTGCGGAACGCCGCGAGACTGTACGCGCTGCAGGAAGGCTGAAATCTGCACGTGGGGGGCAGAATAGGTGAGATGAGGAGCTGATAGGCTCTGATCAAAATGATGAACAGACGGTTTGGCAAGCCAGAAATGAGCTTTAGGAGCCCGATCTGGCTTCCAGACCTAAGAGCATGTGATCGAGTTCGAGGCATAACTCGTCCCAACTGAGAACTCCTGCCCCTTTCCTGGCGACCAGGTTGATCTTGACCCGGGGTAGGGAGTTCCGTTGCTGAAACCAAGATTTGATCCGGCGTCGCAATCTGTTTCGACACACGGCATTGCCAATCTTCTTACTGATAGTGATCCCGAGGGCAAAACAGTCTTCACTTGCCAATGCCGGGACCAGAAAATGCGCCGTCCGAACAATATAACTGGGCTGAAAAAAAGTCTCGTATTCCTGATGCCTGGTAATTCTGCGCAGCATGGGTCATACGGACAAAGTCTTTCTCCCTTTGGCTCTGCGACGGGCTAAAACTTTTCTGCCGTTGTGGGTCGCCATACGGCTACGAAAACCGTGTGTGTTCTTGCGGCTGCGGTTCGAAGGTTGAAATGTGCGCTTCATTTATATCTCCTTAGGATAATTCAAATTTTTGGATAGAAAGCCATCTTTTTGGAGGGCTTTAGGATGTCAAGTGTTTTGAGAAAGTTACAATCCTTCCTGCGTTTCTATGTGTCAGCATACACAATCCGCGCCTGGAAACACCCTAAGATAAGCCCTGAAACATCAAAGCCCACTAAGGATCCTCTAAGGAGCCTCTTGGGTCGCCACCCAAGAACGACCCAAGAGGCTCCCAAGAGGCACCCAAGAGGCTCTCGGTGTGGCTTACTTGATTATGGTGAATTTACTAGATGTAATCGGCAGGCTTCCGTCCATGATTCTGACGAGATACACGCCGCTTTCGAGGTCAGTAGGAAGCTCCCACTGCTGCCCTCTGGCATTGTCTACTATTGCTATCTGATCCAAAAGCTGACCACGCAGATTGTAGATGTTCATGGACAGTTTGGCTGATTTGGGGAGATCATGGAATACAAAGTTGATGTTCTCTTTTGCCGGATTTGGATATGCCTGAACGGATACTATTCCCGGTGTGTCTAAAATGGGATCATAGTTGGATACTGCAGTGCCGTTTTCGTCGGCTTTGATGACAGTCATGGGATCTACACATAGGACAATATAACCCTGTTCGTCAACAAACAGTGGATTACTGCCATGACCAACATCATTGCCATAAGGATGTTGAAGGAAAATACTATTCCAAAGAATAGTGCCCGCTAAAGATATCTTATGCAACATGCCATAATCTTCCCATGGAAGAGCATGCCCACTAAACCATGCTTCAAGTAGAATAACACTACCATCAGGATACCCAACTACCGAAATATAAGGTCTGGTATACCCTAAAGCAGTGTAAATATTCCCACCAAGATAGACCCCGTTCTGATCATACATCTCTATGCTTCTAATCCCATCATGATATCCTAAAGCCGAGTATGTTCCATCTGGGTTGCACACAATATAGAAAACACGAGGCATAGGTGCGGGTATCTGATAGACCCATAAAGTATCTCCCAGTGGGTTCATGCGGACAATATCATCGCCTCCTGCGCAAATCACACCGCCATCAAGAGTTCTTTTAATATCGTTAAAACCTGTAGAATCTAGATCTTGAAATGTCTTCGACCACGTTATGTTGTAAGAAAAGTCCATTTTCATAATAATGAACTTAAGTGATTATACCCGCTCAAGACTATACCCTCATCCACCAATATCATAGTGCGGAGTTTTATCTGCTCCTCATTCGTAAGCAGAGTATCGACCATGATGCTATTTATCGGATTAAGCTGAGCATCATAGGTATAGAGAATATTTCGATGATACTCGGAACTGAGACCGTAGTACTTGTCAACACCGTTTGAGACGAGGCAGGTCAATGGTGGGTGGTCATAGGTATATTGATCATTGCGCCAGATGACCTCCCCTTCCGTTGATACCTTCCAGAATATATTCGTATATGAGTCTACTAAGAATTGATGAGTTGTAAGACCGCCCTGCATGATATATCCGCCATCTACAGAAGGGATGACGTTATAGGCATTTGCTACGGGATTATGTTCCCCTGCAGGGATTAGATCCTCCCACTCCAGGTGACGTACCCAAGTCTGTCCAAAAACACTGCTTGTGATAAGCACAAGCCACAGCATCAGTAACTTTCCTTTCATAATATATCCTTCTCCGGAGTTTCTTCTTGTATTGCCCGGTATGTCCGGTTCCCGAACGAAGCCAAGCTAGTTAAAATAGTGTATTGTAAGCAATAATAGTTCCACATTGTTCTATAGTTTCTTTCATCTTTCGGAAAGCCTCTGAAGCGAATCGGGTTATTGGAGTGTGAAGAAATGAAAAGCAGGCATAATTCAGATTTCTCTATTTTCTGATTGACAGGTGGAGGGGTGTTGAAAAGTTTGTACCGAAATATCTCATATAGAGTGAACGCCAAAAAGTGGTTGACAAATTTTAGGGTTTTGAATTGAGTGACAAAACCTAGTGCCGATGTAGCTCAATGGTAGAGCAATTGATTTGTAATCAATAGGTTGGGGGTTCAATTCCCTTCATCGGCTCCAGCGATATAATGTGGAGAGGTTCCCGAGTGGTCAAAGGGAACAGACTGTAAATCTGTCGTCAGTCGACTTCGGAGGTTCAAATCCTCCCCTCTCCACCATTTAATTCAGACGCCTAGATGTTATCAGCGGGAGTAGCTCAGTTGGCTAGAGCATCAGCCTTCCAAGCTGAGGGTCGCGGGTTCGAACCCCGTTTCCCGCTCCATTTTTCGTGACATACAAAGATCAGCTCTTGTAGCTCAGTCGGTAGAGCGCTTCCTTGGTAAGGACGAGGTCACCGGTTCAAATCCGGTCAAGAGCTCCATCTTTTTTTATTCTAATGAAATTACAAGGAATGGAATCAGAGAATTCCAGGAGGAACAATGGCAAAAGAGAAATTCGTACGTACCAAGCCACATGTAAACGTTGGTACGATTGGTCATATTGACCATGGTAAAACGACGCTCACGGCTGCTATCACAGCCTACCTCGCGAAGCAGGGCGGAGCAAAATTCCGTTCCTTCGATAGTATTGACAACGCCCCGGAAGAAAAAGCCCGTGGTATAACCATCGCAACCGCCCACGTTGAATATGAGACCGCAAACCGCCACTATGCCCACGTTGACTGCCCCGGCCATGCTGACTATATCAAGAACATGATCACCGGTGCCGCTCAGATGGACGGAGCTATCCTCGTCGTTAGCGCCTATGACGGTCCTATGCCTCAGACCCGTGAACACATCCTGCTTGCCCGTCAGGTTGGTGTGCCGGCTATGGTTGTTTTCCTTAACAAATGCGACCTTGTCGAAGATCCTGAACTCCTTGACCTCGTGGAAATGGAAGTTCGTGAGCTTCTGGACAAGTATGATTTCCCCGGCGACGAAGTTCCGATCATTCGCGGATCAGCCCTCAAGGCCCTCAATGGAGAGCCTGAAGGTGAAGCCCAGATCGTCGAGCTTATGGCTGCTGTGGATAGCTATGTTCCGATGCCTGACCGTGCGGTTGACAAGCCTTTCCTTATGCCCGTGGAAGACGTTTTCTCGATCCCCGGACGTGGAACTGTCGCTACAGGTCGTGTCGAACGTGGCGTGATCAAGATCCAGGACAAAGTCGAACGTGTCGGTATCCGTGAGACTGTCGAAACCACCTGCACAGGTGTTGAGATGTTCCGCAAGCTTCTCGATGAAGCCCAAGCCGGCGACAACATCGGCGTGCTTCTGCGCGGTTTCGCCAAGACGGACGTGGAACGCGGAATGGTTCTTGCCAAACCCAAATCCATCAAACCTCACACCAAGTTCATAGGTCAGACCTACGTTCTCACCAAAGATGAAGGCGGACGTCACAAACCCTTCCAGACCGGTTATCGTCCTCAGTTCTATTTCAGAACCACCGACGTTACTGGAAATCTGACCCTTCCCGAAGGCGTCAAGATGGTCATGCCCGGCGACAACGTTGAGATCCAGGCTGAGCTTATCACTCCCATCGCCATGGAGCTTGGGCTTCGTTTCGCTATCCGCGAAGGTGGTCACACCATCGGTAGCGGAGTGGTTTCATCGGTCATTGAGTAACAGAGATCAGAAATGAGAGATATCATAATTCTGGCTTGTGAAGAATGCAAGAATCGTAATTATACGACCACCAGAAACAAGCGCAAACATCCGAACAGGATGGAGCTGAAGAAATTCTGCCCCACTTGCCGGAAACATACACCGCATAAACAGCGCTAAAACGCTGAGATAGATATGTTGCAGGACAGTAGTTCAACTGGTAGAGCACCGGTCTCCAAAACCGGGGGTTGCGGGTTCGATTCCTGCCTGTCCTGCCACATTTTATACGACAGCAATGCCGTAACGGCAGCATCCCAATGGATATGGTGAGATAAATGAAATTCGAAAGTATCAAGAAGTTTTTCCGTGAAGTACGGGCAGAGATGAAATCAGTCACCTGGCCCAACAAAGCAGACTTGAAAGAGGGAACGATCGTGGTCATCGTGATGTCCGCAATCGTCTCGATATTCTTGTCACTTGTCGATCTGGGCTTTAATGGCATCATCAATCTGGTGTTTTAATTATTATGTCCGATAAAAAGTGGTATGTGATCCATACCTACGCCGCTCACGAAAACAAGGTTAAGACAGCCATCGAGAAAGGTCTGGTCGGAACACCGCTGGAGAGCCTGGTAGGTCAGGTATTAGTGCCGGTGAGTAAGACCTTTATCATCCGTGATGGCAAGAAGGTTGAGCGCGAAAAGAAGCTTTTTACCAGCTACGTGATCATCGAAGCTGAAATGACATCGGAACTGAAGACTTATATTCTCAATATCGCCGGAGTGACAAACTTCCTCGGATTGACCAAAGACAAGAAAGACCCTATCCCCTTGAATGAAGAAGAGATCGACAGGGTCTATGGCATTACTGAGAGAGACGACACCAGCACAAGCTTTACTTATTTCCCGGGAGACCCGGTCAAGGTCACCGCGGGTCCGTTCTCAGATTTTGAGGGCATCATTCAAAAGGTCGCCGATGATGGCAGTAAGCTGGTGATAGAAGTCACTGTTTTTGGGCGAAAGACTCCGGTCGAGCTCAATTCAAATCAGGTCGAACTAATTAAAAGTAAATAGATAATATACAGAGGAAGAGAAATGGCAAAGCCAAAAGACGCCGTAGCAATGATCAAACTTCAATTACCAGCCGGTAAAGCGACTCCGGCACCCCCGGTGGGTCCCGCTCTCGGTCAGGCTGGTGTCAATATACCTGAATTCTGCCGTCAGTTCAACGAGAAGACAGCGGATCAGCCCGGCATGGTGTTTCCTGTCGTTATTTATGTCGCCAAGAACAAGTCCTTCAGCTTCGAGATCAAGACTCCGCCTGCCGCGGTTCTGATCAAGAAAGAAGCCGGTCTTGCCAAGGGAAGCGCCACACCGAATAAAGCCAAAGTTGGCAAACTTAATCAGGATCAGTTGCGCAATATCGCTCAGCTTAAGATCCAGGACATGAATTGTCATACCCTTGAATCCGCAATGAGTATGATCGCAGGTACTGCAAGAAGCATGGGCGTCACAGTCGAAGACTGACGCTGCTTTTTTGCAGGAGAACGTATTCATAAGGAGAGTCAATGAAACATAGTAAAAGGTACACACATGCCTATACGAGTTATGATCGCCAAAAGCGTTTTGATCTCGATGAAGCTCTGAAGATCTTGAAGACTTTACCGTCTTTGAAGTTTGACGAGACCGTCGAAGTTCACTTCAACCTTGGCGTTGATCCTCGTAAAGCCGACCAGCAGATCCGTAACTCGATCATTCTTCCCCACGGAACGGGAAAGACTGTTCGCGTTCTGGTTTTTGCGGAAGGCGACAAGGCAGATGAAGCCAGAAAAGCTGGCGCCGATTACGTCGGGCTCGATGACTTAGTCGAAAAGATCTCCGCTGGATGGTTTGATTTCGATATGGTCATCACAACCCCAACCCTGATGGGTCGAATCGGTAAACTGGGACGCGTCCTTGGTCCTCGTGGTTTAATGCCCAATCCCAAGGTCGGAACCGTTACAATGGACTTGACCAAAGCCATTGATGACGCCAAAGGCGGAAAAGTGACTTATCGTGTCGATAAGTTTGCCAATCTGCATATTCCCGCAGGAAAGCTCAGCTTCCCCGCCGAGAATCTCAAAGGCAACATCAAGGCGATACTTGGCGCGATCCTGAAGGAACGTCCGGCAACACTCAAAGGGATATTCATAAAGAGCATTACCCTCTGTACCACGATGGGTCCCGGAATCAAGCTACAGGTCGCAAGCGCAACCCTGGAAGCAAAGAGCTAAGGGAGTATTGTAATGGTTCAAGATGTAAAGTACGACATAGTAAAGAACTTGAAATCTAGATTAGATGGCGCAAAAGCGATTGTACTTGTGGATTACAAGGGGATTAACATCGAGCAGGTAAACGAGCTCAGAGGACGTTTCAGAGCCTCCGGGGTTGATTACTTCGTGCAAAAGAACACTTTGATCAAGCTGGCTTTGAATGAGCTGGGGATCAATGATTTGGATTCAGAACTGGTTGGTCCGACAGCGGTAGCAGTCTGCAACCTCGATGAGGTTTCACCCGCCCGCGTCATGACCAAGTTCCTGAAAGAAGTGATGGAAGGCGCGACATTCCCTTCATTCAAGGCAGGATACGTGGCAGGACACGTGTTTTCAGCCAACGAGCTCAAAGCTCTGGCCCTCCTTCCCTCACGTGAAGAATTGCTCGCCAAGGTTGTCGGATGCGTTCAAGCTCCGATCAGCAACCTCCTCGGCGTCACTCAAGGCATAATTCGCAAGTTCGTCTTTGCGGTGGATGCCATTGTGCAAAAACAGGCGTAAGCCAGCTAACATAATAATGATATATACCTGGAGGAACAATGTCCGATAAAAAGCAACAAGTAATAGACCTGATCAAAGAAATGACGGTTCTTGAACTTTCCGAGCTTGTGAAAGAAATGGAAGAGATCTTTGGTGTCTCTGCCGCTGCCCCTGTCTCTGCCGCTGCCGCTCCTGCCGCTGCCGCAGCCGAAGCCAAAGAAGAACAGACTGAGTTTGACGTGATCCTTGCCAATGCCGGCGAGAAGAAGATCAATGTCATCAAAGTCGTCCGCGAGATCACCAAGCTTGGGCTCAAAGAAGCCAAAGACCTCGTTGATGGCGCTCCCAAAATGGTCTCTGAAAAGGTTAGCAAAGAAGAAGCTGATTCAGTTAAGAAAAAACTCGAAGAAGCTGGCGCAACTGTCGAAGTCAAGTAATGGCGTTAAGCCGTACTATATTGTCCAAAAAAAGTCCGAAAGGGCTTTTTTTGGACTAATTATGTATTATTTCACCCCTCTTTTATGCAGTGAGTCTGGGCTTGACTCACCGGTCACGAGATCGGTTTTGAGCTTGACTTTATGAACAGGTTAACCAATAAGAATGACCATGCGTTGGTTCTAAAAACCACAAAGGAGTGAGCTTTTGAGAAATATCAAAAGTTATTCCCGTATATCCGGAAGATTTGCCGAGCTGGGCATCCCTGAAGTAGAGATACCCAATCTTCTTGCCATGCAAGTAGATTCCTTTAACGATTTTCTGCAAAAGGACATCCATCCTATGCGCAGAGAAAAAAGAGGATTGCAAGCAGTCTTTGAAGCTATATTTCCCATTGAGGATACCAAAGGGAACTTTACTCTCGAATTCATCGAATACAACGTTCTGCAAGAAAAGTACTCGATCGAAGAATGCCGTGAGAGAAACCTATCCTACCAGGCTCCCCTCAAAGCCAAGATGCGTCTGAATGTGTTTGAACAGACCGAAGCCGGTAGAGAGCATAAGGACACGATCGAGCAGTATGTTTTTTTGGGAGAGATCCCCCTGGTCACAGAACAGGGTACCTTCATCGTCAATGGCGCTGAGAGAGTCATTATTTCCCAGCTGCAACGTTCCCCCGGAGTATTTTTCTCTGAGGAGAAGCATGCCAGCGGCAAGATGCTCTATTCCGCCAAAGTCATCCCTTACAATGGGTCATGGCTCGAATTTGACATAGATATCCATGATGTCATGTATGTCCATATTGACAAACGTCGTAAACTTCCGGTGACCACATTGCTGCGTGCGATCGGTATATCCACCAATCAGGATTTGCGAAAGATTTTCTACAAGGCTGAGACTATGAAGCTTAAAGAGGCGAAAGGTCGCCATTTGTACTCAGATATCATAGTCGAGGAACAGCCAGAACCGGTAGCGTTTGCCAATGACCAGCTTACGGATAGCTTGATTACCCGTCTCGATGCCAATGGCATCAAACAAGTCGAAGTCATAGATTACGAATATGAAATTGCCAGAAAAGTTCTGGAAAATACTATCAGTAAAGATCCTACTCTCACTCAGGAAGATGCACTGAAGAAGATCTACAGCCTGATCCGTCCCGGTGAGGATGCCTCGGTCGAGATCGCCAAGCAATTGGTGGACAGGATGTTCTTCAACGAAAAGAGATACAACCTGGGTGAAGTCGGAAGATACAAGATCAATACCCGGCTGGGCATCAACGTCGATACAAACACACTTACCCTGACTGTCGAGGACTTTGTCTATATCTTCAAAACTCTGATCAACATCTATCATGACGATGATGAAGTCGATGATATAGATAATCTTGCAAATCGTCGGGTCCGTACCGTGGGTGAACTGCTTCAAGAACAATACACATCCGGTTTGGCTATGATCGCCCGGATCATTCAGGAGCGTATGGCGATATCCAACACGGACGAGATCACAGTGCATGACCTGGTGAACAGCAGCGCCCTGATCAACGTTGTCCAGTCATTCTTCCTGACAGGTCAGTTGTCCCAGTTTATGGAACAGACGAATCCACTTGCCGCACTGAGGCACAAACGTGCCTTCTCTGCATTAGGTCCGGGTGGTCTCACAAGAGAACGCGCTGGATTCGAAGTTCGTGACGTTCACGCTTCTCACTATGGGCGCGTCTGCCCGATCGAGACACCTGAAGGGCCTAACATCGGTCTGATCGTCTCGCCCTCGATCTATTCCCGGATCAACCATCTTGGCTTTATGGAAACACCTTACCGTAAAGTCGTGGATGGCTATGTCACCGATGAGTATGACTTTATGGACGCGTCTCAGGAAGAGAAATTCATTATTGCCCAAGCAAACGTCACGCTAGATGATAACCGCAAAATCACGGATGAACTGATCTTCGCCCGTGACCGCGGTGATTATATTCAGGTGAGACCCGAGCAGGTTCAGTATATGGACGTGGCTCCCCAGCAGATGGTCTCTGTCTCAGCGGCAATGATCCCCTTCCTGGAACATGACGACGCAAACCGTGCCCTGATGGGTTCGAACATGCAACGTCAGGCTGTTCCGCTTATCAATCCCCAGGCGCCTCTGGTTGGCACTGGTATGGAGCGCATTGCCACGATGGATACGAGTTCCATTGCCGTAGCCCCATACGATGGGGTTGTTTCAAACGTCACATCTGCCTATATCGAGATCAAGCCTCTGAACGAAAAGGATGAAGCTTTTTATCTCGGTTCAGGTAACAAGATAGAACTCAAGAAATTCGTCCGCACCAATCAGGATACCTGCAACAACCAGCGTCCTGTGGTCAGGATCGGCGATATCGTCAAGAAAGGACAGCCGATATCCGATGGCGCCTGCGTCGAGGATAACCGGCTCGCACTCGGCACAAACCTTGTGGTTGCCTTCATGCCCTGGTATGGATACAATTATGAGGATGCTATCATTCTGAGTGAGAAGGTTGCCAGAGAAGATACCCTCACTTCGATCTATATTGAAGAGATGGAAGTCCTTGTTCGCAACGTCAAGAACGGACGCGAAGAACTCGCTTATGACATTCCCAACGTTCCCGCCCAAGCCCTGAGAAACCTGGATAAAACGGGTATCATCAGGGTCGGTAGTGTGATCCATGCCGGTGATATCATTGTCGGTAAAGTCACACCCAAGAGCATTGAGATCGATCCTTCTCCGGAAGAGAACCTGATGCGCGCGCTCTTTGGCGATCGTGCCGGGGATTTCACAAATAGCTCCCTCAAGGCTAAGCCCGGTATGGAAGGTGTGGTCATCGACGTGAAAGTATTCAGCCGTCTTGAAGATGGCGCGGATACCGATGCCGATAATGAGGAACGCATCCTGAAACTTAAGGCAGATCAGAACAATCGCCGGAAGAAGGTCGATGATTTCAAGGAAGAGAAGCTGACACTCGCTCTTCTGGGTGAGATCGCTCAGAATATCTGGGATGAAAAGACTAACATGCCGTTCATCGCACCCGGCAAAAAGATCACTAAAGACGATATCAAACGGATCAACTTCAAGAAGCTCGATCTGGATGTTGAGTTGGTTCAGGATCCTGCTAAAAACGACTATATCTATAACGAGATCGTGCTCAAGATCAAACACTCGCTTGAGCAGAGCGACAACATCTACAAGAAATCTTACGAACGTATCAAGCACGGCGACGAGCTTCAATACGGCGTCCGCAAGATGGTCAAAGTCTATGTGGCAAAAAAGCGTAAGATCGAAGTCGGTGACAAGATGGCAGGACGCCACGGAAACAAAGGTGTTATCTCCATCGTCGCTCCGATCGAAGACATGCCTTTCCTGCAGGATGGAACTCCCGTGGATATCGTTCTGAATCCGCTGGGTGTGCCTTCCCGTATGAATATCGGTCAGATCATGGAAACTCACCTCGGTATGGCTGCCAAGATCCTCGGATTCGAAGTCGAAACCCCGATCTTTGACGGTGCCACCAACGAAGATATCCGTTCTGAACTGACCACAGCCGGACTCCAGCCCGATGGCAAGCAAGTCCTCTATGACGGCAAATCAGGTGAACCCTTCAAAGAGAGAGTCACCGTCGGCGTTATCTATATGATGAAGCTTAACCATCTCGTTGCTGATAAGATGCATGCCCGTTCCACGGGACCTTACTCTCTGATCACGCAACAACCTCTGGGCGGAAAAGCCCAGCACGGTGGTCAGCGATTGGGAGAAATGGAAGTCTGGGCGTTGGAAGCCTATGGCGCGGCTCATCTCCTCGAAGAAATGCTCACGATCAAGAGTGATGACGTTGATGGCAGAAACAATGCCTTCAAGGCTATCACCAGAGGTGAGAATCCGCCTCCTCCCGGAGTTCCGGAGTCCTTTAATGTGCTCATCAGTGAGCTTAAATCACTCGGCTTTGATATCGAATTTATCAAAGACGAAGAGTCAAAATAGGGAGGGATCATGTTAAAAGATACCAGACGTGAAATCAGGCCTAACGAATATGACTTTGTCCGGATCAAGATCGCCTCTCCCGATACCATCATCAACGAATGGTCACACGGTGAGGTCACAAAACCGGATACCCTGAACTATCGTACTCTCAAACCCGAGAAAGACGGTTTGTTCTGCGAACGCATCTTTGGCCCCGAAAGAGACTATGAATGCGCTTGCGGTAAATATAAGAAGAAACGGTTCCAAAACACTGTCTGCGACAGATGTAACGTTTTGGTGACCACTTCCCGCGTGCGGCGTACCCGCATGGGGCATATTGACCTAGCGGTCCCTATCGCCCACATTTGGTTCGTCAAGAGCGCCCCTTCCAAGATAGGAACGCTTCTGGACATGACCATCAAAGACCTTGAACGAGTGCTCTATTATGAGAGTTTCATCGTTATCGATCCGGGTGACAGTCCTTATGAAAAGATGGAGCTTCTCGAAGTAGATGAGTACTACGAGATCAAGGACAAGGTAGGAAGCAACTTCCTGGCCCTTATGGGCGCTGAAGCGGTCAAAGAACTTCTCATCAGGATCGATCTGAAGAATGAAGCTCTGGACTTGCGTACCCGACTTAAAATGGAAGAATCCGCCCTTCGTAAACAGAAGCTGATCAACAAGCTTAAGATCGTGGATGCCTTCAGCAAATCCGGCAATAGCCCTGCCAATATGATATTAGAAGCTCTACCGGTGCTTCCTCCGACCTTGCGCCCTCTGGTACCCCTGGAAGGCGGAAGATTTGCCACCGCAGACTTCAACGATCTCTATCGCAGGGTCATCACCCGCAACAATAGGCTGAAACAACTCCTGGATATCCGCGCGCCTGAGGTCATCCTCCGCAACGAAAAGCGCATGCTCCAGGAAGCTGTCGATGCTTTGATAGATAATTCCCGCAAAGCCCGCCCCGTGCGAGGCAGAGGGAATCGTCCTCTCAAATCACTCACAGACCAGCTAAAAGGCAAGCAGGGAAGATTCCGTCAGAATCTTCTCGGAAAGCGTGTTGACTACTCTGGACGTTCCGTTATCACAGTCGGACCCGAACTGAAACTGAATCAGTGCGGGTTGCCGAAGGACATGGCGGTTGAACTGTTCAAGCCATATCTGATCGAAAGACTGCAGAAAATGGGCGAAGTGGACAAGGTCAAGAATGCCAAGAAACTGATCGAGAAGAAGCAACCAGAGATCTGGTCAATACTCGAAGACGTTATCAAGGATTATCCCGTCCTGCTGAACCGCGCACCCACTCTACACCGCCTCGGTATCCAGGCTTTCATCCCGATCCTGACAGATAACAAAGCAATTCAACTGCACCCGATGGTCTGCGTTCCTTTCAACGCCGACTTCGACGGTGACCAGATGGGTGTCTATGTGCCTCTGTCTCAGGAAGCGCAGGTCGAAGCGAGAGTTTTGATGCTCTCGACCAGAAACCTTCTGCTCCCCGCGAACGGACGTCTTGCAATGGCGGCAAACCAGGACATCGTGCTTGGATGTTTCTATCTGACCATGGAAGACAATGATGCTCCGGCTGATTTCACCAAACTGCGTCATTTTTATGGCCCGGACGAAGTCATCTCCGCCTATGAGAGCGAAGAACAGCTATGCTCTGTCAAGGGTGATGCCGTGATCGAACGTAGCCTCGATCTCCACACTTGGATCAGAGTAAAGATCGACAACACATATATCACCACCACGGTGGGAAGAGTTCTCTTCAACCAGATCCTTCCTCCTGAGGTTGGTTTCCAGAATATAACCTATGACAAAGGTAAACTGAACGACCTTGCCATGCTGTGTTACGACGCGGTGGGGCAGTGGCGCACTTCGATCATTCTCGATGATCTGAAAGCCCTTGGATTCAGATACGCCACCAGAGCCGGAGTCACCTTCAGCTTTGACGACATCATCGTGCCTACCCGCAAAGACGAGATCATCGCCGAGACTGATGTCGAAGTCAAAAAGATATTCGATCTGCACCAGAAGGGCGGTATTACCGAGAATGAACGTTTCGGACGTATCGTCGATCTCTGGAAAAAGACGACTGTCCGCGTCACCGACGAATTGATGGAAGAGCTTTCTCACAGTACCAATGGCCGCAATTCCATCTTCATGATGTACAAATCTGGTGCTCGTGGAAGTAAGGATCAGATCAAGCAGCTTGGCGGTATGCGCGGACTGATGGATAAACCCACCAAGATCGGCGCGGGTGGTGGTGGAGACGTTATCGAAACCCCCATCAAATCCAACTTCAAAGAAGGCTTGACCGTTCTTGAATATTTCGTCTCCACTCACGGAGCTCGTAAAGGACTGGCTGATACAGCTCTGAAAACTGCTGACGCCGGATATCTTACCCGCCGTCTCGTCGACGTGGCGCAGAATGCCATCATAACTATCGATGATTGCGGAACAACCCGTGGTGTGCACATGAACGTTCTCAAAGAAGCCAATGAAGTTGTTCAGACCCTTTCAGAACGTATTCAGGGCAGAACAGCCGTCGATGATATCGTCGATCCCGTCACGGGAAAGATCCTCGTCAATGCCGGGGAAGAGATCACCAACAAGATGGCGCGCACGATACAAAATCACGGCTTGATCACTGTTCACGTTCGCTCAGTCCTGACCTGCGAAGCAGAATCAGGAATTTGTGCCAAGTGCTATGGACGTAATCTTGCCACGCAGAAGCCCGCTACGACTGGTGATCCAGTCGGTATCATCGCTGCTCAGAGTATCGGTGAACCCGGCACACAGCTTACCTTGCGTACCTTCCATATTGGTGGTGCCGCATCGACAGCGACCGATCTAGCCGAGGTCAATTCCAACCACGACGGTATCGTTAAGTTTGATCGTATGAACACCGTCACCAGCCCAGAAAACCAGGTCATTTCCGTCTCGCATCTGGGACGCATCCTGATCCTCGATGAACAAGACGAATCGAAGGTTCTGGAAGAATACAAGGTTGAATACGCGGCAACCATTCACGTCGGCGACGGTCAGAAGATCGCCATGAACACCAAACTGCTCAGCTGGGACCAGTTCAACAATCCGCTTATCTCCACTGCCAGAGGTGTTCTGCATTATGATAACTTCATCAAAGACATCACTTACAAAGAAGAATATAACGATATAACCTTCTCCAGAGATATCACGATCATCGAGTCCAAAGACAGAAAGAAACAGCCTCAGTTCAAGATCGTCGGAGACGACGGCACTGTCGCTCAGGTTCCTCTGCCCTCAGGGCTCACCATTCGTGTGGAGGACGGAAGCTACGTCTATCACGGCCACATCCTCGGTCAGACCTCGCGTATGACGATCAAGCAGCGCGATATCACCGGCGGTCTTCCCCGCGTTCAGGATCTCTTCGAAGCTCGCGTCCCCAAGGACAAGGCTAAGATCTCCGAGATCGACGGAACCGTCACCATTGGTGGCTTGAAGAAGACCGGACGTGACATCTTCGTGACACCGTCCAATGGTATCTTTGCCCCGACTGACGGGAAGGTGCTCGTGCAGACAGACGATACCCGCAATCAGATCGTAGTCCTTTCCGATAAAGCGGTTTACGCCGATAAAGATGGGAAAGTTACCATCGTCGAAGAGAACAAGAAGAAGTACGTGCAGGTCGCCAAACGCAACGTCAAGCCCGTCCAGTATGAGATCCCCAAGGGTATGCAGATCGTCGTCAACGATGACGAGAACGTCAAGGTTGGCGCTCCTCTTTGTGGCAAGGTATATCAGATACCCGTGGATCAGGAAAGTATCGTTGCTTCCGGTGACTCTGTCAAACAGGGACAGCCGATTGTTGGCAGAAAATACTCGATCCCTTCAGGAAAGCGTATTATCGTCCACCAAGGTGACCACGTCGAAAGCGGAGACGCCTTGTCAGATGGTCCTCTTGATCCTCACGATATGCTGGTTCGCGGTATCATAGAAGCCCAGATGCTCATCCTCAACGAGATCCAGGAGATCTACCGTAAACAAGGCGTTAAGATAGACGATAAACACGTCAGCGTCATTGTCCGTCAGATGTTCAAAAAAGTGCGCATCACGGATAGCGGTAGCACTTCCTTCCTCGAAGGTGACATCGTGGATAAGATACTCGTGGAAAAAGAAAACCGTGAGACGATCGCCTATGGCAAAACTCCCGCGAAGTTCGAACAGCTTCTCCTGGGTATCACCAAAACTTCTCTCTTGACGGAAAGCTGGCTCTCAGCAGCCTCGTTCCAGGAAACAACAAAAGTGCTTACCAGAGCCGCCATTGAAGGTCGGATCGACCGTCTCGAAGGGCTTAAAGAAAGCATCATCCTCGGTCACCGCATACCTGTCGGAACCGGAACAAAGTCTTATAACGCCATGATCAAGCAAGCAGTCGCCGGTGGAAAGACCGTGGCTGAGATCATCAGCGAATTCGCTCACCCGGATATGGATCAGGAAACCGAAGATTTCTTCGATTTCTAGGGATGAGCTAAAGTGTATATCTTACTAAGCAAAGATAAATAATACTGGAGGTTATCAGTGCCAACCATTAATCAACTGATACGCAAAGGCAGAACTGAGATCGAAAAGAAAAAGAAGAACAGGGCTCTTCAAGGATGTCCGCAAAGGCGCGGAGTATGCACTCGTGTTTACACGACAACGCCCAAGAAACCTAACTCAGCTTTGCGTAAAGTCGCACGTGTCCGTCTTGTGAACGGATTTGAAGTTACAGCATATATTCCCGGTGAAGGTCACAACCTGCAAGAACACAGCATCGTGCTGGTTCGCGGCGGTCGTGTCAAAGACCTTCCCGGTGTTCGTTATCATATTGTTCGCGGAGCTTTGGATTCCGCCGGTGTCGAGAAACGTACGGTCTCCCGCTCCAAGTATGGAACCAAGCGTCCCAAAGCCAAGAAATAGGGAGGATATGAATCATGCCAAGAAAGAGAAAAGCTATTGTCCGTGAAGTCCTTCCGGATCCCAAGTATAACGATATCGTTCTGACCAAGTTCATGAACTGCCTGATGGTCAAAGGTAAGAAATCAATCGCCGAGAAGATCGTTTACGGCGCCTTCGATATCATTGCCGAAAGAACCAAACAACCCCCGTTGGATGTCTTCAAGACTGCTCTCGATAACGTTCGTCCCCTCGTGAAGGTCGTTTCCCGTCGTGTTGGCGGCTCAAACTACCAGATCCCCATGGAAGTGAACGAAAAGAACGGTCGTGCCCTCGCCTTCCGTTGGTTGATCAGCTATGCCCGTGCCCGCAGCGAAAAATCCATGATCGAAAAGCTTGCCGGTGAACTGATCGCCGCTTACAAAAAAGAAGGCTCAAGCATCAAGAAACGTGAAGATACCCACAAGATGGCTGATGCCAATAAGGCGTTTGCCCATCTTCGGTTCTAACTGACCACGTATAACAAAGAATATTGTAAAAGACTCCGGCTTAGGCTGGAGTCTTTATTTTTGACCAGGGACTCTAATCACCTTGTATTCATCATGAACGGAAATATAGCGCTCACTATCAAGTGGATGCGACATCCTGTCGCAATAAAAAATGCAACATCCTTTCGCTATAAGTAGATGCGACATCATGTCGCTATAAGTAGATGCAACATCCTGTCGCTATAAGTAGATGCGACATCTTGTCGCCATAAGTAGATGCGACATCTTGTCGCTAAACAAGCATATCTCTATTTCAAAAACCGGAATCATTATCTGGCAGTAGTCCCCCGGCCTCAGACCTGAGCAGCTCCCAAGCCTCATCTATCCTCGCGAAGAAATTCACATGTTTGCCGAGATTACTCTCACGGATATATTCTCTAAGGCTCTTGCTCCGGTACTTCTCGAAATCCCCGATGATCATTATCCTGAACCGGTAATTGACCGCCTTCTGCGCAATATCTCCGGCGATTCGGGTGCTAAGGTCAAAGAACCCGGGATCAAGGCTGCTCTCCCGCAGCATCAGAACATCAGCGCCAAGATATGTGGCTTCCATCATTATATCCAAGGCATCCTGCGCATTCATAGTCTGATCTGTGTTAGCAGACAGCTCAGCAACTTTTATCTCGCCTATCTCGTGAATAATAAACTTCATCTCTCCACCTCCAGAGCTTGATAATAGATTTAAAGCATATCATATCCGGTTCCTGACCGAAGCCTTGCTCTACATGATATAATCAGTTAAGCAATATCGGTTCCCAAGCTGAGAATATGTTCTGTTTAACGGATGCGTGTCCTCGGCATACACGAGGAAAAGCATCAGAAACACCAAAGCCCTCTAAGGAGCCTCTGAGGAACCTCTTGGGTCGCCACCCAAGAACGACCCAAGAGGCTCCCAAGAGGCACCCAAGAGGCTCTCGGTATATCTTACCTGATTATGGTGAATTTGCTTGAGCTAAGTGGCAGGCAATCGACGAATGATTTGAGGATACACACCATAAACATACTATACACTTACAAAGAACTCACATACAAGTTTTAGCACTGAATGAGATCACCCCTCATATATATAAGGGTGGACAGTTTAGCTTTTTCGGGGACAGTTTTAGTAGATTTATTGGTATTTCTTAGAACCTTTATTGGATCACACAAGAGCACAAGAGTTTAGATCAACCTCATGATGCGCATGCATCATTCCATACGGATAAACCTCTCATGGTGCTCTACAAAAGCACTATCTACTCAGGATTGGAAAACGCTTTTTATAGATACTATTTCAATAACATAATCTTTCGTGTGTCAATAACGTTATTAGAAATCAAGCGAATAAAGTAAATCCCTGATCCTACTTTCCTATCTGTATTATCCAGTCCATCCCAAACTATCTTATGGGATCCTTTGTCAGTAACTCCATTAACAAGAGTATTTACAAGCTGTCCCCTAAGGTTAAATACTTGCAAGCAAACTTGTCCTTTATTAGGCATACTATACTCAATAGTAGTGCTCGGGTTAAAGGGATTAGGGTAATTAGAATTGATCGTGGCATGATTTATAGGGGGAATAAGTAGCTGTTCTGTCTCACCGGTTATTTCCTTAAGCTCAGCCCAGTGATCACCGTGCTTAGTATCGAACATTTGTGGCGTATTATAAATCAGATTTTGATATAGAGTAGTAAGTGGTTTTTTCGCCTCATCGTTCGACGCTAAGTACAAAACAATCTCAAGGTCTAATACTGCGCAAAGAGAGTCAACTTCACTGACAGCGTTTATTATTCTGGTTTGTATCAGATCAATAGCACTCTGGTAGTCTTTATTATTCACATAGCCTTTTATCAGATAGTCCTTTAGTAATGCACTTAGTTGAGGATTGGACACTGCATATTCCAGTAACAAAAAAGTAATCGGTTTGAGATGTTAAGGCAAGAAAATCTGAGTATCTGAAAACTCCTTCTTGTAACTGAGTTCCACCATCATAATATAATTCACTTGATAAGGATATAACTGATTCTGCAAGTATGCCTGGCTTCTTGTATCCCGCAATTCTAAAATATAATAAAGGGGCATCATTAACCGGTATCGTAATATTTGATAGTTTAACTTTATAGATAATATAGAGACAATCATCTTCAGTCATATTGCATACAGGAGGTTGTATGTTAATCAATTCCCTTATCAGTGGGTAGTTCCCTGGATTAACGGCCCATCTCGATTGAATATCTGTATAAGCATATCCAATGCTATCCACTCCTGGAATACATGCCCACGCCATTGCACTTTGTAGATCCGAAGCTGGATGCCCCACCCTATGCGGTTGACGGTTATCAGGAAGGAGAGAATTCGATGATTCATCATTTTTTACGTAACAACTCCCATACCAGAATCGGTCATCTGTACTACTACAACCCGTTACATCAGTTTCATCTTTAACTTCAGCCTCTAATCTAATATAGTTACTTTTTGTAAGATATGCTGCGGAGTGTTTGTTATTGGAATTCCAGCATCTATCAGTTACTATTCCATCAATTCCCGATTTGTCCATCTGTACAAGCATGTCTGAAAACGCAGATTCACTATGTACTATACCATCGGGTTGATAGCCCTCAGGAAATAGTTCCATGATGTTTGTGTTGTAAGAGAGCGAGTCCATCCAGGAGATAAAGGCATCCCGGTTGACAGACGATAATCCTTTATTGCCGAGATATGAGTATACTCCAAAAGGAAATATTGATGAATTACTTGAGAACAGTGCTATAGCTACTAATGCCAAGGAAATCAACAATGTACGTTTCATGCTTGTGTCCTCCTTCATATATTGACAAATCTTGTTATCTTCACACTCTTTCCATTTTGGAGCATTAAAACATGATAAACACCTCTGTCCATACCACTAACATTGACCCGCACTTCACGTATAGCCAGTTCCCTGGATGAGATATGGGCTGAGCTAATAAGTTGTCCCCGGATATTGAAGAGCCTATACTCGTAGTTTCCATCCCGCGAATACCCACTCCCGGAGAGAGACATGCTGATGTGGCTATCCTTCGCCGAACAGGGGTTTGGAAATACATGCATTTCCCAATCATCCGCATGGCTTGGAGGTGCAACCGGATCGTCTGTGGCTACGGTCGTGTCTGCTAAGTAAGTGTTTCCTGCATATACGAAGACTTTCCCTGATAAAACACCTTGTTGACCTTGGTGATAGACGGGGCTGGAGATTGCCAGATCGCTACATCCGTCAAAGTTGAAATCTCCGATTGCCTTGGAATAGCCAAAGTTCATCCACCAGGCATTCGAAGGTGGATCCAAAACCAGGTCAACAACTGCATTGACGTTCTGCCCTCCCAACCAGACTCCCGCTTGTCCCATCCAATCGTTAGCGGTAGGGTCACAGCAGACAAAATCATCATAACCGTCATTGTTTATGTCACCATAGACTGCGTAAACGCGGTCACCCATGGCAAAAGTACCCATATCGTAGTCCTCAGAATTGTTGCTTAGAGATAAATCGGGAATGGAATCCAGAGCTGCAGCTCCAAACCATATGTATTGGTTGTTCCTGTCGCGATGACCGATAAAATCCTGATAAGCATCCCCATTAATATTGCCTAAAGGGTACGCACTACTTACTCCTTCGGTAATGTAGCCGGATACGGACAAACTATCGGTCCAGGAGCCGGTGTTGTTCCCATAGAAAAGCACAGAGTTTTGTTCATAATACACATTTGGATTATCCGGGTAAACGTAGAAGACATCACTATATCCATCGTTGTTAACGTCTCCAATCCCATTGAGAGTAATGAATCCCAGGTATCCAAAACGCCGAAACTCCACAGGATCTGAATCAAAATCAGTCCAAAGGTAGCAGAAGGGTCGGTTACTTGGATATTGTACTCCATAGATCGCCAAATCAGCCTTCCCGTCAGCATTGATATCCCCTAAAGGACGGGGAATCACAAAAGTCTGCGGAAGAGTCACAACCCGATCAGGCTGAGATTGTGGATTCTGTCTTCCGAGGAATACTGCTATGCTTTTATAACCACCACCGTTTAGATCAAATGTGCACGTGAAAGTCAGATCATCTCTCCCATCTCCATTCAAATCGCCGGCATCGCACAACATAGGTCCGGTTGGAACACTTAAATGGTGATACCATTGTCCTTCTATAACAAAATCCGGGATGTTGTCAAAGGTGGGGCCTCCCCAATAGAAATAGATCTTCCCAAAACTATCGTATTCGGAATAGACTCCGGTGGCACTCCAGTTTTGAGCAACTACGATCAGATCATCATATCCGTCTCCGTTGTAATCCATGGATAGCAGATTTGATCCGAAGTAATCATTGGCAAACTCTCCATAGAGCGTAGTCATCAAATCCATCTGGTTTTGACAAAAGACCCGCACTGCCATCAGGCAGAGCAAGATCAGCAATATATGCTTCCAACTCATGATACCTCCGGATAGCGACTTATGCAATAGCCTTATAGCAAATCGCCATCCGCTTCCAAGTTTCAGCGCTTTCATATATTAGTCAAGAATCATCTTTAATTCTTCTAAGAAGCAGCTAGTTAATCAGTCTATAACTTCCATTTTCCAGAACAGAAAGTAGGAGATAACAATCTCCTCTACTGATCATAGTGAGAAGACCCCGGGAAGCTTATCATTTCTTTTATCTTGACAGAATTGTTTCTTAGCGAGACCTAAGAAACAGAGAACGATCATTTTGGTCATTATTTTTCGTTACATAGGCTTAAGAGATTATACAGCAACTCTCTAAATCCTGAAGGACAAGAAAATATGAAAGTTAAGGTTTTGGCGGTAATACTTATCGTTCTGGGTGTATTCGGATGCGGAAAATCCAGGCAGGATGAGCATTACACCACAGTTTTGGAAGGAATAAAGACTGCGGTATCGGTTCAATCTGGCGGGAAGCTGATCCGGCTATTGGTCTCGGAAGGCGTGGAACTTGCCCGGGGGGATACGATCGCGATCTTTGATTCGCAGCAGCTTGGGTTTCAGCTTGAACAGCTAAATGCCGGTTTCGGTGAGATCGACGTTCAGGAAAGTGTCTACCGGACTCAGATCGCTCAGCTTGAGACAGACGCGGAATACTTGAGTGAACGTATTGAGCGCACCCGTAATCTATATCAGGCTTCCGTTATCCCGAAACAGAACCTCGATGATATACTCAATTCTGAGAGTAAACTCAAATTTCAACTTAGCGCCGCAAACCAGAATCTGGGAGTGCTCAAGGCAAAGAGAGCGCAGCTTGACGCTCAGAAGAAAGCACTGCTGGAAAGAGAACAGGACATGGTGGTGCTTGCCAATAGTTCCGGTGTGGTGGAGACGAGTTTCTATCGGGAAGGCGAGATCGTGCCGCCTCTGGGGCAGATCGTGGAGATCATGGATACAAGATCGCTGACTGCCAGGATCTATGTGAGCGAGGCTGAATTGCCGGGGATCAAGCTGAACGATAAAGTCTGGCTGCAAGTATCCGGAGCCCCGGGACGCAAAGAAGCCAGGGTGACGAGAATAGCCGGCAAAGCAGAATTCACTCCCAAAACGATACTCACACCCGATAATCGCAGCTGCATGGTCTATGCCGTGCAGATCAGCTGCTTGAACACCAAGGGGGATCTCAAAGACGGAATGCCCGTGGATGTATATCTGAAATGACTTCCGCGGTCAGGATTTCCCGGCTCGGCTATCAATACAATGATATCACCGCGCTGAATGACCTAAGTCTTGATATTCCTGCCGGGGAGATCTTTGGGTTGATCGGTCCGGACGGCGCAGGGAAGACGACTCTGATGCGGATCATATGTACTTTGGTCAGAATACCCAGCGCAAAAGTAAGTATCTTTGGGATGGACGTCTCAGAACGCGTCGGGGAGATCCGCAAGATCATCGGCTATATGCCCCAACGTTTTTCTCTCTATCAGGATCTTTCCGTGGAACAGAACCTCAGGTTTTTTGCCAAGCTCTTCGGAGTGGGACGACTCGAATATGAGGCACGTGTCTCGACCCTCTACGAGTTTTCCCGCTTAGCTCCTTACAAAGACCGCAGGGCAGGCGCTCTCAGCGGGGGGATGAAGCAGAAGCTGGCTCTCTCTTGCGCCTTGATCCATTCTCCACGTTTGCTCGTCCTGGATGAGCCTACTTATGGGGTCGATCCTCTTTCACGTCTGGAGTTTTGGGATATTCTGCGTGAACTCAAAGAGAATGGCTCGACCCTGGTCGTATCAACCCCGAATATGGAAGAAGCCGGGCTTTGTGACACAGTCGCGCTTCTGCACAAAGGAGGGCTTCTCCGCAAAGGAAGTCCGGCGGACATTATCAGTAATCATGGAGCGCGGATCTATTCGCTCAGATCAGACGATCTCGGGGCTTTGAGGGATTATCTGAGGGGAATACCCGATCTGGGGACTTTGCAACTATTTGGCACAGAATTGCACTTTAGCCTGGCAAAGAGCAAGACCGAAAGCGACCTTGTTTCGATTAGCCGGATCAGTCCGGTGGTTTTTACTTTTTCTCCGGTCAGTGCCGGCATGGAAGACATCTTCCTGGAGCTTATGAGCGATGATCCAAACGCATGACCTGACCAAGAAGTTCGGCCAGTTCACCGCCGTGGACAAGCTGAACCTGAACATTACCCGGGGAGAGATCTTCGGCTTTTTAGGAGCAAATGGAGCAGGCAAGACGACGACGATCAGAATGCTCTGCGGTTTGATCCCGCCTAGCTCAGGAACTGCTTCTTTGGCGGGTTTTGACATCTTGCGTCAGAGTGAGAACGTTAAAGCTTCGTTAGGCTATATGAGCCAGCGCTTTGCTCTGTATGACGATCTGAAACTGTCCGAGAACATCATCTTCTATGGCGGGATCTATCATCTTGCGCCCCGAACCGCTCTGGCTAACGCCTCCAGGCTGCTCGACGACCTTGGTCTCAAGGCTTCGCTTTCCAGCTATGTCCGCGATATTCCCATGGGGTACAAGCAACGCCTGGCGCTGATCTGTTCTTTGGTTCACGATCCTCCGGTTCTGGTATTGGATGAGCCGACCTCCGGGGTCGATCCCAAAGCCAGACGCGAATTCTGGGAGCTGATCAATGACCTGTCACGAGCGGGTAAAACCATCCTGGTAAGCACGCACTTCATGGATGAAGCGGAGTATTGCCATAGGGTCATTATCATGCGTGATGGGAAGGACATTGCTCAGGGTGTTCCGGCGGAACTGAAAGCTGCCTATGGCGTGGCAACCATGCAGGATCTCTTTCTGCGGCTTGCCAGAGGAGATGGGGCATGAGTCCCTCCCGCATCAGAGCCATTGCCGCCAAAGAGGTTTTTCATATTCTGAGAGACCCCAGGACGCTGGTCATAATTTTCCTTATGCCGTTGCTGCAGCTTATCATTTTCGGCTATGCCATGAATACCGAGATCCGCCACGTCAAGCTCGCGGTTCGGGATCAATCTCACAGCTCCGCTTCCCGTGAGATCATCAGTGCTTTCGGCTCGACGGATTACTTCAGGGTCATCGACCAGAGCTTTTCCGCGGTGTCCAATCAGGAGATCTTCAGCCGTCGCCTTGCCCAGGCGATCCTGATCTTACCCCATGATCTTTCAGAGAAGATGGGTAAGGACAGATCCGTTTCGATCCAGCTCTTACTGGACGCGTCAGACGCGAATAGCGCTCAGATCATTCAGGCGTATTGCCAGGCAGTTCTGGCATCCAAATACCAGCAAACTATGTTCACCGCGATCGATGTCCGAACCAGAACTTTATATAATCCTGATCTGAAGAGTGCCTATTTCTTCGTACCCGGGCTGATCGCC